>Ga0209335_10003251_pt1 | contig 16414 bp, 14 predicted proteins | sample COG_09_FD_184753 | JGI IMG/M metagenome (GOLD analysis project Ga0209335, IMG submission 184753) | Pelagic Microbial community sample from North Sea - COGITO 998_met_09 (SPAdes) (version 2) | ecosystem: Environmental > Aquatic > Marine > Neritic zone/Coastal water | place: Helgoland, sampling...
TAAGAATGATGGATGTAAATCAAGCTAATTACCCAAAAGCATTTATAGAAAATAACAAAATTATATATAAATTTAAAGATGTTAAATTAAAAAATGATAAAATAGAAGCTAAAGTGGATATTTTAAGAAAATAGTTTTTTTGAGATATTGTTAATACTTTTGTCATCAGCAAAGATATTTTCAAAAACTTTTTTTGTTTTGTCTGGAGAGCTCTCAAACGCAATTCGCAAAATATCCATCCAATTAACATTATTTTTTTTTCTAATTTGCTGAATTTTATCTATTAATTTAGTATTTCTAACAAATTGTTGATTATTTAAAACTTTATAAAGAATAATTTTTTTATCTTTTGATAAAACAGAATAACCATTTTTAATAAAAAACTTTAAAGATTTTGTATTACTTTTTTTTATATTTGATAGAATCATTCCTTTTTTAACAATGTTCTCTGAGGCTTTTAAAGCTTCACTCCCTACATTTTGTGATTGATATTTTGGCAATATTGAAATTGAGATTTCATAATAAAATTCTTTTTTATCATAACGTATCGTACCAATTTTATGTTGATCCTTCATAATAATTAAAAATAAATCTTTCTTATTTTTAATTTTTTTTAAAAACCAATCTTTGTGCTCATTTATAGAAATGATATTAGATGTAAAAAAATTTTTTCTTATTAATTTGTTATTACGCAGCAGAAAGGTAAAATTTAAATCTGATTTTAAGACTTTTTTAATAAAAATTTTCATTTAGAATTATTAAATAAACTATATAAGTGATTTAAGAAAATTTAAAATTAAAGACTAATGAAAAAACCTTACTTCATAGCAGAAATATCAGCAAATCATGTTGGATCTTTAAAAATTGCAAAAAATTTGATCAAAATTGCCAAATATTATGGAGCTGATGCAGTAAAATTACAGACTTATACCGCAGACTCGATGACTTTGAACTCTAATAAAAAAGATTTTTTAGTATCCAGCGGATTATGGAAAGGTGAAAAATTGTGGAATTTATATGATAAAGCAAAAACTCCTTATGAGTGGCACTCTAAATTATTTGCATATGCAAAAAAATTGAAAATTACTTGTTTTAGCACTCCTTTTGACTCAAATGCAGTAGATTTGCTAGAAAAATTAAAATGTCCTTTTTATAAAATTTCATCTTTTGAGATGAATGATTTTCCATTAATTGAAAAAGTTTTATCTACAAAGAAACCATTGATTTTATCAACTGGAACCTCAAGTTTAAAGGAAATTAAAACTGTAATGAGGTTTATTAAAAAAAAAAAATCAAAAAATAATGTATCTTTACTTTATTGTGTAAGTAACTACCCAGCTTCATATAAGGATTTTAACTTAAATAATATTTCAATATTAAAAAAAGAATTTAATTGTACAGTTGGATTGTCAGATCATTCAACAGACAATAAAGTTGCAATTGCTGCAATTGGTGCTGGAGCAGAAATTTTTGAAAAACATATTGCTATTAAAGATTCAAAAAAATCGCCAGATTTTAAATTTTCGTTACTTGAAAATCAAATAGGTGAATACAGAAAATGTTTGAACGAAACTTATGAAATGTTCAAGAAAAATAAATTTTACAGAAATAAATCAGAAAAATTTTATAAAAATTTTAGAAGATCAATTTATGTCATAAAAAACATTAAAAAAGGAGATTTATTTACAGAAAATAATATTAAATTGCTTAGACCAGCTAAAGGTATTGGACCTGAATACTATAAAAAAATAATTAATAAAAGATCTTCTTCTGATATTTCTGCAGAAACATCTTTAAAAAAATCAATTTTAATTAAACTTAAAATAAAATAAATTTTTAAGATTTGAAAAGATTAGATTGTGAATTTTCAATACAAGATTTACAAACATTTGAAGGATTATTATTTAAAAATCCCTCTCTGACCGCTGTCATTTCAGGCCCATTCCATATTTCACTCAATGTATTTTCTTTAATATTTCCTATAGGTAGATTTCTTCCAACTGTATTGCAGCATGGAGCCACTGTACCGTCAGAATATATAGTGACTTGTCCCCATGGTTCAGAGCAGTCATAGCTTAGGACTGATCCTTTAATATCATATTTTCCCGATTTAATATCATCATAAGCTTTAATTGATGTTTCTCTTTGAACTTCGACTGAATCTACAACTTTTATCCATTTATTTATAAATTTTTCTTTTTCTGAAAGATTTAAATCTAATGCTACAAAAGAAGTTCTTAAAATTGGCAATTCAAGGTTTAATTCTTCACGCATATCTATAAATTTTTTTATATTTTTCTCTAAGTCACTTAATCTATTTGAATTTTTTAATCTGTCACTAACTGGTATTCTAACTTTGTTGTATGTTTTGGATGTTGCACCATCTATTGAAACAAACAATCTTGTTACAGAACTGTCTAAAATTTTTTTGGAATTTTTTTCATTTAAAAGTATTCCGTTAGTGAATAATAAGATATCCATAATATTCGCATTCCTTGCTAAATTTAATACTTTGTCGAATTCTTTATAAAGCAAAGGCTCAGATATACTTAACATTAAAGCTGGAAGTTTATTCTTTTTGAAATCATTAAAAATTTTTTGGAGAGTATCTGTATCAATTGTACTTTTTTTAGCATCATTCCTAAAACCCTGGTAACACATTACACATTCCAAATTACATCTATTAACCAATTCTAAAACAACTGTTGTTGGATATTTAGATAAAATACTTAATTTTTTGTTTTTGATATTTTCTTTATAACTAGCTCTATAATCCTTATATCTTTTACCAAATTTCTTAACCAAATTTCTTGTTAGAATATCTTCAGGATCTTTATTTGTATGCTTAATAATATGGTCAGGTGTTGTTTTAGAAATATTTTTTTCCATAGTGTATATTTATAAGTTATTAAATCAAAATATGGTAATAGGAAAGTATATTTAGAGCTTATGACCAAAAAAAACGATATATTTCATTCAAAGAATTATCTCATTCTAAATTTCTTAATTTTATTAGGATATATTTTGCTTTACCCAATTATTACAAGCAAAATAGATCCTGAAAAATTTGGAAATTATATCCTTGCATATACAGTAGCAACTATAATAGTAGCTATATCTAATTTAGGTATCAGAGAAGCATATAAAAGAAACTTTTTTGAGTTTTATAAAAAAAAAAAAGAAACTGAAATTTTATTATTTTCAGTTCAAATTTTTATTTTATTTATTAGTGGGATAGTATTGTTACTGAATTTTTTTTTAGAAGAAAAAATTATTTTTTACTTTAAAGAATTAAATCATATTGAAAATTTTTGGCTTATTTTATTATTTGCATTAATGCTCGAATCTATTTCACGAATATATTTAGTTTATCTTCAAAATAACAGATATTCACAAAAGTATTTTTTTATAACTTTTTTAAAAAATGTAATTTATTTTATATCAGTATTTTATTTTTTATTTAATAATTATGAGTTGGCTTCTTTAATTTATGGTTTATTACTATCAAATTTAACACTTTTTTTATTAATTTTGTACTTTCAAATTGAAAACACTTATTTTGAATTTAATTCAAAATTTTTAAAATCAATATTGATTTTGTCTCTTCCAAGTACTCCCAAAATATTATTTGGTCAAATAAATGCAAAAATTGATAAAATTCTAATAAGCATTTTTTCTTCTATAGCAAATACAGGAATTTATTCTATTGCTCAGTCCTTATCGTCTGTGATTTTTCAAATTATGACTTCTTTGGATAAAGTTTTTATTACTCAGACTAATAAGATGTTGTTTAATAATGAAAACAAGAAAATTGGAAATTATTTAACATCTTATATTTATTTTTGTTCTTTACCAGCAATCGGGCTTATACTGTTTAATGATATAGTTTTATTAATATTAATTGATAGTAGGTATCATGGTTCAGAAAATGTTATTATTATTCTTTCTATTTATTATTTTTCATTGATATTTGGAAAAGTATCTGGTGCGCAATTAATGTATTCAAAAAAAGTGTGGCTAAATACAAATTTTTTTATTCTAAACGTTTTACTAAACTTTTTATTAAATATTCCTTTAATCTATTTTTATGGAATTGTTGGTGCTGCAGCTGCAACATTAATAGCATCTTCAATTAGTTTGGTTTTATCTTTAAATTACGCAAAAAAATTTGCACCTATTTATTATAATAAGAAGAAAATTTTAATAATTTTTATATTTTTATTTATATCAAGTATTTATTCAATCTTAATAAATGAAAATATACTTGAAATAAATAATTTTCAAAATTTTTTATTTAGTTTAATAATTGTAATTTTATTTTTAGCTTTCGGTTTTCTAAATAAAATTTATGAAATAAAAGATATAAAAGAAATTTTTAAATTAAAATGATAAAAAGTATTATTAATTTTATTTATTTTAATAAGTCATTCGATAAAAAATTAGAGCAGGCTTATAAAACCCTTGAACAAAATAATGAAATTGAGAAGATATATGAAATAAAAGAAAAACTTCAAAATTTAGCATGTTCTGACTTCAAAATTGACAATTCTTTTTTAGAATATAATCTAGATATTAACTTATCATTAAGTCAGTTTATATACTCAAAGTTTATTAATACTCCATATTTTACCTCAAAATTAATTTTTGCAATTGCATTTAATGAAAAGTTTTATTTTCCAATCTCAAAAAAATATTTAGATGTAATATGTAAATTTACCAAAGTTAGTTTATTTAAGTCTAAAGTTTTATTAATTTTACTTTTAATATTTTATACTTTTTATCAATTTTTTTTAATAATTAAAAATATAACAAATTTTTTTATCCTCAAAAAAACTAATGATAAAAAAATTTTTTTAAATTCAATACCTAAACTTTATTCAGATACAAGTGCCGATAATAAAAATTTAGATTTTTTCAAGTGGGTAATAAATTATTTTAAGCTAAATTCTAAAATACATTTTATACATAATAATAAATTTATAAAAGATAAGAAAATTATTATTTCAGATTTTGATTATGAAACAAATTATTTTAAGAATCCATTAATTATATTTTTTGAACTAATATATTTTAAATTTTACATTAAATCTTTCATCAAAACTATAAAATTTATATTTCAAATTTTTTTGCATAAAAAACCTGAACTGCTTTTTCTTTTAAAAGAAGTATTTTCCTTTTTTTATTTGAAAGAATTGCCTAAAAAAATATTTTATAATTATTGTCTATTTAATAATTCAAACATGGTATTCAGACCTCTATGGTCTTATGTAAATGAAAAAAAAAATAAAGGTTCAGTTATTTTATATTTTTATTCAACCAACATGATGCCACTTCTTCAAGAAATTGAAAAAAAAAAATATTTTGATGTATATGGCTATTCTTTACATTCCTGGTCCACTTATTTAACGTGGAATAGCGATCAAAAAAATTGGTTAAAAAACAATATTAAATATAATAGTGAATTTAAAAATGAAAGCTTAGTCCCATTTTCTGGAAAGCATATAAAACTGCAAAAAAAAAAGAAAACAATTACAATTTTTGATGTTCCGCCAAAAAGATCTGGTATTTATTATTTGCTTAATAATCCTTACAATATTTATAGCTATGATTATTGTCAAAAATTTTTAAATGACATTGTAAATTCAATTCCTGAAAAATATTATTTGCAGATAGAAATAATATTAAAACTTAAAAAAGATTATGATAATATTGATCCAAATTATAGAGTTTTAATTGATAATATTACAAAAAATAAAAAAATTAGATTGATTACCGATATATCACCCGAGAGTGTTATTGAAGTTTCAGATGCCACTATTTCGATACCTTTTACATCAACCGCTATAACTTCCTACAACAAAAACAAAGAAACAATATATTATGATCCTAGCGGCAAGTTAACAAAAAATAATTGCCTTGAAAAAAATATCACTCTTATTTCTTCCCAAAAAAATTTAAAGTTTTGGATTTTAAGTATTTTAAATAAATGAGAATCGTAACAAAAAATTATCTTTTAAAAAAATTATCAACTAGTGATGTAAATAAAAATTATTTAAAATGGTTTAGTGACAAAAAAATAAAGAAATATATTGATAGTTCACCAAAAACAATTCGAAATCTACAATCTTATGTCAAAGAAGCGAATTCTAATCCTAATACTTTTTTTTGGGGAATTTTTAAGAACAAAAAACATATTGGTAACATTAAAATTTTTGAAATTAATTATAAAAAAAAAATTGGAAGATTGGGAATTTTAATTGGTGATCAGAAGTATAGAAATATAGGTATTAGCAAGGAAATTATAGAAGCTATAAAAAAATTTTTGATAAAAAAAAATATTTTAAAATTATGGCTTGGGGTAGAGAACAATAATATTGCAGCAATTAACTCCTATAAAAAAAGTGGATTCCTTAAATTTAAATCAAATAAAAAATATATTTATATGAAGTGTAATCTCATTACCTCTAAGATGATTATTGGTGGTGCTCAATTAAACTCAAATTATGGTATTACAAATTTTAGAAATAAAACCCAATCGAAAAATGAAACTAGCAAGATTATTAATATTTTGAGAACTAAAAACTTGATGCATATAGATGGCGCAGAATGTTATAAATTTTTTAGGAATGATAAAATTGATATTTTAAAAAATTTTAAAATAGATAGTAAAATTTTTTTAGAAGAAATCTCAAACTTTAAAAAATTAAAAATTTATTTAACAAAAAAATACTTAAAAAAAAACATTAAGATAGAAACATTATTTATTCATGATGGTGATAATATTTTTAAAAATTCTTATGAAAAAAAATTAATGATTTTAAAAAAATTAAAAAAAGAACAAATTATTTCAAAAATAGGTATTTCGATATACAATTTTGAAATTTTAAATAAAATCATTTCAAGGTTAAATGTAGATGTGATACAATTGCCTTATAATTTAGTTGATAGAAGAATAGAAAATTTTAATAATATTATTTCTAAAAGCAAAATTCAAATTTATGCAAGATCAATTTTTCTTCAGGGTTCATTATTGAAAAAAGTAAAGGAAATTAAAAATTTGGCAACAATTTACGAAAAAGTGAGAAAATTTACAAAAAAAACTCATCAATCAAATTTAGATTTATCTTTAAATTTTGTTTTAAACAATGATTTAGTTGATAAGATTATAGTTGGTGTTAGAAACTCTCAAGAAATTAATAAATTAATAAATTTTAAATTTGTAAGAAAAAAAATTAAAATAAAATTTACAAAAAATGAAAAATACTTTGCATATAATCCAAGTCAATGGAAATAATCAATGAGTTCAATTCAAAAATTTTTTAATAATAAAAATATTATTATTACAGGGGGTACAGGGACATTTGGTACAGCTATGATTAATTTCTTGCTGAAAAATTCTAAACCAAAGTCAATTATAGTTTACTCAAGGGATGAAATGAAGCAATGGTATTTAAAAGAAAATCTTTTAAAATTTAAAAATATTAAATTTGTTCTAGGAGATGTAAGAGATAAAGAAAGACTCGATAGTGTGTTAAGCAATAAAATTGACTATTTATTTCATGCGGCAGCAACTAAAATAGTCCCAACTTCAGAATTTAACCCCGAAGAATGTATAAAAACAAACATTATTGGTGCAATGAATGTCATTGATTGTTGTAAAAAAAATAAAGTCAAAAGAGTTATCGCTTTATCAACCGATAAAGCCTCTAGTCCCATAAACTTGTATGGAGCAACAAAGCTATGTTCTGACAAATTGTTTGTCGCTCAAAATAGTGAAAATGTTCAAACGAAATTTGGAGTTGTTAGATATGGAAATGTTATGGCTTCTAGGGGATCAATAATTCCTTACTTTAAGTCGCTAATTAATAAACCACATTTTCCAATCACACATCCTGAAATGACAAGATTCTTTCTTTCCATAGAGGACGCAGTTAAATTTTCATGTTTTGGAATGATTAATATGATGGGGGGTGAAATTTTTGTTAAAAAGATTAAATCAATAAAAATTACTGATCTAGCAAAATCAATAAAGCATAATATAAAATTCAAAATAACAGGAATACGACCAGGTGAAAAAATTCATGAGCAAATGATTGGATCTGATGAGGCAATAAATACTGCTGAATTTAAAGATCATTATGAGATTTTGGCAAATGTAAATGAAAAAATGAAAAGGATTAGAAAAGGATATAAGTCAGTGGATAAAAATTTTATTTTTTCATCTAAAACTGCAAAAAAGTTTTCAATAAATGAATTTAGAAAAATTATTCAAAAATTAAATTGAAAAAAAAAATATTAATATTTGGTGGTACAGGATTACTAGGCACAAATCTTGTTTACAATTTACAAAAAAAATTTGAAATAATTTTAAATTTTCATAATAAAAAATTTTTTTCAAAGCATATAAAATATATTAAAATAATAAATACTAAAAATATTGACATCAAAGAGATTGAAGAAAAAATTCAGACTGTAAATCCAAATATAATAATTAATTGTGTAGCTAATACAGATTTAGAGTACTGTGAAAGAAAACCAAAAGATACAGAATTTCCAAACTCTATTTTGCCAGAAATTTTATCTAAAATATCTTTTAAAAATAATATTAAATTTGTTCATTTTTCAACAGATCATCTCTATTCTGGAGATAAAAAATTTAAAAGCGAAAAAGCAAAAACATTTACTTTAAATAAATATGCAAAGCAAAAACTATCTGCAGAAAAAAAAATAATAAAAAATAATAAAAATAGCTTAGTCATTAGAACAAATTTTTTTGGTCATTCAATTGATGAAAAAAAATCAATAATTAATTTAATAAATTCAATTAAAAAAAGAGAAGAACTTAAATTAGATGATAACTACTTTTTTACCCCAATATATACTTATTTATTAATAGATTTATTGAAAAAATTAATTACAAAAAATTCTAAAGGAATATTTAATCTAGTAGGTGATGAAAGAATTTCTAAATATCAATTTGGAAATTTAATTGCCAATATTTTAAATATAAAAAAACCAAATATTTTAAAAGAGTCGATTGATCATGCCAAATTAAAAGCCAAAAGATGCAAAGATTTATCTCTTTCAAACTTTAAAATTAAAAAAATATTAAAATTAAAAATACCAAGTCTTAAAGATCAGTTAATCCAATTTTTTAAAAACGAAAAAGAAATTAAAAAAAATTTCTTGATGAGGATAAGATATGGACAACACTCAATTAATTATAAAGATATAAATTTTGTAAAGCAGATTTTACAGAATGGACCTTTGACTCAAGGACAGTTTATAAGAGAAACGGAAGCTAAAATTGCAAATTATGTTGGAGCAAAATATGCAGTAGCTGTTTCAAGTGCTACCGCAGGTTTGCACCTCTCATATATGGCTTTATCTGTAAATGAGAATAAAAAAATTATAACTTCACCAATTACTTTTCTCTCAACATCAAATGCTGCGCTATATTGTAATTCACTACCTCTATTTTCAGATATAGAATTAGAAACAATTAATTTAAGTCCAACAAAATTAGAAGTTAATCTTAAAAAAAATAAAGATATTTTTTGTATTTCTCCAGTTCATTTTGCTGGGTTGCCAGCAAATATGAAAGAAATGAATTTTTTAGCAAAGAAATACAAATTAAAGATTGTTGAGGATGCCGCACATGCTTTAGGTGCAAAATATGAATGTGGATCTATGGTAGGGTCAGGAAAGTATTCAGATTTATGTGTATTTTCTTTTCATCCAGTTAAAATTATTGCTGGAGGAGAGGGAGGCATGATTACGACTAACTCAGAGGATCTTTATTACAAATTACTTAAACTAAGAACACATGGCGTTAATCAAAATCCAAATGAAATTTTAAATAAAGCTGTAGGATTTTCAAAAAATGAAAAAAATTTATGGTATTATGAAATGACTGATTTAGGCTATCATTATAGACAAACTGATATTCATTGTGCGTTAATTTATTCACAAATGGATAGAATTGAAAATTTTTTATCAAAAAGAAAAAAAATTGCCTCTTTTTATGATTTGGAATTTTCAAAAAATAACAAATATTTTTTACCGCAAAATCATTTAAGAAATTTTAGCTCTAATCATTTATATACTTTAAATTTTGATTTTGAAAAAAATGGTATAACCAGGAATTTTTTGATGTCTGAACTTCAAAAAAGAAATATCATTAGTCAAGTTCACTATATACCAGTTCCACTTCAGCATTATTACAAAAAAATGGGATATAATATGAAAAATCTTGAAAACACGTTGAAACATTACAAGCAGTGTATCAGTTTACCTATTTATTATGATTTAAATAAACATCAGCAGAAATTTGTTATTGACTCTGTTAATGAAATTTTACAAAACTAGTTATTAAGTTTTTTTTTGCATTTTGTATAAACTTAGAGCCAATTTCCAATCTTTCATATTATCAATGTCTATTGATTTATAAATAGGCATTTCATAACCTGTAAACTTTATTTTATTAAAGTTTTTCAAAAAATCTTTTTTTTTTAAAATAATGATGCAGCCATTATCATAAAAAAATGGCTCTATTTTATTTGATGGAATTTTTGATTTTGTTTTGAATATATGTTCAATGGTTTTATCTTTTTTTTTTTTTAAAGCCCAAAAAATCGGAGCAGGAAATTCATTAATTGTCATTAATGAATTTTTTTGTTTTTTAAAATAAATACTTATTTTTTTTAAGTCATGTTCAGTTATTAAAGGACTACATGGGTAAATACACCAAACTTCATCAAAAGTTTTCTTTGTTTCAATATATTTTTTTATAACAAATTTTATTACCTCATTGATACTAACAGAATTATTTCCAAGTTTTTTCTCTCTAAAAAAATCTGGACCAAACCCAATTTTTTTTACTAACTTGAAAATTGATTTATCCTCTGTGGATACATGGATAATATTAAATAATTTGCTTTTTTTTGCTGAAGTTAAAGGATATTGAATAATAGGTTTGTTAAGAAATTTTTTTATATTTTTATTTTTAATCCTTTTTGATCCTCCACGAGCAGGTATTATTAACAATCTTCTCATTATCCAGTCAGTCTATTAAAATCTGATGTTGATACTTTACTTTTAAGAATCTTATTAATTGAAAGTTTATTTTCTTCACATTTTTTAATTTTAAAAAATATTTTATCTAATATAATTTGATATTTTTTTATATACTCATTCTTATGAGCGATTGAAATATATATTGTATTTGTTGCTAAAATTTTATTATTTAACATTTCTTGTGTAGTAAAAGTTTTGTATTTTGCCGAATCTTTAGATAAGAATTTAAAACTTGGTATTGAGTCAAGTCCATAAATTTTAATTGGTAACGTATATTTTGAAGCTAATTTTTTCCAAATATTTTTAATTCTTTTTCCAATTATTTTTACTTTTTTATAAGTTTTCTTTTTTTTCATTATTTCTAAAGTTTTAAGAGCGGCAACAAATCCAGAATTTTCTGTCCAAAAAGTACTGCTAATAAAACTTTTTGATGCTTTTTTAAGATATTTTTTTTTACCTAAAATAGCAGTAATCGGATAACCGTTTCCTAAGCATTTTCCAAAAAGAGCTATATCAGGATAGATATTGTAATTTTTATGAATGCCCCCATAAGTTTCTCTAAAACCAGAAGTACACTCGTCAAAAATTAATATGATTTTTTTTTGATTACAATACCTTCTTATTTCTCTCAAAAAATTTGTGTTTGGTTCTTTTTCTCTTTGAACCTCCATAATTATTGCAGCAAGTTTTTTTATTTTTTTAATTTTTTTTAAGTCATTAAAATTATTCATTCGAAAACTCGAAATAGTATTCTTAAGTGATTTAGGCACACCAACAGACTCCAGACCTTCCAACAAATGAGTATTAAGATTTTTTTTTGATTTAAGATTGGCAGCTAAATACCAATCATGCCAACCATGATAACCACAAATTGCAACTTTTTCATATCCAGTAATAGATCTAGCAATTCTTGTTGCAATAGCACTAGCCTCTCCACCAGTTTTAGCAAATTTAGCAAAACCTGCCCAATTATGAATTTGAATTAGTTTCTTTGCTAATTTAACTTCATAGAAACTATTTAGACTTGATATATTCCCCAAATTATTTGATTTATTTACTTTATTATCTATGGATGAATTCGCATATCCAAGTACACTTTGACCAACACCAAAATACATATCTAAATATTTTTTATTATTCAAATCCCAAACATACGCACCTTTTGCTTTTTTGTAATATGTTGGCCATTTACCAGGTAAATGATTTTCAGGTCTTTTTGAAAAAAGCATGACGCCACCTGGGATAATTTTTTTTGCTTCAGTATATAATTTTTGGTTTTTATCTTTTTTATTCATAATGATAATTTGTATTATTCAAAAATATTAAAATTGGTTTTTAAATTACCAATACTATTTCTTAAAAAACTATTTTTTTTTCCTAATAAAGTAAATGATCCGTATAAAAAATGTCTTTGCCCAATGTGATTTTTCATTTTTGAAACAGAATGTAGACTATCATGTGAGTTTAAAAATGTAACAAGGGTTCCTGTTTTTGGAGGAATAGATTTTTCCAATATACAATCTTTAGGTTGTGGTTGAGCCGGTATATATTTGGCAGTTTTGTTATAATTATATAAATTTAATTCACCACCTGAACCGTTTCCCTCCAATTCATTTAAATAAATTAAAAAAACTATCGTTCTTGAGTCTGAGTCTCTATGAATTTCTCTAAAATATCCATTTGGAGAAATTGAGTAATCATAAAGAAGCTCAACGTATTTTTTTGTGGTAAAAGTATATTTTAATTTTCTCTCAAAAAATCTATACATTTTAAAAAATAAGTAAAAAAATAAATTTATATTTCCAATTGTAGATATTTTTTTTGAATTAAGTTTCTTATATTTATTTAAAAAGTAATTAGGTTTTTCTTGAAAAAAAAAATTAGTAATTAAGAAATTCTGATTTTTTAACTCCAGTTGCTGCTGTAAAGTTTCTAAAAAACTTTGTGAATTTAAATATTTGTGAAGTTTTGCCCAAGCATTTGATTGATTAATCAGATTTAAGAAACCATTGCTGCTAGATGGTAATATAGATCTTTCATTTTGAACTTTTAAACGATCATTTGACGAATATTTTTCTGCATCAGAAATTAATTCTAAACAAGATTTTTCATCGATAAAGTTTTCAAGTATCTTGTAGTTCATATTTTTTATATATATATAATAATAAATTTAATATTAAAGCATATATATGTCATTAGTAGTTTCCAATCGGTATAAATATATATTTTTTCATTTACCGAAAAATGCTGGCGTCTCAGTTTCAAGAACGTTAATTGATCAAGAAAAATTATTAAAATTAAGAAGAATTAGTTCATTTTTTTTTAGAAAATTTTTTAAAACAAAAGATAATTTTTATTTTTCGTTAAAGTATAAAAAACTAATTTTTTTTAAATCTCATTCACCATGTTACAAATTTCAAGAAATCATAGACAGAGAAGTTTTTTCAAAATATTTAAAATTTGCTGTAATTAGAAATCCTTGGGATAGGATGGTATCAAGATATTTTTATTCAAAAAAAGTAAATAATAAATTTAAGAATTATGAATTTGAGGAATTTCTTAATCATGATTTAAAAACCAATATAGATATTATAAATCAATACGAATATTGCACAGATCAAGAAAATAATTTTTGCTTAGATGAGATAATTAAGTTTGAAAATTTAAATGAAGATTTTAATAAAATTTCATCAAAAATTTTTAATAAAAAAGATATGTTGAGTCACTTTAATAAGTCAGATCACAAACAATATAGAGAATATTACAATAATAAAATGAAAGATAAAATTTATAATTTTTGTAAAAAGGATATTGAATATTTTGAATATGAATTTTAATGAAACTTAAAAAAAAAAATTTTAAAAATTTTTTATTATCTAATAATGCTAATTTTATTTCTCATGCAATTTCAAAAATTCATCTTACATATTTAAACAATAATAAAAATGAAAATTTTAATCCAATTTTATCATTAATTAAAATTTTTTTTTATCTATTTGATAATAAAAATTTATATAAAAAGAAACAAAAACATACAGACATCTTAATTATTTCAAACTTAGTTTCTATAAAAAAAAAAGAAGAGGACATTTATTTCGGTAATCTAAATAATTTACTTGAAAGAGAAAAATTCAATACTTTGTCTGTATATAGAAATCTTACTTCTGTTAGATCAAAATTTTTAAAAAACACAAAAAAAAATAGAATAATATTGTCAAAAAGACTGAGTTATTTTAAGGAAATATTAATTTTTTATTTTTTTTTGAAAGAGTCATTTCTTTTAATATTTTCAAAAAAATATTCTTTAATTAGAAAACATTTAAGCATAATGGATTTATTATCTATAATTCCAAATTTAAGATTAAACTTCCAATTAGAAGAATTATTAAAGTTTTATAAACCTAAATTTGTAATTTTTACATATGAGGGTCATGCATGGGAAAGACTGTTAATCTATTTGTGTAGCAAAAATGAATACAAAATTAAATCAATAGCTTATCAATTTTCTGCAATAAAAAAAAACCAAATAGGTTTTTTTAATGAATTAAAAAAAGAATACAATCCAGATTATATTGCTTCAACTGGAAAAATATCTCAAAAAATAATAGAAAATAAAATTAAGTTTTCAAAAATAATCAAGTTAGGATCATCAAAGTATCTTAAAATTAATAGAAAATTTTATAAAAATGTTGATATGCTTGTAGCACTAGATACGGATAAAAAAGATTTATTTAAAGTATTGAATTTTTGTAAAGATTTTGCGCTTAAAAATTCAAAATATAAGATTATTTTAAGGTTACATCCGATTATAAGTAGTAATGAAAAATTAATTATCAAAATAGAAAAGGTAATTAAAAATATTCCAAATATAAAATTGTCTAATACTAGCTTAATGGACGATTTAAAAAAGGCAAAATATTTACTTTTTACAGAAAGTACAATTTGTCTGACAGGTTTAAATTATAACGTTGTACCTTTATTTTTTAATATTAAGAATACTAATAATATATTTGATAGAAGCTTTCCTAAAGAAAATATAATCAAGAATTCTTCCGAATTAAAAAATTTATTTGAAAAAAAAATGGATAAAAAATTATCACACTATTTTAATAATTATAGAGATAATTATTTTGAAAAATATGATGTAGCAAGTTTAAAAAAAATAATTAAAAATAATTAAAAATAATGAAAAATTTTACTGTTGTAATTTGCACATATAAAAGACAATATTTAATTTATGAATGCTTGGAAAATATTTTAAATAATTCATTATTACCAAATCAAATAATAATAGTTGATCAGAATTATGACTTTTTAACATATAATAAAATTACGAATTTTTTTAAAAATAAAGGTTTTAAAAATTATATAATCATTAGAAATCTAATTCAAAAGGGATTAACAAAATCAAAAAATATTTCATTAAAAAAAATTAAGACAAAGTATGTTTTTTTTATAGATGACGATATTATTCTTGAAAAACAATATTTTTTTAAAAATATTAAATTAATTTTTACAAATAAAGCTCATGCAGTTAGTGGAATAATTTCAAATTATAATAATAATCCAATAAAAAATTTTATATATTATGTTTTCAATTTTAATATATTTAGAGATAATAGATATTTCTTTATCAACTATTACAAATTAAAAAAAAATTCTTATTATAAAACATTTCAAGTGCCAGGAGGAATAACATGTTTTGATATGAAAATTTTCAAAAAAATTTCTTTTGATGAAAAATATATTACACATAATTATGAAGATGTTGAATTTAATATAAGATTAAAAAAATATTTTAAAGAAGCAAAATTACTTATTAATGTGAATTCTTTGGCATATGACAAGCTTTCAAAAAATGCTAAGGAAAATTTTGAATCTAGATTATATTTTATGACTTTATTATATCTCAAAAATAAAAATTTTCAAAATTTATTTTTTTTCACTCTTAGCTTAACAGGGTTTTTGATTTCATATATTCTATCTAAAAAAATTAAGCATATAAAAAAATTAAAAAATATTTTTAAAAAAGCAATTATAAAATCAAAAAATTAATTTCGGTTACGATAAGTATTATTAAATGAAAAAAAAAAAAATCTTATTATTAAATGATACTTCACTTATATGTCATCATGGATGTAATTTATTAATGAATACTATTTATGACCTTTTAAGAGAAAATAATTTTATTATTAAAAAAAAAATTTTTTATGAAGAAAATTACCTTGATTATGTCAATAATATAAAAAATTTTGATATCATTTTAATTAATGGTGAGGGTACAATTCATGGAAAAGATAATGCAGATGCTAACAAAGTTTACGAAATATTAGAATTT
>Ga0209335_10003265_pt1 | contig 16371 bp, 10 predicted proteins | sample COG_09_FD_184753 | JGI IMG/M metagenome (GOLD analysis project Ga0209335, IMG submission 184753) | Pelagic Microbial community sample from North Sea - COGITO 998_met_09 (SPAdes) (version 2) | ecosystem: Environmental > Aquatic > Marine > Neritic zone/Coastal water | place: Helgoland, sampling...
CACGTTATTACTAACCGCAATACTATTGGCGCCCAACGTGGCTTAATTTCGCTGTGCTGATGGGAAGCGATGGATTTCACGTGGTATGAACGACAGATAGGAGTAGGTTTTCATTTAACAACTATATTCATTACTAAAATTACAAACCCTAAAACTCTAAGAAATCTCCCTCTAAAATCTCCGTTTTTTGTCTCACTTTTATTGCCACATAGACGAAGATGATGATGATGCTTTCGAACTCACGCGTACTCGTGAACAACGGTACTCCCATATCATCCGTCAAAGCGAAGAAGAACGCCAAGGTATGAACGATTTCCTCGTCTTTTTTTCTCTTTGTCTCTGTCGTTATTCGTTTATTCAACGGCTTTTATATAAAAGAGATATAAAATGTTACGGATAATTTCCCTCTCTCTTTGCTCTCTTCTTTGATGATATGAGAGCAAGAATAACGAGTGAAGAGAAGACGTGTGTGAATGCTGAAAGAGAACCATTTGCTCTCTCTCTCTCTCTCTCTTTTGTTAAAGTTGTTTGGCTTCTTCTATCTTCCTCTCTTTCGCGTGTCTTTCATCTCTTTATCATCGTAATCCTCCCAAGAGCTTGCTTGCTTGGGAAAGAGATCAATCGGAAAACCAAGACCAGCGTATCTTTCTTCTTGTTTAGGGTTTTGGTTGTTACCCTAAATTTTTCTGACGACGACGAAACTTTATCCAATTAATTTACTACTCTAAATAAAAAAACAGAAGACGAAAGTTGCGTGCAAAGCCTCAAAATCCGATGAAGACAAATCAAGCACGACTGATTCAAACAGAATGAAAAACGCAGCGTTAGTAGCGGCGACGATTGCGACGCTTGGTTCTTCGGGAATGAGTGGTGTTGCGAATGCCGCGGATTCAGCAGGTTTTGATTTGGAAGCCATGTACGCGTCGAAAGGGCAAACGGCGAAAGTGAAGTCTCGATTCGAAGGGACGGAGACGGCGAAGTTGGTCGAACAACCGGCGGTGAAATCGGCACCGGCGTTACCCGCGGCGAAACCGAGGAAAGAAGCTCCCGCGAAGAAGGTGAAGGCGGAAAAACCGGCGCCGAAGGTGAAGGCGGCAGCCCCGGCGGTTTCGGCGCCGAAACCGACGCCGGCGCCGGCGCCGAAACCGGCGCCAACGCCTGCACCCGCACCGGCCGCGCCGAAACCGAAGGCGGCCATGGACGATTCCCCGATCAACTGGTCTGAGATGATGAACTCGACGACGCCGTCTAAGCCAAAGGCGGAAAAACCGAAGAAGGAGAAAGCTCCGAAGAAGGAGAAAGCTGCCGCCGATTCGTCTTCCTCCGAAGGCTCTCGATTCTTGTTGCCGGGCACCAAGGCGAACTTTTCGAACATGCCGGCGCCCGCCCCGAAGAAGGAGAAAGCCCCGAGACCAGTGCAGCCGAAACCAACGTATGAGTTCACTCGATCTGGCCCTGGGGAAGCGGAAGGCTTCCAAAGAAGAAGTGCGGAGAACAAATCCACCGCGAACGGCGATAACGAAATCGTCACGTTCATCGCGTCTGTTTTGTCCGCCGCGTTCATCGTCAAGATTACGGAAAACAAGGGCAACAAGCCGAAGTTGCCGGCGGTGGCACCGAGAGCGGCGAAGAAGAGTGCCGCTGGTGGTGGTAAAGGTGGTGGCGCTGACGAAGCGCAGAAGTGGATTGACGCGTGGAAATCCTCTTCTGGAGGCGGTTCGGGAGACCCGGCGCAAGACGCGCAGAAGTGGATCGACGCGTGGAAGGCTAAGCAATAAAATATAATAATACTGAAAGAACAACAACGACAACAACAACAACATTAACAACAACATTAGTAGAGAGAGAGAGAGAGAGAGAGATTTATTTTTTATTTTAAAGAGAAACGGTAAGTATCATCGCGCGTATGGATAGTAATACTAAAAACAGTCTTCGTTTTATCCTCTCTTTTTACTCCTCAAATAGCAGCTGGGTTACGGAAAACTTCCATGCCACCCAGAAACGGTCTCAACGCTTCCGGCACGGTGACCGACCCGTCTTCGTTTTGAAAGTTTTCCAAGATGCAAATAATCATTCTCGGAACGGCACACGCCGTGGCGTTTAGCGTGTGCGCGAACTGCAACGGCTGTTTCTTCCCGTCCACCGCGTTTGGCCTGTATTTAATGTTCAATCGTCTGGCTTGAAAATCCGTGCAATTCGACGCGCTCGAGATTTCCCCGTACCTCTCTAAAGCCGGCATCCACGCTTCGATGTCAAACTTTCTATACGCCGGAGCGCCTAAATCGTGCGAGCTCATATCTAATACTTTAAAGTGCAAACCTAATTCCGCGTACATTTCTTTCTCGATGTTTGACAACTCTTCGTGCATTGCGTTCGACGCTTCCGGCGTGCTCACGGCGAACATTTCAACCTTGGAAAACTGGTGCAAACGATACATGCCTCTGGTCGCCGCTCCGGCTGCTCCGGCTTCGGTTCGAAAACAGTGCGAAAACGCGACGAACTTTTTCGGCAAGTCTTTCTCCTCGTACGTTTGGTCCATGCACTTACCGCCCAACAACAACTCCGCGGTGCCGGCTAAACACAAATCGGAATTTTCCACGGAATACACCTGCGTGTTTTCCGCTCTCGGTTGAAACCCGCACTTTTCGACGACTGACTTTCTGACTAAATCGGGAACAACCATCGGTTCAAACCCTTTCGCGATGGCTTTTTGCATCGCCCAGTTAATCAACGCCAATTCGAGCATGGCGCCGACGCCGGTTAAATAAACGAATCGAGTGCCGCTGACCCTCGACGCCGTCTCAAAGTCAAACATGTTCAACGTTTCACCAATCGTCACGTGATCTCGACACTTCATCGTTCCAAAATCTCTCTGCGTTCCCACAACCTCCATCACCGTCGCGAACTCTTCGCCTCCAATCGGTACGTCCGGGTGCGTATCGTTCGGAATCTTTTGCGCTTCTCGCTGCAACGCGTCGGAAATGTCATTCAATTCAACTTCAATCAGCGCTAATTCGTCTTTAATCCTTTTCCCTTCCTCGATCAATTCATCTCTGATGACTTTTTCCATCTTCCCTTTCATTTTCTTCGCGTTTTCGTTCCGACTCGCTCGCAACAAATCCGCTTTTTGGTCCAACGCGACGAACGCTTCGTACTGCGAAACCACGAATTGGACGGAAACGTTCGTCACGTTTCGGTTCAAACAATTCGTCTCCACGTGCGATTGGTTCTCGCGGATGGATTTAAAATCAATCGACGCTTTCCACACCTCTTGCGGTTTACTCATCGTCACATCGTTTTGTGCCTTTTCTGCGTCGGAGGATGATACCGAACACGACACCGACCGCCCGGGGAGAACGACGACGTGTTTCCGTCGCGTCATCCATTTCGTCGGTAAAGTCCTCCTCGTCGTCGCGTTTTGATGATAATTTGCAGCGGAGAAAAAGCAACGGCGAGTGAGTTTTACGCCCGCTCTGAAGAGCATGATGGTTCGATGCGTGCGTGCGTCGTCGTGAATAAATAATAAATGCGAGAAGGAATTCTGACGACACGAAGCTTTTCGTTTTGGATAAAATGTGAGAAAACTCTCGATTCGGGCGACGATGCGCGGCGGTCTTTCTCTTCTCATTATTTGCGGTTATGATTACACGACGGCTACTCTCTTATGCTCTCTCTTTCTGCTATATATATGTGCTACTTTTACGTGTTTACTTCTCGTTTACTTCTCGGTCTTCTTCTTCTGAAGATAGTCGTTCAAAACCCGTATCACGTTTTTCGCAATCGAGACGGTTTCGCGCATGGCGCCTACGCCCATCTCCCCACACATCAACGTTTTCTCGATCGGGTCTAAGAATTGCACGCCGTCGCCGAAAGCTTGTTTGCCGTGATTTTCTTTAATCGCGTCGATGTGTTTCTTCGTGATTGGGTTTTGCCACATGTAAGTGTTCATCGCCGGCGCGATGAGAAGCGGCTTGGTAAAATCCCAGGCGCGGAGTATCGACGTCGCGAGATTGTCGCATAATCCGTTGGCTATTTTTGCTAACGTGTTTGCCGAGCACGGCGCGATGACGCAAATATCTGCTTTGTTTCGTAAATCGATGTGCGTCACCACGTCGCCTCGTTTTTGCCATCCTCCGCTTTGATTGTATTCGGACGCGTCGTTGTAATTTTGCACGACGCAATTCGGGTATCCGTCAACTGTAAACGGGCCCAACTTGACAAACACCTCATCGTATAAGCCGCCGCTATTGGAATAGTTTCTCTCGTTCTTCTTCTTTCTCAATTGATCCAAAGAACGTTTGTTCTCGTCGTTCGTAGGTACGAGCGAGCCCGCGGGAAACGCGCCGCCAAACTCAGTCGCCTCGATAAACGGTTTCGCCGCGTTCGTCGCCACCGAGTGAATACATAACTTCGTTGTTTCTCTATGTGTTTCATCGTCGAAGTACTCGTCCGTTATTTTATGAATAAGTTCGACCCATTTCATCGCCGCGACCGATCCCGTCACGAGAACAAGCACGTGAATTTCCTCCTTCTTTCCCTCCTCCATCGCTTTCTCACTCCTCTCTCTTCTTCTCCCTCTCTTCAAATAAGTGTCTCTCTTTTAACCGTTCTTTATACTTCTCCCCTTTCTCTTTATTCCTTTTCGCTTTAAAGATCTTCTGCAGTTTCAAGCACTCGTCCAGCTCCCACTTTTCTCGATTGCATTTCCCGAGGAACCACTTTTCGTACCACGGGTTCGTCGTGTGACACGTTTGTAAGTTTTGCACGTTTTGGCGACACAGAGGGTGTTTGGAGAGGGTCAGAGGTGGGTGCATGTATTGTGCTCCTTACGTGGAGTCGTGAGGAGCGTTCAGAACGGTTCGGGGACCCTCGCGACGTCCGTATACTCGTTCCTTTTGTGCGATGGAATGACGGGTTGCTCCCTTTGGAAAAACGTCTTCGTTGGAGGAAATTCGCCCAGATCAGAGAGAGAAAAAGTCCGCGACGAGACGACGTGCACGCGACATATATAAACGATATTTGCGACGAGATATATACACGTACCGCTTTTTGCTCCGCTTTTTTTTTCCTCAAAAGCGATGTTCTCGTCGTAAAAGGTCATCGTCATCCAGAGCATCGGTCAAATCATCATGTGTTTCCGCATGTGTGTTTAAAGTCTCATCAGATATAAAAGCATCATCAAAAGCTTCATTCTTCGCATTGAAAAGGCCCTCCTGAACCTCAAAACGAGCAGATGTGTTCTCCTCATCGTCGTCATCGTTTAATCGTCGTAAAAAGTCCTCCTCGTCCAGCGTTTCCGCACGTGTAAGTCTCTCACACAGATGAAAGCATTTTCTTCCCCAGAGAGAGCGCAGAAACGCATCCTTATAAGCGTCATTCGTTGCACTGAAAAGGAGCGCACCATAAAATGCACGCAAACACCAACACCGCGCGAAAAAGAGGACGATTGTTCTTCGTCCTCGTTTTCTTTACACTCCTCGCGATGTCGCTGACGTTTACCGCGCCTCTGTCGAGAACAAAGAAGACTTTACAGATGATGCGCGACAAAAAGAGGAGGTTTTCCCCCGCTGTAAAGGACGAATTCGATTTCGAGTTTCTCGACGAAGAGGAAGGAGATTCAGACTATTGGGACCAAGACGAGACGAAGAATAACGACATCGATGATGATGACTCGAATACGCATTACAAGAAACGAATGGGGAAGTTTCGAGACGCGTTCATCGATGCCTTTGATGATGAGACATTTGAGGCAAAAGAGGAAGAGGAAGAGGTCAGTCTCTTCACGAATACCGCGGAAACGCCAATCAACGGGAGGAAATGTGCACGATCGATCGCGATGAAACCATCCAGACGACTTTATGAGAACGATGATAAGAGCAGTGGTAGCAGTAGTAGTCATACTAAATGTGGGAAAAGACTTACGCATGAAGATTTCCCGCCCGTCGCCGTCGTGTCGGCGATACACGCGAGATCTTTGATGAAGATTAAATCGACGTCGATTGACGCGATGACGGAGTTTACGGAGAATTTACGGATGGCGTTTGGGGACGAGAGGGATAAGAAGTCTGAGATGCATTCAGACGGGGAGTTGGTTTTAGTCGTGTACGGGGTGAACGAAGAGACGGAGGAGGTTTTAGAGGATTTAGAGAAACATTTGTTCCGCGAGAATGATTTCTATTTAGCGATTATCGATGGCGATACACGAGCGCTGAATGAAATTTCCGATTACGACGACGCGATCGCGAGAGGCGTGAAATTCACGAGAGCGAAGTTTGCCATCGTCGCGGATTTGAACGCGATCGTTCCCTCGGCGGAGTGGACGAAAATGGCACTGGTGAAAGTCTTTCGAACGGAACCGACCGTCGCGGCGGTTCTGTTCGGCGGGAACGAAAACGTGAGCGGATTTGAAGGCGCGAAGCGACCGGCGATGGTTATTAGAGCGTGGGAAGCAAAGTTTGCGCTGACGAGTGAAGATGGATCCTCCGGGTGCGCGAAAACCGAGAAGAGCTTAATGTCCGTCATGGTCGATAAAGGCATGGAGTTTAAACGATTGCCGAGGAAGTTGAAAAGAATCGATAAATCATCGCGTAGTAGTATTGGTAGTGGTAATAATAGAGATAGCAGCAGTAGGAACGACGGCGGCAACAGAAGACTACTTTTTGAAGAAGAAGAAGAGGGTATTGACATTATGGACGGTAAATGGGAAGCGAACTCCAACCGCGGCGGCGTCGACGGCGCGTTTGATTTAGGATGCAAATCAGCCTCGAAGAGGAACGAAAAGAGTTTGTTCTGTCCCACTTCATCTAATAACGACAACATTAACAAACGAAAGAGAAGAGTTCAAGCGACGTTCATCATGCAATACTTCAACAGAGCGAAAACGTTGGGTGAGATTTTCGACGCGTTGGCGAAGAGCGTCAAGCACTCGTCGATATCTTCGCCCTCCTCGTTCACGATGGAAGTGTTGGCAAACGTAGACTCCGGGTATAAAAAATCTGATAACTGGGTCAAGCACGCGTTGGAGTTTAAGAAGCAAACCGGTAATCACGATTCGCCGTTCGTGTTGTCATTTTCCAACGATATTCACGAACTCCGAGCGTATAATCGATTGGCGCACGTCGCGACGGCTGAATTACTCGTCTTTGCGCAAGACGACGATAAACCTGACGTGACAGACCCGAGCTCTTTATCCTGGCTTCTCGACGGTTTATCTTTAATGCGTCGTCACAAAGACTTGGCTTTGTTGGGTGCCTACCGAGGCCGGTACGACGACGGTTCTCGAATGAAGACATCGTCCAACCAAAACGACGGCTCGAAATTCGGCGGTAACTTTGAATCCGATCGCGAGACTCGCCCGATCGCGTACGTCGACAGCGAACTCGGCGTTCCTTTTCTCTGGATGTACAAAGTGAACATGGGCCCGATGTTGTTTCGAAAGTCCATTTTCTTATCATCCGGAGGGTTTCACGATCAATTCTCGTGCGCGGGCGAGATGGCGCAAGGGTTCGATTTCGAAATTTCCGTTCGCATGTGGAGCGAAGGATTCAAAGTTGGCTTATACGATCCAAAATGGCTCCATCGAATCGATAAGGATTTAACGGCAATCGGGAACCAAAATCGCCATCGAGACGTGCAAAAGAAAGAGTTAACGGACAAGAAAGACGAAGCGACGAAAAGAAATAACCAGAACATTTACACCTTGTTTGCTTCGGAGAAAAATTTTCACCACGAGAAAGGCACAAAATTAGCCAAGAAGAGTTTGAAGGAAGATTTAGCAAAAAAAACGTTAATTTGCGCATTACCGAAAACGCACGAGTTGTGCCACAACTCGTTTTTAGACACGCCGAGAGACGCGGTGACGTGCATGTCCGCCGACCGGAAGTGTTTCCAACGAAAGTACATCGAAAAGCACAACGTCGCGGGCGCGAACGACGAAGACGCGAGGAAGGCGTTGCCGAAAGACGAGAACGGAGACATCGACGTTTCCAAAATTCGATTCACAAAAGGCGAGAAAGTGAGATTCAAATACGAGTGGTTAGAGCACGACGGCGCGCAGAGAGTCTGGAACGAAGCTTTGGTGGAGACGCAAAAAGTCGCGCTGAAGACGGCGTCGTCCTCATCATCCTCAAATCTTTCCGTCGAGGATGCCGTAAAACAATGGCTGAACGAAAACGCGCCCGCGATAAACGAAAAAGTCGAACAAGTGCGCTTGCAGCTCGCGAAAGAAGCCGAACCGGAATTGAAACGCGCGGAAGAGCTCGCCGCGAAAGGTTTGATTTACGGCACCGGAGGCGCCGTCAGCGAAGAAGAACGGGCGAGACGCGCGAAAGAGGCAAAATCTGTGGATAAGAAAACGAGAGATCGCGTGGTGGAACTCGCCGGGATTAAAGCGTTCGAGGATGGGAAGGAAGACAGAGCGGCGTGGGAATAATAAATTTTTTTCAAGAGAGAGACAGAGATAGAGAAAGTATCATCAAAGTAGATTCTTGGCGATTAATGATATGTTTTCCTCTTTATCTTCTTTATCTTCTTCTTCTTTGTTATCGAGCGTTTCTTTCTTAAATCTTAAATACGAGTCATAAATATGTACATTTTTCTTTTGATACGTAATGTTACCATTTTCTCTCTCATTTAGACGAGCAACGCAGCCATGATGGTTGCGCCAGCAGTCGCCAGCATCGCCTTGGTTGAAGCGCCTCCAGACGTACTCGTATCAGTAGTAGTCGTAGTAGTAGTAGTATCCGTAGTTGTAGTAGTAGTAGTCGTACTATCGGAACCAACGTAATCGGTATACCCGAGCGTTTTTTCCACGGTTTGCATGCAACTCACGCCACTTCCGCACGTCCACTCGCTCGCGTCGTACGAAAGAACCGTCGGCGCCGCGATAATCGCTCGCTCGGTAATCGTACCGGTGTTTAATCCGTTGGCGTCGAAGCACGGACAATCGCGGTCGTACTCGAACGTTTTTTTCGTGCCGTCCGGTTGCGGCATGTCCGTGAATGTTTCGGCTTGGGCATCGTTGCACTCGGGGTATAACGATCTGCATTTTTCAACGGTGACCAAGTTCGTGCCATCGCCGAAACAGCCGACGCCGTACGGTCCTCTGTCTTGCGCGTGGTAGTGGTACACGTCATTCGCTGGCGAATCCGGAGTCTTCCCGATGTGCGCGCCGCACGCGTCCAAGTGCGGCAACTTTTTGTTCTCGAAATCCTCCCACTTCCCGTACATGATGTACGGCCCGACGTCGCCAATTTTCGTCGAGTGCGCACCAGATTGCGAATACAAACAGTGATACCTTCCGTGGAAATGGTAATCGCTCGTGTGTCCGCCGCACGGGCCGACGCATCCGCGATACGAGTCATCCGCTTGAACGTTCGGAAACGACCACGCGACAGAATCGTAACACAATTTCCTGACTTTACTTTCCGCCAAGCCGAGATCTAAACCTCCTGCATTATCATAGAGATCGCTCGGCGTGGAGCATCCCCAACCTTCAATGACTTTATCTTGCTTATCTGAAAACCCAGCCTCGAAAGAGTTGTAGATGTGCGCGCTCGTGCTCACCGCGCTCCCGCTCGGGCTATACGTCAACGTTTTCGACTTTGTCGAATCCCCAGGATCGACGTACGTTTCCGTGCCGGCATTATACGTGCATCCAGTGTCCTTCCTCAAGTCTGCCGGTTTCGGATTATTCAGCGATAAACCTAACGAAGCCGTCGTCGGGTTCACGCACGCCTCCGCCGCCTCTCCAACACGTATCGATGAAAGCGAAGAAACCAAGGAAAAGGCGGAAATGGCGAAAACACTGTTGCTGTTTCTTCGTCCTTTACTTCCTCTCTTCTTCTTCTCGATGGTGGTGGTGTTATTATTCTTCTTCATCGAAGCTCAAATCCTCCTTCTTTCGTGTATTTTAAAAATCTGTTGTGAAGAGAAATTTGTCAGTTTTTGTCATCAGTGTTTTTTTCTTTTTTTTCTTTTTTTTGGTTTTGACTGTCCTCTCATTTTTTTCTCAACGGGCACAACTGTAAGAAAGCATCGGATCATATCACGAAAGAAGAAGAAGACAACAAACAAAGAAGACAAAGAAACAGAGCGCATTAAGAACACACACCCCGCGTTTAGAGAACAAAGCGAGTAGGAGGAGAGATGCTGTTGTTTTTTTGGAAGAAGACAACACTCTTTGCGTACCTTTTTTAATAAAGAGTGTTTGTATGTAAAAGACAACGAATTCCCCTAAAAGGTCACCACACTGCCCAGAGTCTAGAGGAAAAAAAATGAGGGAAAAGAACAGTTCTGTCCTACAGTTTGCTCCTGGTGAAGTAAAAGCACACGTAAGGAAAAAGACCCGAGGGGGAACTGCTCTGTTTTCGTTGTGAAAAAGACTCTCCTTTGACTCGTCTACTCTTCAGACTTTTAGTAGGGGTTTTGGTGAATACGTCACCGAGAGAGGACAGATACTTAGAGTAGTATATCAGTAGTACTATTGCAATATGCATGCGATGAGATAATTTGAGAGAAGAGAGACATATTCATCGTATTGAATACTACTCATACTCTCTATATCGAGCAACGGTGAGAGTTGCAACCACACAGAACAAAGAGGATAGAATCTCTTTCCCGGGAAACAGCGGAGAGAAGTACACCCAACGACCTCTCTCTCATCTCTCACACATCAGACGCAATACTAAAGATACCACAGATATCAACACACAAATACGCAACACTCGTCTCACAGACGCGCAACAAGGAGAACAAAAATGGGCGAAGCATCGATGGAAATATTCACGCGCACGATCGCCCCAATCCTCGGGTTCCTCCTCGCAAACGTCATGTTCTTCGCCTCCGTACCGGAGCTCCAAAAATACCGCAAAATGAACGAGTGGGGTTCCTTAAACAGCCACCCGTACCCGATCGTGGTGTGCAATTGCATCGGGTGGATGATGTACGGATCCGTGATTAAAGACTATTGGGTGTTCGTGTCAAACTTTCCAGGCTTGCTCGTCTCGGTGTACGCGTTGATGATAGCGCTGACGTTAAACGCGCGAAACGAGAAGAAGAGAAAAGAGTTGGAAAAGATGGTACTGGTATCTTGCGCGCTTTTAAGTGTAATGGGGTTTGTCTTGGGCGTGGTCATGCACGGGGACGAAAAGGAAGGGAAGAAGCGATTCGCGTCTGGGATTTTTTGCAACGTCGTCTTGGCGATATATTACGCGTCGCCGTTGTCGGAGATGCGACAGATCATTATGGAGAGAGACGCGTCGAGTTTGTATTGGCCGATGAGCGTGGCGATTACCGTGAATGGGTTTTCCTGGGCCGCGTACGGGTTTGCGTTGAAAGATTGGTTTTTAGTCAGTCCGAATATGTTCGGAGGCGTGTTGGGGGTTGTGCAATTGGCGTTCTTAGCGACGTTTGGTAAGAAGAATACTAAGAAGAAGAAGATGAATAAGAGTAGTAGTATTAGTAGTGTAAAGATAGAATTGGAGGAGCGAGGAGGAGGAGGATTAGGAGGAGGAGAAGAGGAAGAAGAAGAAGAAATTAATATCGTCGCGAACTTATCGAGCGAAGATTTGATCGTCTCCGGACAACCGAGGTCGTAGTAGTTTTGTATGCATAATGTTATTAGAGCGGCGGCAGAGGCGGCATTTATGATCGAGTTGTTAATATTATACCACTGTAATTTTGTGTTATTTAGTAAAAAGTAAAAGTTCTATTAGAATACCTCTTCTCTCTTCGTTCGCCAAAGTTAAAAAAGTATCATCATCAACGCCTGGACGATGATGAACTTTGCGTCTCCGAAACGACTAAACCAGTCGCATCCGCGCCTACTTTACCCAAGTTGCAAACATCGCACAGAGCGTCTTTCTTCTCGACGACGTACTTCGCCCCGCAACAGGAGCACGCGAGATCTTTGGTGCCTCTGTAGATTGGCGTCAGCGTCCCGGAACAGACGACAAACGGATTGCGAGAATCGTAATTCAACTCCACGGCGTCTTTGTTCTGTTTCTCGCACACTTGCAAAACCTGTTTCGCTTGCGTGGCCACGTTTGCGGGTGGGTTAAGCTCTAACAATCTTCGAGAAAACCCAGCCGCGGTTTGGAAGTTTTGCATCTTGTAAAAGATAGTCATCGCCGATCTCAAGGATAACGAGGAGTGAATCGGTTGTAAATTTTGGTGCGTGAAATACGCCGCCAACTCGGCGGCTCGGTTCGGATCCGATTTCGCGACTTCTTTGCGACTCAATTCGATTCGTAAAGCGACGGCGTAATCTCTCGCAATAGCCAACAACTCTTTCACCTCGTCCACTTCGCGTCTCGTTTCCACGGATAACAAAGTGATCGAGTGAATAATGTTCACGAACAAGTTCAACGCGTCCGAGAATTTCCCTTCCGTGACTTTTCTATACGCTTGCTTCAACTTCTCCTCGAGAATTGGCAACGTGCCCAACAAATTCGGCGGTTTGACTTGGCCGATAGGATCGGACGAGTCCCAGTTTCTAGATAAAATCACCCGCATCTTCGCGGCGTCGCCTTCAGAGAGCGAACCGGGTAACACCCCGGTACTCGCAAACGCGCAATCCACAAACATTTGTTTCAACGGTTTGAAGTTTACGATGCCTAATTGTCTGGATAAGAGTTTCATGGCGCCATCGAATTCCCCAGCTGCCGCGTGATCGCCAGCGACCGCGGATTTGGCCGTCCACTTTTGTCTCGGGTCTACGCCGGCGCTCGGCGCGACAAACATTTCGCCCGCTTGGATACCCGTCGGCGATCCCGGCTGGCTTCCACCGACTAAATCCGCCGCCGGTAAGTCCATATCTTCCATATCCCAACCAGCGTCTGAGCCGTCTTGTGATCTGTCTTCTTCGTCGTCTCCGCCGGGTAAGATGTTCGCCAAAGGATCGTCTTTTTCCATCTCGTCGTCGTCGCCGCCGACGCCCAAATCCAAATCGTCGCCGTCGCCCCAATCGCCTCCGACACCTTCCATCTCGCTCTCGTCCATTTGGTATTGCGAGGCGGAAACTTCGCCGGACAAGACGCCTTCAAAGAATCCTTTGGATACGGTCAACAAAGGCCAGTTATCTTCCTTCAAAATCGGTTCCGGTGGCGTCAACAACTCTCCGACTGAAGCGTCGATATCCGGAACCTTGGCCCCGGCTTCTCTCAACTCCTCCGCTATTCTCTCCGCGTCGGTTTCTAAACCGTGCGTCTTCGCCGTCACGTATGCTAACGGGTGGTGACCGGCGGATTCGAGGATTTTAACGCGTTCCGTAACGTCGCCTAAGTACAACGCGTTGTGGAATTGACCCATGACGTCCGCGCGCATTTCGGAAATCTTCAACATTTTTTGCAGCTTTTCAATGTTCCCCGTGATTAAATACAAGAACGATAAGCGCTCAAAATTTTTCGTCTTTTGGTACGCAAACTCGACGATTTGGTGGTTCCCTTGTCTCAAAGCTTCCACGCCGAGTTTATGCCACGTTTCTTTCTCGTCCAACGCTTGCGCGGCAGCCAACGCGACTTCAATGTTGCCGCACTCAACCGCCAGCGCGAATCGCGTTTGTTCGTCTCTCACAAAGTGCAAAGCAATTTCTGGGTACCCTTTCTTTTGCAAATACGCGATGATCGATTGACCGCACAAGACGTTCGATTTGATCATCGATAAAACCTGATCGAATTTGCGCTGAACCAAAGCGAGCTTGAAGACGTACTCCGTCGAGTCGATTTGAATGCGTCTGTTTTTACCGTCTCGGTCCAAGCAATGGACGACGTTGCCGATGACTTTGGTCACATACACCGCGTTATCCAACGTTCGGATAATCCCGGAATCACCGTTCGGTAACGCGTATTTGATGTGGTTCAAAGTCGTGTAAATGAACACGCCTCTGTCGTCCCAGGCGCCTGATTTCACGCGAATGGTTTCGTGCACCGTGCACGCGTGCCCAAGCTTTCTGTTGGCGATTACGATCGCGTGTTTCGATAACATGGCAACCAAAGACATGTCGTTGGACCAAACGACGTATTTAATCAACGGCGTCGTTATTTCCGCCATCGCGGCTCTTTGTTGAACGTCGAACAAAATCATGCGATCTTCGGCTCGGCACAAGAGAGATCCGGTGCCGGCGTAAAAGATGGCGTCCACGGTGGAATCCGGAGGGACGCACTTCTTCGTGACTTCGTTTTTCAAGTCTTTGATTAAGATTTGGTGCGTGGATTTGTCCAAAACGGCAAACCTGTTCCGCGCGATGAACGTCGCGGAAACGCCTTGACCTCGTCTCGGCTCGTTACCGACTTCGCCCGAGCGACCGTCGTCTTTCGGCAAGACGTGCAACTCGTACGATCCACCTTCGCTGTCGGAGTTGATCAACACCGCGTTTTCAGCCGGGTTGTAACTTAAGTTGCGGAAACCAGAGTTGTTTCCACCGCCCGGAGGTCGTCTCACGGACACCAAAGGATTATCTCTTTGACTTTCAAACTCAAACGAACGCAAGTATCGATCCTTTACGTAATACAGCATGTTCGCGTGCGAGGCGTACGCCGGTCGTTCTCTTTCCAATTTAAAAACAATCATCCCAGAATCGTGCCCGGCAGCCAACAAGTTCAAGTTCGGGTGCGCGGACAAAATCCAGAATCGATCGTTTTCTCTTCGAAAGGTTTGCGCGCCCGATCTTTTACTCATGTCCCAAACTCGAATCGATTTATCCTCAGAGTTGGAAACGATGATATCTTGTCGCGCGTGGAACATCACGCACGACACGTTGTTCACGTGACCTCTCAATGTGTCCACTTCCCAGGCTTTCGTGTCGTTCATGCGCCATAATTTCACTTGGCGATCGTCCGCGCCGGAGACGATCAGCGGTAAACTCGGGTGAAACGACGCCCAATTGACGCCTCGATCGTGGCCTTCCAACACGTACTTCACCACCGCATCACCGCCACCAAACAAATCCGCGTTCATTTGCGGGATTTTCAAATCCAATTCGCTCGGTCTTTGCGGACCTCCCGGCGAGGCAACTTTCTTCCTCAGCGCGACGATATCCCACACTCGTACGGTTTGATCCAACGACGCCGAAACGACCAAGTCATCCTTCAAATGAAACGAAGCGCACATGACGTAATGATTGTGTCCCGTCAACACCGAGATGCAATTCCTAGATTGCCAGTTCCAAATGCGAATGGTTTGATCGTCCGACGCGGAGACGATCCACGGGTGTTCCACGTGAAACTGCACCGTTCGGATGTAGTCCAAGTGTCCGAGTAAGGTGAATAAACATCTGCGGAGCTTGTAGTTCCACACCTAATAATAATGTTGTTGTTGTTTTGAGTAGTAGTAGTAGTAGTAAAGAGAGAGATAATAAAGTCGTCAGTGATTAGAAATGTTTCCATCGTTTCGCTTTTCGCTCGATTTCTTCGTAACCCTCAAATCTCTCCAATTTTACCCCATCACCTCCGGCGAGATCACTCTCTTAAACGCTCTCTTTCTCACAACGCAAACAAGAACACCACCACCAACGAGACGACCGACGACGATAAAAAGAAGTCAAGAAAACAAGAGCGAACCTTTATTTTATAATCGTCTCCCCCGGAAACGAACAGCGGTTGGTTGGTGTGAAAATCCACCCCACGAACCGGTCCGTCGTGTTCGTCGAATCGGTCGATCAGCGTTCCCATGCGGTAGTCCCACAATTGCACGACACCCGAATGTAACGAGGCTAAAATCCACGGCCGTTTCGGGTGGAACGAGAGGCCTTTCACGCGGTTCGATTTCGTTTCGAATTTTGTCAACATTTTTTATATATAAAGCTCGTGTATGCTATCCTAAACGAAGCGCGCGCAACTCGCAAACGCTCTTGCCCTTTGAAGCGAAAAGTGAAGAGAAAAAAAAGAGGGAAAGAAAAGCTTTTCAAAATTAGGGTTGGACACCCTAAAACTTAGTTTTCTCCGAGTCTTTTGTTTCGTGTGTTACGAGTAAACGCATCAGACACGTCTACTGCGCAGTGTTGCGAGTGAGAGAGAGCTAAAGAGAGAGAGAGCGTCGAAACCTCCTTTTTTTCTCCTCCTAAACGCGCTCTCTCTGTCTCTGTCTCTGTTTCTGTTTTGGAGAGCAACTTTGTTGGTGTTGTCTTCTTTTAAATCTCTCTCGTCGATGGGAAGAAGATAAAACGAATTTCCATTGGTGTTTATATACATCGAGAGCGATTGGTTTGAGAGGAAGAGAGGAGGAGAAGAACAGACGAGCGCGACGATGAGCGAGAGTAAAAAGAACAACGGCATGAACCACGCGTCTTCGTCGAGACGAGAGTCCATGACGAGTTTATTCTCCGAGGAAGACGAGGACGAACACCGAGATGAATCAAAATCACAACTGGAACTG
>Ga0209335_10003273_pt1 | contig 16358 bp, 15 predicted proteins | sample COG_09_FD_184753 | JGI IMG/M metagenome (GOLD analysis project Ga0209335, IMG submission 184753) | Pelagic Microbial community sample from North Sea - COGITO 998_met_09 (SPAdes) (version 2) | ecosystem: Environmental > Aquatic > Marine > Neritic zone/Coastal water | place: Helgoland, sampling...
TTTTCATCAATTACGTATTCAATTGGAAAGGGATGAAAAGAGCACTAATTTTACCACAAAAGAAATCTCACCTACCAGCAGTAGTAAAAATCATTAATAATCTTTTTTAATTTGGAAAAGCAAAAAGCCATCATCGTTTCAGGCTACTTTAATCCCATTCATAAAGGGCATCTAGAGTATTTTAATAATGCTAAGGCCATCGCCGACAAACTTTTTGTGATCGTGAATAACGACCATCAAAGAGAGTTAAAAGGAAGCAAAGAGTTTCAGGATGAGAATGAGCGAATGATCATCGTTTCAAACATTAAATCAGTAGATAAGGCTATTCTTTCTATTGACACCGATAGAACCGTATGCGCCACCATTAAAATGATTGCTGAGCAGTTTGGAGAAGAGTTTGAATTAAGATTTGCTAATGGAGGGGATCAAAATAACGATAACATTCCAGAGAGGACAGTTTGTGAAGAGATGAATGTGGCGCTCATTGACGGGCTTGGAGATAAAATACAGTCATCTAGTTGGCTTTTAAAGAAATTGTAATTTAAAAATTTTAAAAATGAAGAACTATACAGAAGAAATATTAGGTGAAATATCTAGTGTTTTAAAAAAGATCAATCAAGATGAAATAAAAGATTTAATAGGTTTAATTTCAAATTCTAAAACAATAGTAACCTGTGGTGCTGGAAAAGTAGGAATGGCAATAAAAGGTTTTTCCATGAGATTAGGTCATTTCGGATATAAATCTTTTCATATTGGAGACACAACACTTCCCTCTATTGGAGAAGGAGATTTATTTATTGTTGCTTCTGGATCTGGAGAAACACAAACAATTTACGATTTGACAAAAATTGCTAAATCAAATAACGCCATAGTTTTTGCTATAACTTCTAATCTACAATCTAGAATTGGTTTACTTTCAGATGCTTTAATATTATTAGATGCACCTTCAAAAACTAAAAAGGTAGATGGATTTACTTCAATTCAGCCAATGACAACTTTGAACGAACAATGTTTAACTATTCTTTTCGATTCAATTGTATTAAACATAATGGATGCAACAGGAGAGACTCACGATACTATGTGGAATAGACATTCAAATTTAGAATAATGGAAAATATTAAAATTGCAGCATCACTAATTTGTGCGGATCCTTTAAATTTAGAAAAAGAAGTAAACGAATTAATTCAATCAAAAGTTGATTTGATTCATTTTGACGTAATGGATGGTTCTTTTGTGCCAAGATATGGTTTGTATCCAGAGATTTTAAGAGCTATTAAATCAAAAGAAAATTGCCCACTGGTAGATGTTCATATAATGTCTGAAAATCCAGAAGATTTTATTGAAATTTTCGCTTTATATGGAGCAGATTATTTCAATTTTCACATTGAGGCAACTAAACACCCACATAGAGTCATAAAGAAAATTATAAACTCTGGAATGAAACCTGGAGTTGCTCTTAATCCTAATACTTCTGTTGAAAGTTTAAAGTGGATGATTCAAGACATTCAAATGGTTGTTTTAATGACGATAAATCCAGGGATAGTAGGTCATAAATTTATTCCAGAAATGATTAATAAAATTAAAGATTTGAGAAATTTTGCTGATCAAAATAATAATAGGGATCTAATTATAGAAATTGATGGAGGTGTAACTCCAGAAAATATAGAAGATTTAATTGAAGCGGGAGCAGATGCTTTAGTTTGTGGCAATGGAACTATTTTTAGGCCCAACGAGGACACTATATTAAATAAGGTTAAAAGTCTTAAAACTCATATTAATGGAATATAAGGTATTAATTACTACTAGTGGTATAGGGTCTCGATTAGGAAACTTAACTAAATATTCAAATAAAGCATTAATTAGGGTTGGTGATTATGCAATATTAACTCACATCATTAAAAATTACCATAAAGACACTCATTTTGTAATTACACTAGGACATTTTGGAAATTTAATAAAACAATATATTGAAATTTGTCATTCAGATTCTAAAGTTACTTTTATACAAGTTGATAACTACAAAGGCAAAGGAAGTTCTCTTCTTTACTCAATGTTAAAAGCTAAAGAGATTCTTAATTCTCCTTTTATATTTCACGCTTCAGATTCAATTATTCATAATGAATTTAAAGATCTAACGACCAATTATATAGCTGGATTTGATAAGGGTGACACATCCTCATATTGTTCTTATGATATTAATGGTGAAAATGTAATTACTATTTATAATAAGGGAGAAATAAATCCAGATTTCATTCACATAGGGGTCATTTTCATTAAAGACCACGAAGAATTCTGGAAAACTGCTTTAGAAATTTATGGTAAAAATAAAGAGTCAAGTACTTTAAATGATGTAACGGTTATTAATAAAATGATTAAAGGGGGAGTTGAATTTAAGCATCAAAAAGCAGAAGTTTGGCATGACACGGGCTCTGTAAAAGGACTTCTAAATGCTAGAAAATCATTTCACTCTCGAATTTTAAATGAGGTGTTAGATAAAGAAGAAGAAAGTATATACTATTACAATAATGAAATAATCAAATTTTTTAAAGACGAAAATATAGCTCAAAACAGAATTAATAGAGCGCTATCTATTTCTAATGTAATTCCTAAAATAGTATCATCTACTAAAAATTTTTATAGCTATAAATTGCAAGATGGAGATGTATTCTCAAAAATTGCTAACCCATCTAATTTTGAAGAATTCTTAAATTTCTTTGATAAAAACCTTTGGAGCAACAAAGTATATAATGATCCAAAATTAGAATTATTATGTAAAGATTTTTATTTAGAAAAAACATTGAAAAGAATATCTATCTTTATTAGCAAGTATGAGATTCAAGATAATGAGAGCCTAATAAATGGCATTAAAGTCCCACCAATTTTTGAATTATTGAAATTAATTCCACAATCTCTTTTTTCAGAAAATATAAAAACAAGAATTCACGGAGACTTTATTTTAGATAATTGTATTTCTCACAACAATAAATTTACAATGATTGATTGGCGTCAGGACTTTTCCGGAGAACTTGAATTTGGAGACTTATACTATGACCTATCTAAGTTAGCGCATAATATTGTTGTTAATCATGAAATTATTGATAAAGACTTATACACTTATAGTGATCAAAATAACATAATTAATGTAGATATTCTATGTAAAAAAAGCTTAATTGATTGCGAAAAGATTCTCTTTACTTGGGCTGAAAAACAGGGCTTCTCTCTTGTTAAAATTAAAATTTTGAGAGCATTAATTTGGATAAATATGTCTCCATTACATCATCATCCCTTTGATAGTTTTCTATTTCATTTTGGTAAGTATAACTTATATAAAGCAATAAATGAAAAAAATTAAAAATTTTATTTTCGATGTAGATGGAGTTTTTACTGATGGAAAGTTCTACTATTCTGACATGGGGAAGATTATGAAAATCTTTGGAGATGCAGATAATGATGCACTATCTATTCTAAGTAATTATTGTCATATAGAAATGGTTACTGGTGATAAACGAGGATTTGATATATCTAAAAAAAGAATCGAAGAGGACATGGGGTATAAATTATCACTCGTAAGTACTTTCGATAGACTTGATTGGATAAATAAAAGATTCGATTTAGAACAAACAATTTATATGGGAGATGGTATCTATGATCCATTAGTTTTCAAAGGAGTTAACTACAGTATTTGTCCAAACAATGGTTTTTTTAATACTAAAAAATATGCTGATTATATCACAAAATCAAATGGCTCCGAGGGTGCGGTTGCAGAGGCAGTTATACATGTATTGGAAAAGTTTTTTGAAATTGAAGATATTCTAAGCCTACAAATTAATAAATCTGGAAACTGGTAAAAAATTATGAAAGAGATATCTAATCTAATTAATAGAGATCAAAGTTGTTTGACTGGACAGCAAATCACAAAATCTTTGTGGAAAATTAATGACTTCCCTGTTTTTTTTGGTTGTGTTAATTCAGATTTCAAAGAAGATCTAAAAACAAAAATGGAGTTCTTTATTGAAGAAAAAACAGGTTTAATTCAACTTAATAAACTTATTCCACTTGAAATCCTCTATCAGAATCAGCACGCTTTTGGTGTAGGAGAAATTTGGGATAAACATTATTATAATTTTGCAAAATTTATTTCAAAAAAGTGTCAAAGTAGCATTATTGAAATTGGTGGAGCTACTGAAAGGCTAGCAAATAAATACCTAACTATTATTGATTCAAATTGGACAATTATTGAACCTAATCCAACAGAATTCGAAAACAAAAAAATTAATGTAATAAAAGGTTTTTTTGAGGATTCATCAATTAATATTAAGCCCTCTGATACCATTGTTTTTTCACACGTCTTGGAACATGCTTACGATCCAGCATTGTTCATGCAATTAATTTACGATAAAATTAATATTGGTCAAAAAGTTTATTTATCATATCCAAGACTTGAGTTATGGTTAGATAAAAAATATACTAATGCTTTGAATTTTGAGCACACAGTTTTTTTAACAGAGCCCCATCTAGACGCAATATTTGAAAAAATTGGTTTTAAAATAAATGAAAAAGAATATTTTCAAGACCACAGTGTGTTTTATGAGTTGACAAAATCCGAACCTAAATTAATAAATTTCCCAAATTTATATGAGCAGAATCTATCCCTATTCAATTCATTCATTAGACACCATGAAGATGATGTTAAAAAATTAAATGAATTAATGAAAGCCTCCAAAACTCATTTTTATTTATTTGGAGCTCACATTTTTTCTCAATTTTTGATTGTTTTGGGACTTAATACAGATAAAATAAAGTTCATTGTTGATAATTCAGAGGAAAAACAAGAAAAAAGATTGTACGGTACTAAATTAATAGTAAAGTCACCTAAAATATTAATTAATGAAAAAAATCCTGTTTTGATTTTAAGAGCTGCAAATTATAATGATGAAATCAAAGAGGATATTTTAAAAAATATAAACGAAAGCACAGTATTTATATAATTAATTTAGTGGGAATATTATTCTAATAAATGCATGAAGAAAATTCATTTAAAATTAATCAATGTTTTTTATGATTTTATACTTTTTAATTATTTAAAAAATAAAGATCTATTTAATGAATCTTGTAATTAAGTTAAAAAAAATAATTCCAAATAAATTTAATAAAGAACTTCTTATTATGTTATTTATTTTATTTATTGGAATTTTACTTGAGATATTTAGTTTAAGTTCATTATTCCCATTAATATCAATTTTATTTGATGATAATTTTTTAGTCACCAATATATATGTTAATGAAATTAAAAACACATTTAATCTAACAAACAGCTCATTTATTGTCTGTGTTGGTATTGGTATTTTCCTTTTGTTTTTGACTAAATCTCTATTCTTATTTTTTCTATCAGTCAAACAAAATAGGATTATGTATAATTTATCAGCTAGTATATATAATTATATTTTTGAATCTTATTTAAACAGAGATTATTATTATCATAAATCATCTAATTCATCAGATATATTAAAAGTTCTTCAAACTGAAATTCCAATGTTTGGAGCTCTGTGTTTTAATTTAGTTACACTAATTATTGAAACAGCACTGCTGTGTTCAATAATATTTTTTCTTTTCTATTTAAATTTTATTGCAACTATTTCTTTGATTTTATTTTTTGGTTTTTTTGCTAGTCTATTTTTTATCATAACAACTAAAAAACTTAAAATTTGGGGGGTAATTCGAGAGCAAGTTGATAGTTCACTAATTAAGTTAACAATGGAAGGATTAGGTGGCATAAAATTGTGGAAATTGTTAATGAAAGAAGATTTCTTTATAAGAAAAATAGAATCTGCTAACTTAAAAAAGGCAAGAGTTTATGCTAATAACAATATTGTAGCACAGTTACCAAGATATTATTTTGAATTAATTTTTGTCATAGGAATTATATTTTTCATTCTTATTTTATTTAAATCCGATAAAGATTTCTCATATTTTCTTTCAACTTTTAGTGTTTTTGTGGCATCTATGGTAAGAGTTATTCCATCAATCAATAAAGTTGTTAGTTCAATTCAAAATATACAATTTAACCTTCCAGTAGTTGATGAATTATACAACCATACACAAACTTTTAGTTCAGATCGTGTTCGCGAGATCCAAATTAAAAAAAGTATCCCCTTCAACAACAAGATAACTATAAAAAACCTTTCATATAGCTATGATAAAAGCACTATTATTTTTGAAAATTTAAATATGGAAATTGAGAAGGGATCAATGATAGGTATTGTTGGTGGATCAGGAGTAGGCAAAAGCACTTTTACAGATGTATTAGTTGGCTTACTTAGGCAAAGCTCTGGTGAAATCTTAGTGGATAACGAAGACATTTCTAACTGTTTAAGTTCTTGGAAGCGTATGATTGGATATGTCCCTCAAAATGTATATTTAACTGATGATACTATTATTAATAATATTTCTTTTGGAGAAAAGAGTATTGATTTGGATATGATACAGACTGTTATCAAAGACTCAATGCTTAGTGACCATATTGATAATTTAAAAGAAGGATTAAACACAAAAGTTGGTGAAAGAGGTTCAAATCTTTCTGGAGGTCAGATACAGAGAATAGGAATTGCTAGATCACTATATCATAATCCATCCCTTTTGATTTTTGATGAAGCAACCTCAGCTCTGGATAGTAAAACAGAGGAAGAAATTCTTAAAACATTATGTGTGCTTAGGGAAAATGGAATGACAATAATTGTTATCTCTCACAATGATTCAACTTTAAAATATTGTGACAAAAAATATAAACTAACTAATAAAAAATTTAAAGATTATAATTAAAAGTAATAATGTTAAAATACTAAATTATAAAATTTGTTTTAACTCGACTATGTGATTATAATTAATTTAAAAATTCCAAATGAAAAATATAAATAAAAAATATTGGATTAATTTTTATTCAGAAATAAAAGTTCCAACTGAACACTCCATGTTTTCTGAATATGTTTTAAAGGACATTTCTAGTTTAAATCCGGATAGAATAATTGATATAGGCTGTGGTAATGGAAGAGATTCTTTATTTTTCATTAAAAACGGTTATAAGTGTGAAGGAGTCGATTTATATACTAGTCAAAATAAATATTTAGGTAATTCTTTACACAAGATTGACGCTACAGAAATAGATTTGAAGGCTAACATTTATTATGCAAGATTTTTTTTCCACACCATTAAAGAAAATATTTTAGACTCTTTTTTGAAAAACATTAACAAAATGATGGATGAAAATTCAATTTTCTATTTTGAGACGAGATCTACTAGGGAGATCACCAACGAGGAGAAATCTGAGACTAATTTTAAATCTTCAATTGGAGAAAAACATTTTAGATTGTTATATTCTTTAGAGTATTTGAAATCAAAATTAGAGAATTCATTTAATATTATTGACATCGAAGAGTCTAATGAATTTGCTATCTACAAGACTGACAAGCCTTACGTAATTAGGGGTAAATTTATAAAAAAATGAAGGCTAAAACACTAATTGCTATTCCTGTATATAATTCAGTTGATTTTATAGAAAAAACAATTGAAAGTGCTTTTAATCAATCAGTACCTGTTAACGTTTTAGTTTGTGATAATTGTTCAACGGATGGAACATTAGAATTATTAAATGAGCTAAAAACGAATAAGTATAAAGACTTAATAATTATTAAAAATCCTTTAAATTATGGAAGAAAGCAAAACTGGAATATATGTCTTGAATTTTTTGCCAAGTCAAATTATGAATTAATAAAATTTTTATTTGCTGGGGATATTATTTATACAAATTGCATAGAAACAGTTGAGCACTATTACGATTTACATCCAGATTTAGGCGCATTGGCATTTCCGTATTTTTTTGTAGACAATAACAACAGATATTTAAGCGCTCACAAAAAATACTATAATTGTATTTTAACTCCGCGAGAAATCACAAAAATAAATTTGACAAAAGGAGGTATTTTGGGTGCTATTATCTCAAATGTATATACTAAATATGGAGTTAAAGATTTTAAGTTTGATACTGCCTTTATTTCTAAATTAACATTCGATATCAGAGTATTAGAAACTACGAGCCTATTCTACATTAACAAACCTTTAGCAGATTTTAACCTTAGTAATAGAGGAACTTTTGATAAAGCAAATTCAGCCAAATATTTTTTAGACTTTTCAGCAATAGAATTTAACGAATTAGAAAGGATTAAAGCTAAAGATTATTCTTTAGAATTTAACTATGAACAAATAGAGCAAAAAATTATTATTAATACATTAGCTAGAATGCTCCAATTTATTAAAATTGAAAGCCTTCTACATTTAATTTTAATTAGTTTTAAAACATTAATAATCGCTTCTTTAAAATCAATTAAAAATACTCCATTAGGTGTTTTTTTAAAAAAAATAAAATATGCGTCCCGTTAAATTAAAGGATTTAATAATTCCTTTAGAATTTTTGTTGTATTTGATTTCTTTTTTTATTCCACGTGATCGAGATATTTGGGTAATAGGAAACCGTTTTGGAAAGAGTTATGGGGATAATCCCAAATTTTTGTTTGAATATATAAGAAAATATCATCCACAAAAAAAAGTCTTTTTCATAACTAAAAACCGTGAAATTTTAAAAAATAATAATGATCTTAATTTTTTGTTTTATTTAAATCCAAAGGCAGTTTATTATTCCTTAAGAGCTAAAATCGCTATAGTCTCTTTTTCTAGAACTGATTTGCCAAGTTATTTATTGGGAGGTGCAATTTGGATTAATTTGCATCATGGAAATACAATTAAGAAAAATTCGTTTACTATTGGTCAAAAGTTTTTTTACATTTTATCAAGATATGTTTTTAAGTATAAATCTACTCAATATGATTATATGACTGTTTCGAACATTAATCATAAATTGATTGATGATTTCAAACTATTTTTTGGTGTAAGAGAATTTTTTTTGACTGGTTTGCCAAGAAATGATTTGTTTTATGAAAAAGATACTACCCAAGAAATTTTCTATAGAAGTGACCATAAAGTAATACTATATGCTCCAACATTTAGAACAAACTATTATAATATTGAGTATGATTTGTTTACTAATTTTGGTTGGGATTCTGAATTAATTGAAATGTTTTTAAAAAAAAATAAGTTGATCTTAGTTTTAAAGCCCCACCCACATTTATTATTTCCTAAAAAAATTAAAGAATTTATAGCCAAAAAATCATTGCATATTTTTTATAATAATAGTTCTGATGTTCAACCAATTTTAAAAGAAACAGATTATCTGATAACAGATTATTCGGGGATTTATATAGATTTTCTTCATTTAAAAAGACCTATAATCTTTGCGCCATTTGACTTTGATTATTTTAGTTTGAAAGAAGGTTTGGCTTACGATTATGACAAAATTACTACACAATATAAAATTTCTAATTGGGGAGATTTTCTAAATATAAATTTTAACTCATTAACATTTGATAACGACCACCAAACTGTTTTTGATTTTTTTGATTCTTTTCAAGATGGAAATAATTCTGAAAGAGTTTTTAATAAAATAAATAGCATAACCTAATGAAAAAAAAAGTAGCGTTAATTACAGGTGTAACAGGTCAAGACGGATCTTATCTTGCAGAATTTTTGTTAAGTAAAAATTATGAGGTTCACGGCATTAAAAGAAGGTCTTCTTCATTTAATACAGACAGAATTGATCATCTAATTGAAAACGGGAAAAGTTTTTTTCTTCATTATGGAGATATGGTAGATGGATTGAATTTATTCAATTTAATTAGAAAAATCAATCCTGATGAGATTTATAATCTTGCCGCAATGAGTCATGTAAAAGTTTCTTTTGAATTACCTGAGTATACAGCTAATGTAGATGGATTAGGAACACTACGTATTCTTGAGGCAGTTCGTTTGTTAAATTTGAACAATAAAGTTAAAGTTTATCAGGCTTCAACCTCGGAATTATATGGTAAAGTATTTGAAGTTCCCCAAAATGAAAAAACTCCGTTTTATCCAAGATCTCCTTATGCGGTTGCTAAATTATATGCTTATTGGATTACTGTAAATTATAGGGAAGCTTATAATATTTTTGCTAGTAATGGTATTTTATTTAACCATGAGTCCCCTAGAAGAGGAGAAACTTTTGTCACTAGAAAAATAACAATGGCCGTTGTGAAGATTATTCAAAAGTCACAAGACAAATTATTTTTAGGAAATATTAATTCAATCCGTGATTGGGGTCATGCAAAAGATTATGTTGAAGCAATGTGGTTAATATTACAATCAGATAAAGCAGATGATTGGGTAATATCTACAGGTATACAGTTATCGGTAAAAGATTTTGTGATTAAATGTTTTCTTTTTTTTGGAATTGAGATTGAATTCAAAGGTTTTGGATTAAATGAGGAAGGATTTATAAAAAAGTGTTCAAATCCAAATTATCAATTAGAGATTGGAAAATCTGTTATTGGTATAAACGAAAAGTATTACCGTCCTACTGAAGTAGACATTTTAGTAGGTGATTCAAGTAAGGTTAAAAGAGAATTAGGGTGGAAACCTAAGTATAAAATAGATATGTTAATTGAGGATATGCTAACATCAGACATGAAAAAATTTAATTAATAATTCTATGTGTTCAATATCAGGGTATTATAAGTTAAGTGAAGAAGCAAAAGTTTTAGAGAATTTTTTTAAAGATTCTTTTGATTTAATGAGGCATAGAGGGCCTGATTTTGAAAAATTTATTCAAATTAATTCAAAAGTATCATTAGGCCATCAAAGGCTTTCAATTATAGACTTACATGAAGAATCAAATCAACCATTTAAGGATGAAACAAATTATATAAGTTTTAATGGAGAAATTTTCAATTATAAAGAGCTTATCAAATCTAATTTAATTCAATATAGTTTTAAAACTGAATCAGATACTGAAGTTTTAATTAAAGGATTAAACACTTATGGATTGGATTTTTTGAATAAGCTAAATGGGATGTTTGCCTTTGCTTATTATAGTAATCAGACTTTATATCTTGTAAGAGACCGTTTTGGTTTAAAACCTTTGTACTATAGTATTATCAATGATGTATTATATTTTTCATCTGAGATCAAACCCCTTTTAAAAATCCAAGAAAAAACCATTTTAAATAAGAAAGCAATTAAGTCGTACCTAAAAGACACAGCTACAGATTACGACAAGGAAACTTTTTTTCAGAATATATTTCAAGTACAAAAAGGGACATACTTAAAATTAGTTAATAATAAGCCTATAGAGATTGTCAAATGGTATCACAATAATGATTATCAATTTGATGAAGAAATATTTAATAATTATAATCAAACTATTTCTTATGTGGAAAAGCTAATCACAGATGCTATAAAAATACGATTACAATCAGATGTGCCATTATGTATGACAATAAGTGGTGGTATTGATTCAAGCTTAATTTATACTTTAATAAAAGACAATTTAAAGAAGGACATTAAACTCTTCACTTTTTCTCACAACAATGTTCAAACAGATGAATTACCTAAAGTTTTAAAGTTGGCTAAACTTTATAATGATGAGGTTGAGATCATAAAAAGTAATACTAGTTTAAATTTAAAATCAATTCAATCAGATATTTATGTTCTAGAATCTCCTATATGGGGTTTACATTCTGGAGCTTACAGAGATGTTTATAAGAAAATTAAAGAAAGAGGTTTTAAAGTTGTAATTGAAGGGCATGGAGGCGATGAACAGCTTGCGGGCTATGATTTTATGCTAGAAGGAAATTTAGTTGATAATATAATTAGATTTAATTATAAGGAATCAAAAGAAGCTTTAAATATTATTTATAATAATAAATATTTTAAATCTAAAAACAAATTGTTTTTTAGCATTCTATTAATTTTAAAAATTTCTCTAAAATTATTTACAAAGCCTTTTTCAAATAAACGTCTTTCTTCAATTATAAAATGGACCTTTGATTATAAAATACTTCCAATTGTTTTGAGAACTTTTGATCGATTACCTATGAAAAGTTCATTAGAAAGTAGGTCTCCGTATCTTGATTACAGATTAGTTGAGTTTTTCACGAAAATGCCAAATTCCTTCAAGGTAAATAACATTGGTAATAAGGCTATTTTAAGAGAAATTCTAAAAAAACACGGCAAAGACTTTATTTATTTAGATCAGAGAAAAATGGGTTTTTCAGATGATTTATCATATTTAGAGAAAACCAAAAAAATAGAAAAAATAAAAAAAGATTTAAATATTAATTATTCTATTCCCATTTATAAAAGTTTTTTAAATAAAATCTTTGGAAATAATAATTTGAATCATCTTCAGAAAGTAATACAGTTAAAAGTAACTGAGAATCATTTTTCTTCAAATGAATAAAATAATAGGATTCACTGTATCTAAATTTAAAACAGCCCATGAATATGATTTTTTTCAAAAAGAGATTCGTCTTTTTGAATTTAAACATGGGTTATATTATATAAGGATATGGGGGTTAAATAATATTGAAAACTGTAAAATAGAAAATTCGTATTATCTCTCCTTTCCCCTAAATAAAAATTTATATGCAAGAAATTTAAAAATTGAATTATTACCTGATAATTCAATTTTAATTGAGAATGATTGGTTAGGAAGTATCCCGGTTTTTTATAATGAAAAAGAAAAAATCATTTCATCCCTTTTCAACGTTTGTTTAACTGATAAAAAAATTGATAAAATAGGTTTTAAGAATTTTTTAAAATCGGGTTATTCAGTTTTTAACAGAACCCCTTTTAAAGAAGTAAAGCATTTGAGATATTTATCTTCCATAGAATTGGGGGAGAATTTTGTTGTTAAAAATAAAGTTGACAGCAAAGTTGAAAATATTGGAAATTATATTACTAACACAGAGACGGCGATAGCAGAATTCAAAAAAAAGATAAATGAAATAGAACATTTTTCTGATTTAGATTTAATTGTTCCTACCTCTGGTGGTTTTGATTCAAGGTTAGTTAATGAAGTTATTGAAGAAAAATCAAAAGTGTTTTCTTTTACATATGGAATTTCCTCTTCCCAAGATAAATCATTTGAGGTAGTAAATGCAAAAAAACTATCGGAGATTTTAAATATTAATTGGAAGATGATTTCTTTAAATAAAATCTCACCTCATGTTAAAAGTTGGCATAAATTATTTGGAAGTTCTGTGCATCTTCATGGCATGTATCAAATCGAATTTTATTCAAAAATCTCAAAATTAAAAAAAAATGGAATTCTGCTGAGTGGTATAGTAGGAGACTCATGGGCTGGATCAATTGACTTTATTGATTTGAAAAAGCCACTAGATATTTTCAAACTTACATATAATCATAACGTAAGCTTAAAACAAAAATTGACTTCATATGATGATGGTATAGAAGAGTTTTATTGTAATAAAAATAATTTTAACTCAAAAACTCAAGTTATTCAGGTAATTAGGATTAAAATGGTTTTACTAAGTTTTCTTATGACTATACCTGAATATTTTGGATTTCCATCCTACAGTCCTTTTTTGGATTTTGATTGTGTTAAACTTTTTTTATCAATACCTCATGAGCAGAGGAAAAACAGACTGTGGTTAAAAAAATATTTTATTTCAAAAGGTATTAACATTGAAGATTTAAAATTGAAATCAATTAAGTCAAATTCGCTTAATTACAAATCAATTTTGGAAGAAAGTTATAATGAAATAGATAAGTCATTATTTAAAGGACTTGTTTCGGAAAAAATTATAAATAACATTAACAATAAAATTTGCAAAAAGAAAATTAATTTTTTGGATATTTTATTTACTAAAATCAATAATACACCCAAATTAGGTTGGTTTTATAGAAAATTGAATATAAAGCAAGATTTAATTAGTATATACAATTATTATGTTATCTTAAAATCTGTTGAATTAAATCTGAAAGATGAGTATTAAACTTTTTTTTAGTGGAGATATTTTTATTAATAATGATATAGCAATATCTGATGAGCTTACTGATGTTATTAAATCATGTAATTCGGCTATTTGTAACCTAGAAGCCCCCTTGTCTGGGAAAGGATTTAGCAAAGGTATTAAAATAGGGCCACATTTAAAACAGAGCGAAAAAGCAATTGAATTTTTAGCAAATACTGGCTTTAATATATTCAATTTGGCAAACAATCATATTTTAGATTATGGATTTTCAGGATTACAGTTAACTATTTCTGAAATTAAAAGACTTAAAAAAGAATATATTGGTGCAGGTTTCACAAACAAAGAAATTTATTCTCCTAAAATCATTCAGATAGGTGATGTTAGGGTACTTATAATTTCTGGCTGTGAAAACGGATTTGGAAGCTCCTATCATTATAATAATGAAAAAGGCTATTCATACTTGTATAGTAATTTCTTAAAAGAAATTATTGAGGAACATAGAAATAGTGTTGATCATGTTATATTATATTCACATGCTGGAGTAGAAATGATAAATATTCCATCAATTGAATTAAGGACATTTTATAAAAACTTGTGTGATAATGGTGTTGATGTTATAATTGGTCATCATCCGCATATACCTCAAGGTATAGAGAAGTATAACAAAAGTTTAATTTTTTATAGCTTAGGTAATTTTATATTTGAGCATAAATCAATACATAAAGATATAGATGAATCCTTTTGTGTAGTGTTAGAATTAGAGAAGCAAAATATTAGATATGATATTATTTTCACAAAAAAAATTAACCAAACAATATGTCTGGTTAGAGAAAAAGATGTCAAGTTCTCATTAACTAAACTCAATTCCTTATTACACGATAATTATTTAAATAGATATCAAGAATATGCATTTAATATATACAAAAATAAATTAAATGGATTTTTGAAATACTCTCTTGGTTATCCAGAAAAATTTAATACATATTCAATTTTAAAATTTATATATAATAATTTCATTAATAGAAAATCTTACAAAAAAAGTAAATCCCTAATGCTTTTTCATCTTTTTAATATTGAATCAAACAAGTCTGTTATTGAAAATGCATTAATCCATATTTTAAAAAATGAAAAAGGATAGTAAAATTTTTGTTGCAGGTCATAACGGAATGGTAGGCTCAGCATGTTGTAGAGCATTAGATGTTAAAGGCTACAAAAATATTATTGGATTTGAATCTAAAGAATTAGATTTAAGAGATCAAAGAGCTGTTTTTGCCATGCTTGAAAGAGAAAAGCCTGTTGCAATTATAGATGCAGCAGCGAAAGTAGGAGGTATATTAGCTAATAGTACTTATCCCTATGAATTTCTAATGAATAACATGCTTATTCAAAATAATCTTATTAATGCTGCCCATGAATTAGACATACCAAAGTTTATCTTTTTAGGAAGCTCATGTATTTATCCAAAGCTGGCTCCTCAGCCACTTAAAGAAGAACAACTACTCACAGGCCCATTAGAAGAAACAAATCAGTGGTATGCTATAGCTAAGATCTCTGGTGTTAAATTAATTGAGGCTCTTAGGCTCCAATACAACAGAGATTACGTTTCTCTAATGCCGACTAATTTATACGGGCCAAGAGATAATTACGACCTTGAAACTTCTCATGTTTTACCAGCTATGATTAGAAAATTTTATGATGCGAAAATGAATAATCATTCAGACTTAAATCTTTGGGGGACAGGATCGCCTAAAAGAGAGTTTCTTCACGTAGATGATTTGGCTAATGCAGTAGTTTTTGCATTAGAAAATAAAATGGACGACTCACTTTATAACATAGGATCAGGAGAGGAGATTTCTATTAAAGAACTTTCAGAGCTTATTCAAGATATAACTGGTCATAATGGTGAAATTATTTGGGATCAAAATAAACCGGATGGAACTCCAAGAAAGTTAATGGATAGTTCAAAAATACAGCGACTAGGGTGGTCGCCTATGATAGATTTAAAAAATGGAATTGCAAAAGTTTACAACAATTACCTTAATGAAGTTAAATAAAGTATATTTCTTAACTAATATATTCCCTCATTACAGAGAGGCGCAATGGCAAGAAATACTATCAAATACTAATTTTTACGCTACATTTTATTGTTCTAAAGGCAACCCACTTTCTATACAAGAAGGAAAAATTGATAAAGAATCACTTAATTCAAGAATTAAAAATGTCAAAGGGTATTGGGTTTTCAATAAGTATTTGATTTGGCAGTCTGAGATAGTAAAAGTATGCTTAACTAAGCAGTTTGATTCAATAGTATTTCTGGGGGAAATGAATATTTTATCTAATTGGATTGGAGCTTTAATTTGTAGAATTAGAAGAAAAAGAGTTTTCTTTTGGAGTCATGGTTTTTATGGGAATGAGAGTTCTCTTAAATATTTCTTTAGGAAG
>Ga0209335_10003276_pt1 | contig 16331 bp, 17 predicted proteins | sample COG_09_FD_184753 | JGI IMG/M metagenome (GOLD analysis project Ga0209335, IMG submission 184753) | Pelagic Microbial community sample from North Sea - COGITO 998_met_09 (SPAdes) (version 2) | ecosystem: Environmental > Aquatic > Marine > Neritic zone/Coastal water | place: Helgoland, sampling...
GACGCGCTCCCCGACAGGTCAAGCGTAGGCGATATCGACACCGTGATCACGTTGCTCGCCGACGACGCCGGAGTGCTCTGCGTGATGCGCTTGGTCGTGAATGCGGGAAGTACAACTCGCATCGGGGAGGATCCTTGTTGGATTCCGAGGATTGTGGCATTAGAGTTGGTCATGTTGACCGCTTCTATTTCAACTCGTGGCCCGGAGGCACGTATTTGAACGTTGCTCGATTCCTGGTCTACGATTGGATTCTGAACGTTCCAAGTGACTTCAATCATCGTTCCAGGTGAAACAGTTGAGGATGAATTATTGTGACAAGTTGTCATTTTCAAGTATGGCGAGGCCTCATCATCAATCCAAGTTGCTCTGTTTTGCCTTTGATCCGAGTCGCAGAACAAAGCTGGAGCACGTTCTCCTTTCTTGAACACATCGATGCCAACAGAATTTCCGTCAGCAGAGCTCAATGGGTCGACTGCGGTGGAGCCAAATAGTCCTGAAATCGTGATTGTCGACACCACATCTCCGGAAATTTCGACATTCAAGACGAAACGTGCGGTCAGGGTGTTCTGTCTGGCCGCCACCGGAGTTGACTGTGCAACGTATGTCAGCGAAAATTCCCCGACCACAACAAAAAAAGGATGTGTTCCGTTTTCCACTCCAAACAAATTGTCTTGAGACTTTTGCATCTCCGTGGCAACAATTCTCCATGATCCACTCGCTTCGACTTGCATGGCAGGAGATACCACAGCAGCCCGCGGGTTTCGGACGAAAAGAGTGATCCTGTAGCCAACTCCAGCAGCCAAACCTTTGCTAGCGCACACTGACAAGACAAGATTTCCAGCTTTCCAAACTCCAAGATTCCGACTTGCATCATACCCCCCTGGCTCACAAAATACCACATCGGAGGCCCATCCTGCCATGATACAAACAAATTTCAATTTTAGGCCATGGCAGAAGAGTCTGGCGTTCAATTCGCTTAAACGATATGCAACCAGTCGAAAATCTGTGGGGAAAAGTCACCTGTAAGAGTTGCGTCGGAGACATGCACCAAAACACTCAGCCCTTGAGTGAAGAAGTCGGAATTCAGTCCCAGAAGCGTGAGATTTGAAGCCTCGGCCCCCGTCAGGTCTACGTTGGAGACCAGCGTCACAACAACGGAATTGTTGTGACCCGCAAACGGCTCAGTCTGACCGACGGCAAGGGTCAAAAAGCGTGGAGTGAACACGCTCGTCCGTCGAATCACAAAAACTCCAGAGCCTCCCCTGCCCCGAACCGGATCTGACAGATTCCAATGCATCCCACCGCCACCACCGCCTGAGTGCGCCTCGCCATCGGTAAAGTCAGTCAGTGACGGGTCCCTTTCTATCATGTGGCCAGGATACCGGCTTCCGACACCTCCGCCACCTTGGCCACCCAGCGGTTGTGACGCCCCAACCCCGAAGTCAGTGTTCGTTGCCCCGCCGCCACCACCCGCATAGAACTTCAGAGCCCCTGTGATGTTAGAAGCGCGCCCGACGCCACCACTGCCACCTATACCAGGATACCTCCTGCCTACGGCAACTGCATTCTCTGCGGCTGAGGAGTTGACGAAAGAGTCCGTCCCGTTCCCCCCTGCTCCGCCGCCGCCGCCGCCGCCGCCGTAGCTTGAACTGTGGCTTCGTCCTCCGAAGAAACCCTGGCCAGCGGGCAGGGTGACGACTTGTTCTTCTCCTGATGAGTTAAAGCCATCTCCCGCAGAGCAGCCGACTGCAGCTCCGCCAACTGCGACGGCTCCACGCGCAGCTCCACCCTCTCCTTTGAGCGCCCTGTACACAACCACTCCGTCGAGAACGAGCTCTGTGTGCGCGCCGTCACTACCCCTGTTGTCACCGTTCCCAAAACGTGGCACTCCACCGTCGCCGACCCTCACGGTGTAATTCCCCGACGCCAGCCGGATCGAACTCACATATTCGACGCCGCCTGCGCCGCCGCCGCCGGTGGACCCGCCACCGCCTCCTCCGACGAGGAGAAGGTCAACAAGAGCGTGCTCTTCCAGGACTAGAATGTATTCTGTCTGTCCACTGCCGTTGTCCATCGCGCTGGAGTATCGCAGCTCCCGATGCTCCCCAACCACAGGCGCGAGAGCCACCTCAGCTGCCCTCCCGGGACACACTCGAACCAGACACAAAAGCAAAAGCAAAACAGGGCCAAGCAGACGCAGACGCTTCCGTCGTGCCCCAACCCCAAATCCTGAGCTTTTGTCAGGACCGGCACCCCACACGCCCGCCCCGGGGCCTGACCGCCCAAGGGTCCACAGCATGACAGAGTGCTTAGGGCGGAGCATCGGAAAAGTCAACTTGGGGTGTATGGCCTTCCATTTCGAGCTGTCCTGGTAGTGATATCCACTAATCATTTTAGTCGGGTCCCTGACCGTTCGTGATCACAACGACTAATAAAAAGACACCAGGATCCACCTAGAGGCGGTGCGTGAGGTTTAGGGGTTGGGAGGCTCCCGGCCGTGATTCTTTCGCGGTTTGGGTTCTGTCTCTCTCTCCTCCAGAGTTTTTGCGTGCCTATCTGGTTTGGCTTGGTTTTTTAGTACCCTCTCTCTCCTGAGTTTGCACTGACGATCTGGGTTTGTCCGTCACCGACCAGTGTACCGTCGATGCAACGTAATGGGTATAACTGCTGTAATGGGTATACATACTTGCTATACACCTTGTGGAGATGGTGTCCTGGGAGACTCTGCACGGCGGATACTCGCGACGCCAATGACTCAGCTCGGCCTGCTTCGAAATCTCTTGCTTCGATAAACATAGATCGCAAAGAAAAAGCGTCATCGTGTCGCACTTCAATCACAGAAAACTCGAGTCGACATGCTCACCAGCACAAGTTGAACATGGAAAATTGCATCAGACCGCAGTTCAGCGGATCCCACCTCTAAGGATCCGCAGAACTGCGCTCTCATGCGTTCCGCGACACCATCATGGTTTTCCGTAAGTCAGCAGGCAAGACAAAGACCCGGCTAGCACGCCTCTGTCCAGGCTGTCATGCGCGTAGAAAGCTGATAGGAAGGAAATCCTCCTACACGTCTCACCTCGGCAAAAGGAAGATCCAGGCAAAATTGCCCTCGCCGCATTCAGTCGATCATGGATCAGAAAACGAAAATGGGAAAAAAAGTGTCGTGAATCATCCAGTCCGGCGAGCCTTGGAAGGAGGGAAAGTCCAGTATTGGGTGGTATTCACAAATCGTAACTCGGGAGTTACGGGGAGGCGGGTCCCTCCGTAACTCGGGAGTGACGGGGAGTTTCCCTACAGAATTTCCGAGTTACGGAGGAGGGCAGACACCTGCCCGAAAATCGAAAGTTACGTCCCCATAACTCTCGATTTTCGGGTCGAAAAACGCGCCCGTTTTCACGTCAAAACTCGAGTTACTTAATCGTATCTGTCCCCTTAATTGTGAATACCACCCATTACTAAGTAAATCACAGGTGAATAAAGCTTCGTGAAAGATCGTCGATCTCAGACTGACGAGCCAATTCTAAGGCGTCTACCTTTTTTTCGTGGGTGCAACGGAGCCAAAGTAGCAGCGAACTTGTCGACCACTATCACAAGGGAGAAAGCTTGCCGTGCGTGCGCGCACTTCACTTCGCGGTCTCACGAAAGTCTTTACGTAATTACGTGCAGTATGGTCGGTGGGCAGTCCTGAGCGGACAGGTGGGCAACAACTGTGAGTGTATGTCAGAGGCAGATTGCTGAGGAACTTGACTTGCTGGAATATTTTGTCCAATCCGGTCCAGTATCAGTCCAGTATCCGCGCGAGTGTACAAGGCGGACTTAGGTGCGTCAAAGTACGGGGTTCTGCTTCCGTCCCCAAGGATTTGTCACATCGAGAATGCACAGAAATGAAAATGGACTTTCTCCCACGGAGTTCCTTTTGTGACATCTCACGACGCGCATGATATCAGAAGCGACGTAACGGGCCCGAGTTAGCTTTAAACTTTGATTTCGAGGTCTACACTCTTGCTCAACACTCACACCGAAAACTTGTGTGCCAATGTCACGAATATGAAAAAGCTGCAGTCTTCCCCCGGTGTCAAAATTCAGCCCCGACTTCAAAGTCGCTCCGGAGCATCTCCGCCAGCTCGTCCTGGACCTCTTGCCGCGTTATGCGGTCCCACCTGTCTCAACGGAACCCGTTGAACAAATGTCAGCCAGGTCGACCCGACCGTGAAATTCGGACTTGAACCAAGTGAGCGTGGTGCAGAGAGGCTACGCACCTATCCTCATTTTCCTTGCCGCGCACATTCCTCATAACCTCGGCCCGCCCAGCAGCTCCGGTCGCCGCCCCTCCGGTCGCTTGCCGCTGCCTTCCAGCGCTCGACCCTGGCCGATATGGAGTCGGCTCTGGCAACGAAAGCACCGACCCTGTAGACTGACCTGCTCCATGTGTTGGGGATATCGGAAGCATCGAAATCGGTGGCGGACGTCACAAGCCACTCTCTATTCCCGTTTTAAAGGCACTTTCGTTCTTGAATACTCACTAATGGTTTGGCGGGGCCCACCACGCGAGCCGCCGCGCCCCGCCTGTTGCGCCAGCGCAGCTGACTGCGCCGCTGCCCTGTCTTCTCGAGCCTGTGGCATCACACGTGGGTCATTGACGCCCTGAAGGTGCATCAGAAAGATTGCACAAGACTCAAGCCACTGACCTTCACGGCGAGGTACCCCTTCATGTTTTCCCACTGCTGTGAGAAGCCTGGCTTGTCGAGTTCCCACGGCTGGTTTGCTGCGCCCTGCGGTGTGTACATCATGCGCATCCTTTGCCACTCCTCAACCTGCAAGAGTAGCTGGCCTCACGAATGCTCACAAGAGGATGGAAAAGCACCGGCCGCAGCTCCAGCACGGCACGCACTCGCACCTTATTTGTCTGCCGGAGGAAGCCACGCGTCTCTGCAGCGAATTGGTCTGAGCGCCGCACCTCATCGCGAAAGCGCAACTCGTCCTTGTCATCCTGCCCGTCCAAAATGTTATGCTCTTGCATTCTGAGAAGTCGCAGTGGCATATCTGGGACCCCAAATAATCTGAAATGCATTAGTCACTCACGGAAAGATGGTTGCAGATGATGCTTCATTGGCAGGGACCTGGTACAGATAACCCGATGGGGTCGCGCGGACTCGTGATTGCCGGTGCCACCCCTCAAGATCAACGCCCTTTATCTCGAGCCAGCCGTTCTGTATGACGTGATGTGGACAACAAAAAGTATTTAAGATGAACGATATCGTGCAAATCACTTGAAATTGTACGCAGCGAGTGAGACAGGTACGGTGGGAGCCCTAGCCTGCATCAATCGGCCGAGAAAATTCTGCACAGATGGCAGACTTCCATCTAACGGGCTGAACTCGAAGCGCAACCGTACCTGTGGCACACGATCCAGGTGACGGTCATGATAGAGGCTTTTTTCAATAACGGGGTCAGCATGGCACCGTCTCGGATTTTTTGGGGTCCAGCGCACATCATGTCAACAGTTGAGGGAGGACAGACCTGGCCTTTCGCCGGGCGGCCGAGAGCATCTTGCCCCTCGACTTCAGCCCACATGTCCAAGGGCGAACTCTCCTGCGCAATGCAGGGTCTGATACTGCGATAGACTTTCTGTCCCAAGGGTTGCAAAGCAGCTTTCTGAAACGGGCGCATGTGGGAAGGAAGATGTTGAGAGCAGTTGCCATTGCCTACGTCCGGACACACCAGCTAAAGTTCAGGGGTGGAACCTGGCCTGGTAGGCGCCTACAGGCAGCTAGCAACTGTGAAGTTAGCGGCAGAGTGAAAGCGCCCATAGCGTCGGGTGCCCCCTCCAGGTCCCAATCAAAAAGCTCAAATTCCAGAGCATCGTCCTGGAAAGCGATTCTACGTGACGCTGCGAAGCTCTGGCAGATAGACGCTTGCAAAAAAGGAGAAGCGGTGAGGCGGCTGCAATAAGCATAATCGTGAGATACTGACTGCTTATGGGATGGGCTGGGGATACGCACGAATGGATTATCATCGAGCTCGAGACGGAAAATTTGGTCCCATCTTAGTTCACAACGAAGTTAGCTTTCAAAAGTCAGGGCAAAAATTCCATGGGATTTCCTGCATACATACTCGAATATTTGCGCTATTAGCTGTTTTGTATGGGAAACAGCCATGTTTCCTGTACACCGCACCAGGTTGCAAGAGGAACGACACAGAACTTGAGTGTAGCACGTTGGGATCGTACTTTGGGTTGGTTGACGAGTGAGCTACGTTGGTTTTGTGCACCTAAGTTTGCAAAACGCTCAGCGCACATGAGCTTCAAAGGGATCTTAGTCGTGCCATCAAAAAGATTCCTCTCTCTTGGGATAACTTCCTGCAGGCTCACTAGATGTTCGCGACCTCTCTATCCTCCTAAAGACCAAAGTGACTTTTCCTCTCAACAACTCTTGAGTCTATGGGCCCGTGGCCTGGATAGCACCTGTGTCTGGAGACGCAGCACACAAAATGGATCACTATTTCCACTGCGGCCATCCATCTTGTTGAGGTTGCGAGCCTCGACGATGTTTACGAGTAAATCGCCGCCAGCATCGGTAGGATCCTGTGTTTGGAGAAGATGAGAGAGCAGAATTTCACAACCTTGAGAGACTGACCATAATTCCCACAAAAAATAGCAGGCAATGCATTTGGTCGTCTGGGCGAGCAACGCAAAGTAGAGAACGCACCGGAGCGACAACGCGCCTCAGCTTGGGATTGTCGTGCCATGGATTGTTGTCGAGCCGTAGATCCTTCGACACCCATCAACAAATGTCAGCTACAACAGGAGAGACCACTATCGATAACTGATGATCACTCTGGACGCCGGCTGAACTCGTTGAAATCCGAGGCCGTGAATGTCTCAACAAATTTTGGGAAACGTCATTTCTGGATTCACATGATGAAGAACAACATGTGCAATCAGACTGAGGCAGAACCTTTAGCGCTTCAGCCTTGCTCAGATCGAGGGGAAGGCGCCTTAGTCGATTGTTTCTTACATCGAGAACGCACAGACAATCCATCACGCCAAAAACCGCGCCAAACTGTGGAGAAAAATCATTTCCGGGGTAAAGACAACGGGTCATGAAGCGAATTGAGAATCACGATTCATAGAAATAATCAATACAAGCAGCGCAATCGGCTGAAGTACGTGCCTGAGGAATGACTGGTGGGAGTTCTTCGATGCAGTTATCGGCCAAAATCAAAGACTACCGTCACGAAGAAAGTAAGTCTTTGCCAGTACAAACGGAGGAACAGGGAATGAAACAAGTATAAACCAAAACTGGCAGAAGACGAAGGAAAAACTAAAAGTCTGCATCGGTCAGAGTCGTACCTGCAACCGTGATAGGTATCGAATCTCGACCGCAACACTGCATACGCACACAAAAAATGGTTTCAGAAGCTTTAACAGTGACAGAGATTCGAATGGCGTGGGCAACTTAGCGTTTGCGTAGACAGAGCGGCACCGCCAGCTAGGAACTAGCACTGGATCTTGCTCAGGCATAGAAGCGGAGGCAGGGACACACCTTTGGATTCGATTAGTTTGCACCTCCAGCGACTCAAGAACCTCAAGACCTATTGGTCAACACATCATCTGACTTTGATACGCACAGATGACAGACAAGGCACCAAAACCAGGTAGGTCGCGTCACCTTCGATATACGGCGGAATCGCAGTAACGAAGTTGTTATCCATTTTCAAGGAAATCAGTGCTCTGATACAGCTCATACCCTGCCATACAACCTTAAATAAGTAGGCAGAGTGCTGTTTAAGCACGTGTTTGTTATAGAAGATCGTTTGCCGAGCTGAACACTGCCTTAGACCACGCACCTGATCGATTTCTTCAAGTTGGTTGAAGGACACGTTGAGCGCCGTCAGGGAGTGCATGGCGGCCATGGAGCGCGGCATTCTGCGTAATTGGTTCCTCGAAAGGTCCACGGACCGTAGATTTCCAAGGAGACACAGTGTCATGTCCATCTCGGGCATGACCTGGATCGCAAGACATACGTGGCGTAAAAGATCCGCCACGGACGTGAAAAACTTCCACCAGACAAATTTCTTGCATGTGTTGCAAGGGGCTTTGGGTTAGATGGAGTCGACATTGTTCGACGCGGTGACCGATTCGAGCTCTTTGCAACGCTCCAGTGATTGTGGAAACCTATTGAAACAGGGTATTCTGGTGAACATCAAACGAGTCGAGAAGACTTGCAGCAGGACGATAAGATCACCCCAGTCAGTACATTCAAGCAGAATCAGGACCTACCTCGATAATCGATTGTTCTCAAGCTTAAGTTTGCGAAGACCAGTCATCTCGTGCAGCGAATTAGGGATAGAACGAAGACGATTGTCTTCAGAGAATCATATGGGAACGGATCGTGGTCGTGAGCATTCAGAGCAAGTCTGTCTATTGAGAGTTGCAAGCATTAAGCTCATCTAGGAGAGCGCGCAGTCGTGATCGATCCTCTGGAAAAGGGGCATAGTCAGTCCTGTCTGGGCTCACCAGCGAGGTTCAGCGACCAGAGACCGAGAGCGCTCCAGTCCGGAGGAAGCAGCTCGATCTGGATGTTCAGTAGAAACCTCAGTGGGCGACAGACAGCGCTGAAAATCTTGCACGCAGAAAAACATTGAGCCAGCTCCCGGCGGCAAGACACTGGCAATAGACCTGGTTGAACTGGAGTGACAAAGTACGGAGCTGTATGAGCCCCATAACAGCTTCATGCAGCAACTCGAGACGATTGCGATCCACCAGAAGCGTCTCGAGGAATTCAAACCGGCCAATTTGCTTCGGTAAGGCTGTGTAAACGGGGGCCATCGTGATCAGGTCACAACGAAGACATTGCAGCGTGCTGCTAAAACATTTTTTGAGGGAGAGCTGTCATGCAGAGGGGTGCACTTCACGACAGATCAGGGAGATCCGGACCTGTCAACTGATTACTGGAGACGTCGAGAGCACGGAGGCGTTTGAGACGCTTGATTTCTGGCGGGAGGACGGTGATGACCTACCCACCGCAGCCCTCGCAAGTTATTCTACACGGACAAGCATTACCCACAACATGACCATCCGGGAGCGAAAGCACCCTGTAGACTATGAAACTCTACCACACCGGGTGGACAGGGTCACATTGTTGGCAAGACAGAGCTCCGCTAGTCTGCTGAGCGAGAGCACCGCCGCGGGGACCGACGGGAGCATGTTGTCCTGACGCATTTTGATCACTCTCAAGTCAGAATGCTTTCACGATAGAAAGGATGGAGCACTGAGGTAGGAGATACGAGCTGCTGATTGACCCAATCTAGTTGAGTGCGGTTCACCTCGAGAGAAATTTTGCTGAGCTTGTTTGTGACGTCCACGTCCGGTAGGCTTCTGAGGCGGTAGGAAATGAGGGCCATCTCCTTTGCACCACTCATCACATTGTTCGTGTCCACAAGATAGCGCATGATAATCTGCCGAAAAGAATACCAGAAAAGAGTAATATCAGTAGTGAGTCTCTACTTCGGATCTACGAGAGGTGTGCCCAAAATGGTCTAATTTAGCTGGCAAAGACCACGGGCTCCTGCGACAGAATTTCCCGCGGCGGCGAGGAGAGTGGGTTGTCCTGCACGAACGAGAATTTTAAAAATTACGAGGGAAAGGTTTCATGTGTAGGGTTCGGGCGCTCCTGCAGGCGTAGAGTGATGAGTTGTGTCATGCTTGCAATTTCACCACGTGGAAAACCGCTATGGCGAATTCGATTGCGCTGGAGCTGCAAGCACACCCTTACTCAAACGGAATGAAAATTCAAGATTTTTTGGAAACCACATATCTGCTTTTCTTCTCGGTGAACAAGAAATGGTGCACAAATGGAAACAGTAATTGATTTGAGGACGGACCGAGAGACAAGTGACGGAGGTTATTAATGAGATATGGTTGGAGATGCGCTCAATGCGGTTGTCGTCCAATACCAGAACTCCTACATATTTTCACCTCCCATATGTCGGTAAGGGGTGGCCAGGCACAGCATGAGAGCAGTGCCCTGTTTGGATCGGGTAGGGCATGGACAGGACCAAGGTTCTCCATCAAATAAAGATACTTGGGAATTTCCGCAATGCGATTGTTCGTCAGATCAATAGAACGGAGATGCGGCTGTGTCTGACACCCTGAAGGAAAATTCAGGAGTCCGAATCCCGCGACCTGCGCAGTGACCTGTAAGATTGCAACCGGCAAAGCAACTTCGTTGACGTTGCTCATTCGGCCTCAGATTCTCGGTGCGTCCATCAACATTTGGCAGCGGCTCAGCGTCTCAGCGATGGGACATCTGAACCTGCACTTCATTTACGGGCATATCGCGAAGTGTTGCGAGATACCGCCGCACGACGGTTAGGTCCCAATCACCAACCTATCTCCGTCCACGTCAGGCTTCATACGATGCAGGAGAAACGTGGCATAGGACTGGCTTTACCGGCGGGCGGATTATCGTCCTGATCAATTCAGGAGGCGGCGATACGAGGGGATTTCGATCAAGTCGGAGCACCTGCCCGGATTGGATTCATCGCACCGCTAGTTTGTGCAAGCGCTGGAAAACTACAAAAATAAGCGGGGACATGTGACGGGCAGGGCGCTACCTGAAGACTCGTGATATTTGCAACCTGCGGAGGAATTGTTGCGATCTGGTTGTCGTCGAGCGAGAGCTGAACGAGATTAGTGAGTTCGCCGATCGACATAGGAACTGCACGAAGTAGGTTCTGGTGCACCCAGAAGAGCTGCAGGCCGACCAAGTTACGGACCTCTGCACGGATGTCTCGGATGCGGTTTGCGTTGAGGCGCACGTCCGTGAGATTCGTCAGCTTGTAGAAGTCCCGTGGGAGCTCCAGGATGCGGTTTTGGTCAAGGTATAGCGTCCGCAATCCAAACATTCCATGGTTACCTCGCAATCCGAATGGATAGCGGAACATTCCACCGTCAAAGTTTGTGATCACTAGAGAGGCTACGCCGCGATTCCTACAGTCCTGTAGAACCTCTTCAACTGCTCGCGTATCCTGACGCGAAAGTAATACAGACGGGTCATGAACCCGAGCTCGAACTTTGGGCAGAACATCGCAGCATCGAGGCGTTAAATGGAGGAGCATGGGCTACAGTGGCACGAAACTTGTCACGATCAAAACAACAAAGTTGCGCGTCACAGGCGGAGCTGCTAGGGGTCGCCTCACATTGTTCCGAGAGCAGAGGTCGACTACTTGCGCTTTCGTGACCTGATGAGCACATGAATATCACTCAGCACCTTGTAACCAATCGTTTATTGGCAACTGCGCCGTATCCCCAAAGGGCAAATGCCGGGCCAGAGAAAATTGTTCGAAATTGACCGTCCACTCCAGCATACTGAAGCTATGAACTTTAGTCTAAGAGCGCGGCAAGATAAGTACCTCCATAGCTTCTTTGAAGCTGAAAGCCGCCTCGTGGTCCCCAAGCTCCTGGGTGCGATGAGTCAGGCCCCGAAAGGTGTGAATGAAAATTTCGTGTCAGACCCGAGCTTCCAAGAAATGTCCTCATGTTACGATCCCACGTGATCTAAAGTGGAGCCTATTGATAGGAATTCGAGACCAGGATTCAGGATGCAACCTCACGGCGGGCCCGTTGAAAGGCAATGCGGCGCCCTAAGAGCCCAGTGCGGGTCATGAAGCGGTCCATCGACCCCTTTCGATGCTCACGCATCTCACGCTGCTGCTCTTTGGTCGCGTTTGGGTCCACAAACAAGAGCTCGTGCTTCACAACCTGGGCCTGCTCGCACACGCCAGGGCAAAAGTTGAAAGGATCGGCCCGACTGTGTTCAGAGGTTCGACAAGCATGCATATTGGCACAGGGCTTGCTGGCGATCGGTGGGAATCGGCGTTGCTCTCCTGCTCGTAGACGGTAGCAACATCCTCCGCGAGAAACGTCCGCCAGCGCATCTGTTCACGCCATGCATACTGGACCTTGGTGACCGCCGCCTCCAGTCGCCGTCGCAGCAGCTCACGGAGCACACGACGCATCCTTGACGACCGGAAGCAACTGCCAGGGCCAGTTGTGGAATGAAGTGATTTATCTGGGCTACTGAGGGAGAAAGCATCAGACGCAGGCGTGATAGCAACGTGCAGCACGAACCGCTGAATTTTGCTCGCTGCACCATGTAGTAATAGACGCATCGCCTTAGCTGGCTGCACCTGCACGAGCGCGCGCGCTGTGCGCTGGAGTACCTGCGGTCCGTGCACTTTGCTCAGCCCTGATTCCAACTACCATCAACGTCGTGTTCGACGACAACTCAGCGCCATCTCTCATCTCCAGTACGAATTCTTCAGAAGCGAATTAGGATGGCATATCAAAAGGTGCTGCACGTAGAGGGTACGGGAAGGAGTACCTGACGTGCAGCGGCCTCTACTGCCTCACGCCGGCGCTGCCGCGCAACACGCGAAGAAAACGTTCGCCACCAGATCTGGATCCGCGTCGCGAAGACCTGCGGTTGACCGGGCATGGGCACATTGGGCAATTGAACCGCAGAAACGTAGTGCACTATGTAAGTGTCAGGGGCGAGGAGAACAGACAGCCGTGCCTGTTGGACCGCCCTGCGCTGGGCGCTGAGCTTCTGCTGGTTCAGGTTACGCAGCCGCCTCCCGCGAGCCAGGGCCTGCCGAGGAGTATCTGAGCAATGCTTGCATGGAAAGGAAAGAGTAGTAATTGCTGCGCACTGCATGGAAGTTGGACGATGGCCCGCCTGGATCGGCCCGACCGCATCCATCATGCTCCAGCGCTTTCCGTCTTTCCTGAGGTGTGACTTCTCGAACCTGCTTGCACTCGGGTTCCTGGATCAGGACCAGCTGAAGAGTAGCAATTTCCTGATCAGAGCTAACCCAAAAGGCTAAAATACAGAGAGCGTCAGCTTCTCAGTCTGGCCTCACCACTCAGGGTGCTCCAGCATGGCCTTGCGTTCCGCTGCCTCCCTCCGCTTTGCTTCCGCTATGGCTTGTCTGCTCCGTTGAATCCCACTGGTCAGCGACGTAAGTGCCACTTTATCCAACGCTTCGCGTTCCAGTCTCTCCCTCTCATCTGCATAACCACAGAGAAACAAGGTCAGGCTTGTGATTAGGCCCAGGAAAAGCAATAGGCGCAACAAGGGCGGTGTTTGCGTCCACCTTCGTCGGTCGTGGCATGATACTTTAGGCGATCGCGTAGTGCAATTTGCTGCTCGTCTTTGCCTCTCATCCGCCCCATCTGCGCGATCCGTGAGGCATTCCCGCATTTGCTGAAGAGCATTGCGTTTGCACCCCTCGTGCGACCACTGATACGTTTTTGCTTCCCGCGACCGCACGGTCACGCAGAGGCACGTCCGAACGGGGGTGCCGATGCTTCTCAGAGAGTTCCTAAGGTGGGGGATGGATGCAAAAACCACAATCCGCGATCTATCTCGGTGAAAGCCGAGAAGGGGGTGTCGAAGGAGGGTGTACTGCTTCCATGGCACCCCGCCTAGTCGCACAAAATAGTCTCGGTGCTTTACACTGGGTGGCTGGCTGGTGCTGGAACTTCGCGAGCGCTAGAGGCGCCATGGAGGGGGGAAGTCTTGATGATGGCCGGTTAGTGATTCAGAGCCCAGCGCGCAGCGCCAAGCCGCAACGGAAGGGCACCGCCCGCCCGACTGCAGCTGCAGCGCAACGCCTTTCGCAGCTTCGCCAAGGTTGCCACCCAGCACCATGCAAACGCGAACGGGTTGCTGCTGCAGGGCAAACATGGCTGAGCGCTGGTTCGTGGGAGTATATAGCAGGTGATAAGGACGAGCATAATGTAGAAGGGGTGGTTGAGCACGGGACGAAAGGCGGTGAAGGCAATGGCGGGGCACGGTCTGGGGAGGGCACTTCGGCCCAAGCGATTTTCCACGGTGACAACACTTACCACGCGTGTGTGCTCGGCAAAGTGGTTGGTTCGGACTCGCAACTGGTCATGTTCAAAGGCCACGAAGATGATGGTTGGCAAGAGACGCTCTGCAAGGATATTCGCTTCGAGGCTGAGGCCCTGCAGCTTGGACGCGGCAAAAAAGGGAAGAAAGAGGGCGCCGGCAAGGGCGGGGGCAATGGCAGGGACGATAGCGCACTGTCGGCGGGAGCCGAGGAGGACAGTGAGAAGGTGAGTAAATCGGATGGGCGCAGCGGGAAGAAGTGGGAAGTGGTTTCGAGCTTCATGGGAATCGCCCTCGGCGGGGAGACGACAAAAAGGGCTGCTGGCAAGGCAGGCAAGCTAGCACTCTCGCAGGCAGAGGCATCGACAATAAGCGAGAAGAAGGCCGACAAGTCCAATGCAGTGACCACTCGCGCGACCGACATGGTAGTGTCCGCGCTGCAGGATGTCGCTGATTCCGGTGCAGCGGCGGTGCATGATGGACCTTATGCGGGGGATGCACCTGGGGAGGACCGTGATGAATTGGGGGTGTCGTACGACCTTCTCACGTCAGTGTCGGAACGCCTGGAAGATCTGGACCTCTTTGAAGCCGTGCAGGCTGGTGCCCCACTCCCCGCGCCCAGCCGCCCTTCCTGCATCGGCGCCTGATGCTTCGCGTCGCTGTTGCCAGGTGAGCGAGGAGGGCCTCACCGCGATGATTGCGACCGCCGAGGGCCGCGACCGCTACCTCGGGATGTGTTCGCGGCTCCTGCAGCACATCGCACGCGCCGAGGTCAAGTCTCACAGGGACGAGCCGTCGTCGCTCGACGCCCTTGCACGGGTTCTTGCCTCGTGGGGCTATCCCGCGAACGTTGGCGCGTCGCGCGCAACCGTTATCGACCTGTCAACCCCGCCGGGGCGCTTTGAAACACTCGAGATCATTGTGGCGCGCCTGCAGACGGCAAAACTTCTGCTCCTTGCCGCCCCACCCGCTGTGCCCGCGCTTGCGCCCGCGCCCAGGGCCGACAGGGGTCAAGGAGTGTCGGTTGGGAGGCGGGCAGCGATGGACCGACTTCGTGCCTGCTCTGGGGTTTCAGCCCGCTCAGCTGAGCAGCACCATGTGGACGTAGTCTTTTCTGTGATCCATCTGCTGCAACATGATCGTGATCGCGTGCGTGTCTTTGATTCTTTCTGAAACGCCGAAGGTGCCCACACTGCGAGACCGTGGTCCTGTGCGTGAAAGTTATGCTGAGCCCGGCGTTCTGCGGCCAGGTCGCTGACGAGGCGGACGAGGTCCGCGTGGTCGCGCAGGCAGCACAGCGCGTGGGGCAAGCTGGCACCCGCCAGCTCGTGCCTATCGTCCCAAAAGGCAGCCTCTCGGAAGCACAGGTGCGCCAACCCGCCGATCGCCGCCGCCTCGGGGCGTACTCCCCGGCGTCGCGCGCCGGCCCCCTGCCGCCGGCCCTGTGCTGCCGCTCGCCTATCCTGTCCGCCCGGGATGCACACGCCACTGCCGCGGCCGGGTCTCTCACGGCTCTCGGCGTCTCGAAGGTCGAGGTCCTCGCGGAGGTGTCGTCTGAGTTCCGCGCGCAGTACGCCCAGCGCAAGGAGATGCTGCTAGAGGCGCCGCCCCAGCCCCCTGCGCCACTTCGCTGCGCCTCCTCTTCTTGCGTGCACACGCCCCGAGGAGCCTGCGCGTGCGAAGAGTAATGCTTGCTCCAGCCGCTGAGCTGACGCCGCGCCTCGCCGCCCCGCAGCGCCTTGGAGTCGTCGCGTCGTCGTTCAGCTACTCCAAACGCGTGGATCCTGACGGGCCCCGCAGCGGCGCCCGCAAGTGTACCGCTGACAGCGGGCCGGCCTCACTTCCTGCGCTGGCTGCACACCGCATCGCCGCGCTAAAGGTACAGCGAGACCACCGCATCGCGCGCGCGGCCGACACGCAGCGTGCTCACACCCTCCCCCCCCTTTCCTCTCAGGGGGCGCCTTCGTTCTCTGTGTACGATGTGTACTGCGCCACGCCGGACATGGCGGCGGCTTGTCTACCATGCACGCCGGCACCTGGCCCGCTCAAGCAGGTAAAGATGGGCAGAGTACCGGACCGCGGGGGCCGGGTGGAAACCATCGACACGCGCGACATGGTCGCAGAGGTGCGCCGGGCGAACCAGGCCATGCGCGGCGGCGACGCGCCTCGCGGTGGGCGCGGCGGCGGCAGCAGGGGAGGAGGAGGAGGACGGGGCGGTGGGTTTCATGGTAGTGGTGGTGGTGGTGTGCAAAGGCACAGTGGCGGGGGCGGCCGGGGCGGCCGGGGCGGTGGGGGCGGCGGCTTCAGCATCAGTGTCGACGCAAGGACGGGCGATCGGACTGTCGGACCGAGCGGGGCCGGGCCCGGGGGTGGAGTTGGAGTTGGAGGCGGAGGAGGCGGAGGAGGCGGAGGAGG
>Ga0209335_10003278_pt1 | contig 16329 bp, 5 predicted proteins | sample COG_09_FD_184753 | JGI IMG/M metagenome (GOLD analysis project Ga0209335, IMG submission 184753) | Pelagic Microbial community sample from North Sea - COGITO 998_met_09 (SPAdes) (version 2) | ecosystem: Environmental > Aquatic > Marine > Neritic zone/Coastal water | place: Helgoland, sampling...
GACTGTTTTGTGGTCATTCCAATCAACGTTTGAAATGTACCAAAGTATCACTTAGTTTTACTTCTATCTCAGTCCAGATTTTGCTGACGATTTACAGTTTTCGTAAAGTGAAATAACATCGAATAAGATGGAGTTAGATTACTCTTGCTACTCGAGGGTTTAGGATTTTTACGTTTGACCACGATACTGTTGCGTTGAATCCAACCTCGTTTACACAATTCAATTGCTACCCTGTGAGGTATATTTTGTAGACATCCATCGATGAATGTGTCTCCCAGTTCTAAAAAGAAATTCCCATCATTTCGCAGAACTCTCCAACACTCATCATGTAGGTGATTGACTAAATTCTCAATGTATTGATCAGGAGAATCTTCATTCCCCAATATATCATTATCAGAATAGGATCTCAATCTATAAAATGGAGGACTCGTCAGAATTAAATCAACTTCTCCATCCTTCAATTCGTTCATTGTTTCAGAAGACTTTTGATAAAATCGAAAATCTTCTGAATTTGATTGAACATCCCAATCGAGATTAACTGTAGATCTTGATTTTACTTCTTTATTGTTTCTCTGTGTAAGTAAGTACGCCTGATTGATAGAGAGAATGCCTTTGTCTATTAGTTCAATGGAATCAGGTGACTCCTTTCGAATTTTAAGTAGTCTCCCCAATTGACCATCACTTATTTTAAGATCATCAGCAATCATTCCTCGGAGAATAACCCCCTTCAATCCCAATTTGGTCTTATTATCCTTGTAGTACTTCTTCAGGAAGTCATATTCCCTTAGAATTGAAAATACTGACTTTACACGTGTCTGGTTATAATGAATTAAATAGAGTATTTCGTCTTCTTCATATACATCGATCGTATCTACTTCAACCTCTTTCCATCCAAGTCTTGTAATCGCCTCAACTCTACGGTGACCCGATAGAAGGTTATTCGTTTTGACATTGATTACGGGTCGTTGAAGTAGTCCCACGAGTTTGATGGACTCCATCAATTCGTCTATTGCGGACAAAGAGTAGATTTCTTTGTTTACATCACTGACTTTTATGTCCTTAACCTTTATAATCATTGGGACCTAATGTATCGAAAATATCTTTTGTACGCAATTACATATTAAACTAATAGTTTAATTTCTTATATTCGTATTCAAACGTTCTCAGATGAAATACAATAGGATTAAAGAGGTCTTGGAGGATTCTCAACGATCACAAAAGTGGTTATCCGATAAACTTAATATAAGTGTTGTTTCGGTATCCAATTGGTGTCAAAATCACAAACAACCTTCTCTTAAGACTATTCATCAGATTGCGGAAATTTTGAATTGTAATCCATCTGATTTAATACACGATACAGATCAATGAACCTAACCATAGGACAACGCATATCAACTCGAGGAGAAGACTTTCTAATTACGAATATCTATCCAAATCATGATGGATCATTCATCCTTGACGTAGAAGGAATCAATGACTTGGTAAAAGGTAAGAGGTTCACTTTTGATACTTCAATTGATAAGGATATCAAACCTGTTGATCCATCGAACACCAAATTCATTGGAGATACATCTCCAAACTACAGAGAGACCAAGTTATTCATTGAGTCTCAAATAAGAAATTCAACAGTTTTCTCAGATAAGATTACCATCGCAACCAAGGGTGCGTTTAATCTTTCTGAATATCAATTAGAACCTACTCTTAAGTCTTTACAACTTCCCCGACCGAGACTATTAATTGCTGATGCGGTTGGACTTGGTAAAACGATTGAAGTTGGAATTTTCCTTTCTGAGATGATCAAAAGAGGGAAAGGAAAACGTATCATGGTTCTTGCCTTAAAATCAATTCTTTCTCAATTCCAACAAGAGATATGGAACCGATTTGCGATCCCATTGGTAAGGTTGGACAGTGAAGGTATCTCAAAGATTAAATCAGAGTTGCCTGCCAATAAGAATCCTTTTGACTATTATGATAAGACCATTATCTCAATTGATACTCTGAAGAATAATGCCAAATTCAAACATTATATTGAGAAGTCTCATTGGGACATAATCGTAATTGACGAATGTCACACGGTTTCAAATATTTCAAGTCAAAGAGGAGACTTAGCGAATTACCTCTCTACCAAGTGTGAGTCATTAATATTGACCTCCGCCACCCCTCATAACGGACGGAAAGAAAGTTTTGCCAATCTGATCAACATGATTGATCCAATTGCTATCCCAAAAAATGGGGATTACACAAAAGAGGATATACTTCCGTATTATGTTAGGAGGTTTAAGAATGATATTAAAGAATCTTCCGTTAGGGATAATTTTAAGGAAAGGGAGATTATTAGAGTTGAAACGGGGTTAACTAATGACGAAGTCTCCTTTCTTCAATTTCAACAAGATTTAAAACTTCAAGGACTGAATAGTTTGAGACAAGGGAATGAGAAAAGAGATTTCCTCTTCTCGATTATGATATTCAAATCCTTCATGTCATCCCCCGCAGCGGCACTATCATCAATTAATAATAGAATAGACAGAGTAAGTTCTTTAGGAGTTAAGTCTGACTCTATGGATGAGAATATTTCAGTTTTAAATGACTGTAAATCTCTATTGGAACAAATCTTAAAGAATGATTCAGATTCAAAGTATAATAAGTTTAAAGATCAACTCAAGGAATTAAAATGGTCAGGGAAAAGTGGTGATGATCGTTATGTATTGTTCTCAGAACGAATCGCGACACTTGAATATCTGAAAAAAAGATTAACTGAGGATTTCAATTTGAGTGAAGACTCGATAGTCTCATTCAGTGGATCTCAAAGTGACATAGAACAACAACAAATTATTGAAGATTTTGGAAAGAAAGACAGTAAAATAAGAATGTTGTTGTGTTCTGATGCTGGTTCTCAGGGGGTGAACCTACATTTCTTCTGTAATCGTATGTTTAACTACGATATTCCTTGGTCATTAATCACTTTGGAACAAAGAAATGGTAGGATTGATAGATATGGTCAAAAGAACACCCCATTCATCTACTACTTATTATCTACTTCCAACATTGAGGGATTAAAAACAGATCTTCATATAATCAACCGATTAACCGAGAAGGAAGAAGAGGTATACAAATCTCTTGGTGATGCAGGGTCGGTAATGAATCTCTACGATTCCAAACAAGAAGAGAACAACGTTGAAGAGGCACTATTAAATCAAGATGAAAACTATCTCGATGAAAATCAAGATGATTTTTACCTAAAACTATTCGGAGGTGACGATTCAACAGAGTCTATAATTACTGATAATCCGATCATGGAAACTATCAGTATTTACAATAACGATTCTGATTTCTATGACGAACTATTCCAACAATTAGAGTCGAAGAGTTTGATATCAAAAGGAGATTATCAGTTCCATAAAGAAGACTCCTATTTGGAATTGTTTAATACGAAGGAAATCAATAATGTACTTTACGATCTTCCACCCGAATCGAAACCTAAGGTTGGAGAGTTTTTCAAATTAACTACTAACAAAGACTTAGTCCAAGAGTCCATTGAAAAGGCGAGAAAGAAAAAAGGTGATTGGGCGGAGTTTCAAATTTTATATGAAATCCATCCCTTAATCAAATACTACATTACGAAACTTGAGGCAAGTGTTCCAAAGAATGAGGCAAGATCAGTTAAGTTAGATCAGATTCCTAAAGGAGAAGTGAATTACATTCTTCATGGACAGGTTTCGAACAATTTAGGACAACCCATAATATCAGACTTCTTTGTGGTAAGGAAGAATTCCTCAGGAGACCTCATTTCCTTGTCACTAAGAGACTTTTTATCTCAGTACAACATAAGTGATACTCTTTATACCAAAACCGTCTCAGATACGGATAATTCAATTCTTGAGAGAGATCTAAAACAGATTATTACTTACTCACAGGAAAACCACATGAAACCACTTCAAAAACAACTTGAAACAACAATGTGGGATAAGTTGAATGAATTTGAATCCAAACTTGAAAAGTGGAAGAAAACCTCTTTGAATCAAATTGAAATTAAATTTCAAGACCGTTCTGAAACCAATTTTACTATCAAGAGTAAGGAGAAAGAGTTGAATGAAGTAAATACCATCGCAAACTCGTCAAGTCAATACGTTCAAGACCTATTTGGATTGGAACAAGATGCATACATCAAAGTAATATCAGCATTTTATAACCTATGATAAAGTTCATTGAAAATATAGGAGACTTCTTTTCGTCGAATTACTTCGATGAGGACTTTGTCAAAAAGGTTCATGATAAATCGGGGTACTCATCGGATGATTATAAAGAACTTCAGAAGAGAATATCACCTCTTAAGGACAAGTACTTCAGATACAAACAGTCTATTATTGAGGGTAGATTGAGAACCAAGGATAAAATCTTTGAAACTCATCAATTCCACACTCAATTACTCAACTCTCTTGGTTACGAAGGAGATAGAAACAACTATGATTCCCCATTTCACTTATCAGAAAACGAGGTAATCCCTATTCGTCATATTTTATACAAAGGAGACACACCTCATTTAATGATAATGGAGATTCAACCTCTAATTAAAGAGGGAGATGAGGAACCTGATGGATTGTTTGAACAGAGGTATAATGAAGACGGAGATACTACCTCAGAACAGAGGTATCATAGATCACAGTGGTCAAGAGTGTTTGAAATCTCGAAAGATCTAAAGATATCCCCCGCGATCATCAACAAGTGTATTTCAGAACTATCCTTATTAGACCAAAGTGAGAGACCTCATTATATTATGGTTCTTGGAGGGAACACAATTTATCTTATTGAGGTTGAGAAGTGGTTCAGGGGTTCATACTTAAGTTTTGACATAGAAGAGTTATTCTTTGAATCTACAGTCGAGAGAAGGTATTACTCACTCTTCTATCTTTTACTCTCCAAAGAGATGTTGTCTCCAGATAGTGAATTGGTCTTAATGGATCAATTAGATGAAGATTCACATAAGAGTGCGTATGAAGTAACCAAGGATCTTAAAGAGGGTATAATCAACGCAGTAGAGTTACTGGCAAATGAGTCCTTGTACTTCCAAAAGGAAGTTCTTCTCAAAGAATTTGATGAGTCAGATGATACGTTTGAACAAGAAGTAAAGGATGATTGTCTTAACATCATTTATCGTTTACTTTTTGTTTTCTACGCAGAGTCAAGATCCGATTTGGATATACTCCCAATCTCTGATCAAGTGTATCAAAGGGGGTACTCTTTAGAGATGTTGCGTGATTTGGAACAATCCCCATTGATCACAGATCACAGTCACAATGGTTATTTCTTTCACGAATCACTTTCAAAGTTATTTGAACTGATGAGTTCAGGATACAGGGAAGATGAAAATGGAAGAAACAAGAGTTTTAAAATCCGTCATATCGACTCTCCTCTGTTTGACAACAAAAAACTAAATCACCTCGGAGAAGTCAAGTTCAGAAATTTTGTTTGGCAAGATGTAATCTGCCAACTTTCATTATCTAAGAAACAACGAGGAAAGTCAAGAGGTAGAATATCCTACGCAAATCTTGGGATCAACCAATTAGGAAGTGTATACGAAAGTCTCCTTGCCTACAGAGGATTCTATGCAGAGGATGACTATATAGAAGTTCATGAGAAAAATAATCCCCAAAGTGGAACTTATCTAGTACCTCGTTCAAGAAGAGACGACTTTCATACCGATGAAGTATTAAAAGATGAAAATGGGAATGAAGTTATTATCCAAAAAGGGAGATTTGTTTATAGGTTGAGTGGACGTGATCGTCAAAAGTCTGCGTCTTATTATACTCCTGAAGTCTTAACACAATGTACTGTTAAGTACACCCTTAAATCAATTTTGGAAAAGGTAGAGAAGGGTGAAATGTCTTCTCTTGAACTTTTAGATTTAAAACTTCTTGAACCCGCAATGGGAGCGGCTGCGTTCCATAACGAACTTATTAATCAACTATCAGAAGCGTATCTAAATTTTAGACAGAAAGAGGTTAAGAGAAAAATCTCTCCCGAGAAGTATAGAGAAGAACTTCAGAGAGTAAAGGCGTACATCGCCACGAACAACACCTATGGTGTCGATCTAAATCCGACCGCAATTGAATTGGGTAAACTGTCTTTGTGGTTAAATGTCATTCACAAGGATATGGAAACACCATTCTTTGCGAATCGACTTGCGGTGGGAAATGCAGTAGTTGGTGCTTGGTTTAAGACCTTCACCACCAAAGAACTAAAGAAAAAGTGGTGGGACTGTGAACCACAGATGGTCTCCTTTGAAAATGGAAAGATCAACAGGTCTAAAAATCAGATTTATCACTTTTTACTTCCTGATAATAATATGGTTCCAAGTGCAGGGATCAAACTTTTGAAAGATGAGGAACCTGTTAGGTCAAAACGAGTTTCTGATTGGAGAAAAGATGTGTGTAAACCAATTTCAGAACCAGAAATCCAACAACTTCAAAAGATATGTGAGTCTATTGATTCTATGGTTTTAGAATACTTTGAATTCCAAAAACGACTTAACCTTCAAACAAAGAACAAACTTGACGTTTGGGAGGGGGTGAATAGTGATGAACAGGTCACTATGAATCTTAGGTCCTATGATGAAAAGGAACAATTAAACGACCAAAGAAATAGACAATCTGCACCGTACTATAAACTAAAGATGGTGATGGACTATTGGTGTAGTTTGTGGTTTTGGGACATGAGAAATGCAGAGTTCCTTCCCTCAAGACAACAATATCTAAATGATATATCATCAATCCTAAATGTGAATCTCTCTTCAGATTCTTCTGATCAATTAGGGTTTGGTTTTGAAGAGTCTACTTTGGGAGTTGCTCAAAATCAGATTATTAAAAAAACTGAACAATCAGACTTATTTGATGAAAAGGAGAGGTTATCGATTGTTAAGAACCTCTCTATTCAAAACAGATTTTTTCACTCTCAATTAGAATTCATAGAGGTGTTTATTGAGAGAGGAGGTTTTGATGTAATCACAGGTAACCCTCCCTGGTTAAAATTAACCTTTGTGGAAAAAGGTCTAATGAGTGAATTATTTCCTGAACTTATAATTAGGAAGACAAAAGCACCTCAAGTCAGAAAATTTCAAGAAACCTTTTTAATCCAAGAAAATCAAAAAGAGAGTTATTATAAAGAAAATTCTGAATTAGAATCTTCTGCTGTGTTTTTAAATTCTCTTTCGAATTATCCTTTGTTGGTAGGTCAACAAACAAATCTTTACAAATGTATTTTAGTGAATGGTTTTAGTTGGGTAAATAGAGATGGTTTCTTAGGTCTTATACATCCTGAAGGAGTATATGATGATCCAAGAGGACAAAAATTGAGAAAAGAGATTTACCAAAAGTTAAAATACCATTTTGAATTCAAAAATGGACTTCTTCTTTTTCAAGAAGTACATGATCAAATGATCTATGGAATTCATATTTACTCAGGAAATTCAACCGAGGTAGAATTTTTCTCTATTTCTAATCTTTTTCATCCAAAAACAATTGACGGTTGTTTTCTTAACAAGAATGATTCAGGGGAAGTTAAGGGAATAAAAGTCAAAGACGAAAGTAGAAATTCATTTGTTTGGAATACCACTCCCCACAATTCAAGATTAGTTCGCATCACCAAAGAAGAATTAAAATTAATGTCTCTGACCTTTGAAGGGTCAGATGTTTGGCAGACGACGAAACTCATAAGTATACACGCGAAAGAAATATTATCAATATTTAAAAAATTAGGAGAGTTTAAAACCAGAACTTACAATTTTCAAAATAAAATCACAGAATGTTGGGACGAGACTAATTCTGTAAAATCAGGACAAATCATACGAAAAACTCAAATAAGCGATCTCGATAAGTTTCAAATGATATACAGTGGACCTCACATTTATGTTTCCAATCCACTTTATAAAACACCAAGGGAAGTCTGTACATTAAATTCACATTACGACACTATAGATTTCCAACTTAATGGTGATTCTTTTTCAACAAGAACAAATTACGTTCCATCAAATGTTGATGAAAACTATGAAACCTTATTTAAAGGTTTTGAATCATCAAATGAAAACTTTTATTGGATTAACCAGTATAAGGTAGGATTTAGAAAAATGTTAAGTCAAGCCGGGGAACGTACTTTAATCGGAGCATTAATTCAGCCAAAATCATCTCATATTAACGGAATAATTAGTGTTTTATTTAGAGATGAGGAAAGAACAATTGAGTTACTTGGTATGACTTCTTCATTACCAATGGATTTCTATATTAAATCTACGGGAAAATCAAATTTATATGATGTTACATTAAAAACTATTCCTCTTGGAATTCAAGAGAAATACTTAGATTCTTTAGTCTCAAGGACTTTGATACTTAATTGTGTTGATAGAAGTTATTCAACTGTATGGGAAAAAAACTTTAAATCAACTTTCTGTAATGAAGAATGGAGTAAATCAGATGTTAGACTAAAATCGTTTAGAAAATTATCTCTTATGTGGAATGAAGAGACTTATTTGAAAAATTGGTTCGAAAGACGACAATCATTGGTTGAAATAGATGTAATTGCTTCTATGGCTTTAGGAATAGACTTAGAAGAATTAATATTAATTTATAACGTTCAATTTCCTGTTCTCCAACAAAATGAAGATGATACTTGGTATGATAGATATGGGAAAATTGTTTTTACCATTTCAAGTGGACTTAATGGTATTGGAGTAGATCGTTCTGTTTGGAATAGTATTAAAGATTTGAAAGATGGGGAAACCTATGAACATACCATTGAGAAAGGTGAATTGTATTACGGTAAAAAGGTAACCTATTACGCACCCTTTGAGAAGTGTGACAGAGTGGAAGACTACAAAGTGGCATGGGCACACTTTGAAAAAATATTTAATCAGAACTAATGTTGCCATTACAACAGGCATTTGAAGTAAAACAATCCATCCTTGAGTACATCAAGGCGACTTTTAGTTTCAAAGAAAGAGAGACTTCAGATTCCTTTTATGGTTTCATTCAAGACGAAGAACATGGTATGTTCAAAGGACCATATGTGTCTTTGAAATTACCTTTTAAGACAAATGATGAAAGTGAATCCATCCCATTGGACATCAAACCTAACTTTCCTCCTTATAAACACCAATATGAGAGTTTTAAGAGACTTTCCTCCCTTAATGGACATCAACCAAAACCCACTCTCTTAACTACAGGTACAGGGTCAGGAAAGACAGAGTCTTTTCTCTATCCCGTATTGGATTATTGTTATCAGAAAAGAGATCAACAAGGAATTAAGGTGATTATCCTTTATCCGATGAATGCCCTGGCAACAGACCAAGCAAAACGACTCGCAGAAACGATATTCCAAGATTCCCGTCTCAATGGTTCCGTAACCGCAGGACTTTTTATTGGAGAAGGAAAAAACAAAGGGAAGTTCCCAAAGAAGATGGGGGAAGTTAACATCATTGAGGACAGAGAGGAGATTATATCGAACCCACCTGATATTCTATTAACCAACTTCAAAATGTTGGATTACGGATTGATGAGACATCAGTTTCACAATCTTTGGAATTACAACTTTGATAATCCTGAACTACTTCAGTTTTTAATCCTTGATGAATTACACACCTACGATGGTGCTCAAGGAACGGATGTAGCGAACTTGATACGTAGACTTAAACTTAAACTTAACCTTTCTAAAGGACATCTATGTCCCGTAGGAACATCAGCAACGATAGGTAAAGGTGAAGACTCAGTTAAACTTCTTACTGAATTTGCCTCAGATGTCTTCGGAGAAGACTTTGGGTCAGATAGTGTGATTACTGAACAACGTTTATCCCCTGAGGAATTCTTCACCATCAAAGATGATCAGTTGGATTCATATATACCAAGGTTGGTTGGTATTCAACAGAGTAGATTGGGTGTTAACGAGAATTACTCAGATTACATTCTTCGTCAGAAGAGATTGTGGCAGATACCTGAAACCACCTCAAAGTATCATCTCTCTCATGAACTTAAGAAACTTAAAATCGTTAAAGACATTTCTTCGGTTTGTTCTGACAAAATCGTTTCTCTTATCACTTTACTACAGGGTCTAAATCAAAGAAACCCATCATTCAATCAATTACCTGATTACTTTGATGAAGGTCAGTTCTCACCAAAAGAGGAAATCATTACTTCTATTCTCGCCCTGATTGCCGAGGCGAAGTCAGATTCTAAAGAAAGATTTCCATTCTTATTTCTACAAGTTCAGATATGGATTAGGGAATTAAGTGGATTGGTAAGAGTAGTTTCTGATCAACCTGAATTTACGTGGAGAGACAAGTTATCTCCCAAAGAAGATCCTGCAGCGTTACCTCCTTATTACTGTAGAGAATGTGGTTCAAGTGGATGGTTAGCAATCAAACATGATAACAGAAATCAGTTCGAAGTAGATCCACTCGAAGTCTATGAACATTATTTCACTAATCACAAGAACATATACTTTGTAAACACTAATGAAGATAAACACTCCTGTGTTGATGAATATGAACCTGAGACATCTATAAAAACCTTTGTTCATGAGTCTGACCTAAAGTTTGGGGATCAAGATTCAGATCAAAGGGTTCATGTTGTCGCATACAGAAAGGTAAAAGACAAAAAAGGTCAACACGTCTGTCCTGAGTGTAATACTCAAAACTCAATGAGTATTATTGGTACTCGAGTGTCAACGTTAAATTCTATTACTACAAGTCAAATTCTCTCTTCGGATTTAGATGAAAGAGATGAAAAATATAGAAAGGTTCTTGCCTTCACCAATGGAGTTCAGGATGCCGCTCATCAGTCAGGTTTTATTGAAGCAAGAAATTACCGATTCACCTTTAGGACATCTCTTCAAAAGGTAATCAACAAACAAGATGGGCCAATATCAATTGATGGGTTAACAAAGAAATTCATTGATTATTGGAAGTCCCATTCAGACCCGTCTAATACTGACCATAGAGAAGCGTACTTCTATAGATTCTTCCCTTCTGACTACATGGGTAAAGCCGAGATAGAAGATTATAGAAACATTACAACCAATCAAATTTCTAAGAGTTTTGAGAATGAATTTGACACTCGAATTTCATGGGAGGTAGTTTCTGAGTTCGGATATAATGGTATGATCGGTCGAACATTAGAAAAAACAGGTTCGTCATCGGTTGGGTTTGATTCTTCTTTAATTCAATCCTCTTTTGATCAAATGTCTGATTGGATGAAATCCAATCTTATGGAAACCGTAAATAAAGAAGAGTTCACAAGATTTGTAATAGGAATTCTTCACCGTATTAGACTACGTGGGGGTGTGGATCATGAATATTTATCCAAGTTTAGAAACAGTGATCTAAAACTATGGGATCTCAATTGGATGAGAGATGGAAGACACTTCCTAAATAGGAACTACCACCCCAAATCAAGAATTCCAAAATTGGTGTGTACGATACCTCACTCAAGAGCCGTACTAGACACCACTTATGCAAGGACATCTAACTGGTTTCATACATATTTGAGAAAATCCTTTCAACAGGTCCCTGAGAACTCTGCGGTGTTTAACGAATTCTTCACTCTACTATTTGAAAATTTGGAATCAGTAGGGATTTTAAGTGAAGGAAAGTCAAAAGATGGATCTAATTATGTTATTAGTCCTGAACAGATTTTTGTCTCTAAGAATCTGAGTAACTACGAGTGTTCTGAATGTTCCTCAACACTTCACATCATTGATGAGGAGAATTCGTTTGAGGGAGGGTCTTGTTTAAATTACAAATGTTCAGGACATTATAAATCATTTGAAAGAAGCAATTTTAACTATTATAACCTCGTCTATAACAGGACAAACTCTCCTCGAATTTATTCATCCGAACATACGGGAGTTCTTGAAAGAAAGGTTAGGGAGAATATTGAAATCGATTTTAAAGAGAGACCAAGGTTTAACTCATTAAATTCTTTGGTAGCAACATCTACTCTTGAGATGGGTATTGATGTTGGATCCTTAGATAGTGCTATCAATACGAGTATTCCTCCACTTACATCTAACTTTCTTCAAAGAGTGGGTCGAGCGGGAAGATCTTCAGGATCTGCCTTGATCGTCAACTTCAGTCAAGGAAAAGAACATGACTTATATTATTTCCAAGACCCATTAGAGATGATGGATGGAGATATCAATACACCCGGGTGTTTCTTAAACGCAAAGGATATTCTTTATCGTCATTTCACCGCATTTTGTATTGATAGTTGGACTAAACAGGATCCTGAAAAACATCATATACCAGGGTTCATTAAAAATCTCAACCTATACGGGATTAAACTTACCAGTCTTGATTTCTTTGTCAATCAACTCCTAGATTTTGTATTTGATTATCAAAAAGATCTCTTTGAACGGTTTATCAAAATTTACGATGGAAAAGTTGATATAAAGATTTTCGAGGAAATAAAAACGTCTGTTCGTCAAGGTAGTTTCCAACAAAGGATGGTTAGAGTGTTTGAAGAACTTAAACAGGAATTACACTTTATCCGCAATAAGGAACAAGACATCGACAACTATATCAAGGAAAACAATCTTGGAAAGGATGACCAAGAGAGAATTGAATTGGTCTCAGAACAAAAGTCTTTAAGGTCTTTTAGAAAATCAATTGAAAATAAACTTACCCTTGAGTATTTAACTAACGAGGGAATCCTGCCGAACTATTCGTTTCCTGAAACAGGGGTGACTCTAAAAGCACAAGTTTACGGATTCAAACCTGAGGGTGGAGAAAGAGAACCAGTAAGAAAGGAATATGAGATCGTTAGATCATCAACCGCAGCTCTGAGTGAATTTGCTCCCGATAATGCATTCTATTCACAAGGGAACAAACTTAACATCTCAGGTCTCAATACATTCGATTGGAGTGGAGAAAGATCGACACTTACTAAAATGAGATTCTGTTCAAATTGTGATTTTATTGAAGAAGATGTTCTTTCCAAAACACGAGATAGATCCAAAGGGTGTCCAAAATGTGAACATGATTCTTTTTTCTCTGAATCTAACGTTCATGACTTCGCTCAACTAAAGTCTGTTAAGTCAATCAATACAAGAAATGAGTCTGTTCTCGATGATTCAAAGGATGATAGACTCTCAGAGTATTACAATATCTCGACTCATTTTGATTTTGATATAAATTCAATTGAGGGTACGTGGGGTATGAAGAAAATTCCTTTCGGAATTGAATTCGTAAAAGATGTTGAAATAACCAAAGTCAATTTGGGATCCAACGTTTTAGATTCTAATCATATTACGATTAACCAAAGAGAAGAAGTCCCTCGTCATGGGTTTGTTACCTGTGTCTATTGTGGAAAATCCACATCTAAACCGAGAGAAGTAATGAATTTTGAAAAGAAAAAATTTCATTACGGATACTGTAAACACAAAGAGACAAATTACTCGGGTTTACCAAACGAGATCTTCAAAGAGGTCTTCCTTTACAGAAGGGTTAAAACAGAATCTCTTAAAATACTCCTGCCAGTTCAAGAGTTCCAAAATGAATCTACCCAATTGATGTTCAAGTCAGGTCTTGAACTTGGACTCAAGAAATATTACAAAGGGAATCCATCCCATATAGGGTTTGAATTTTACTCAGAACACAATAAATCAACAGACAGATTTGATCGGTATTTGGTTATGTTTGATAAGGTTCCTGGTGGTACAGGATACCTTCAAAAATTGTTTGACCCAAAAGAATTCACTGAGTTATTGACCAAATCCTATGAGTCAATAAGAGATTGTTCATGTAAGAACGAAGGAAAGGACGGTTGTTATCGTTGTATTCTATCGTATTCCAACCAATATATCAGGGATGAGTTAAGTAGAGAACATGCTGAACATCTGTTTGGAAAAATAGTAAGATCTTCAAAAGATTGGGAGGAAGTCAATCAAGGAATCTCTTCTCTAACCAAAACGGGGATGATTGAAGAAAGTGAACTTGAGTCGAAATTCATCTACGCAATCAAAAACTACATAGAAATTCATCCTCAGAAAAATTTAAAGTTCAAAGAACTCAAGGAGGACGGAATACAGGTCTATAAATTGACTCTTCCAATTAATAATGGTTCAGTCACTTATCTTATAAGACCCCAAGTTAGTCTCGGTGAGAAGGACGGGGTAGAGATTTCGACTCGAACAGATTTTTATTTCAAGTGTATTGAGTTAATCAGAAATGGACAAATCATTAATGATTTAGATGAGTTAATGTCATTCAAGGACATGTCAATCTATTTGGATGGATATACCTACCATGCTTCTAAGGATCACCTTAGGTTTTATGATGATATTGACATAAGGGAGTCAATAGGAAATACACCAAACATTAGACATTGGTCTCTTTCATGGACGGACGTCTTATATTTTGAAAAGGGTGAAAAAGATAATTTGTTCATTGATAAGACTAAATACAGAGGGACTATAAAACTCATAGATCAATTACCGGTTTCGAAGAATACAGATAAGGGGTTGGTAAATTGTAATAACTCTATTGAAAGATTACTTTGGGTTCTAAGTACTGAGGGAGAAATGACCAAATCCGTTGGATATCAATTGTCACTTTTCCAAGAGGTGGCAGGGAAAAACCTGATTTCGAGTAATGATGTAGACATCTTCCATTCTTATGACACAAATTTTGAGAACAAGAAGGACGTGAAACCTTCTCCCGACACCTACATGTTATCGGAAACAACAACATCTTGTGAGTTATTCAAAACAAGAGTCATGGTGAGGATGAAGGATTTAGAACCTTCATTATCATATAGATTGTTTAAACCTGAATCAGTAAATAAACATGAGTGGGAAGAGTTTTTGAGGATATATAATTTAATTAGTTTGGTACCCAATCACCAATAATCCCCATATTTCTTCCATTGTCTGAAAAATTGAAAAAATTTTAATATCCAATTTCCCCCTCATTTTCCAGAAATATTTTTCAGAGGGTATCGACCCCCATTATAATATCACCGTTTTACCACCATTTAACGGAGGATACCCCGCCGGGGGGGTGTTCAATTTACATTTTCGAACTCTTTTTCCGGAATATAAATCGTTCTATCTGTGCCGATTAAAATTTCACATGTCAGATCATAACATACAGGTCCCTCATCTCCAATTTCTTACGGCAGACAAAGTTTAATATTATAGTGTACTCTGTTCTGTACCAGATAGTTATCTTGTTTATCACAGTAAAACCGTTATATTTGTACCAGTTTTAATGAATATATACACCACCCATAAACTGGTATAACAATGAAAGTATTATACACCCGTATTTCAACCTCCATAAATCAGAAGGTTGATCGACAGATAGTAGATAAGGATCAGTACGATTATTTCCTCATGGACACCTGTAGTGGTTCCATACCATTATATGAGAGACCCAAGGGGTCAGAGATTGAAAAACTGATTTCGTGGGGGAAACTCAAGGAACTACATGTACATTCAATTGACAGGTTAGGAAGATCAACTTTGGATACCTTGTCCACTTGGAAGGATCTAACCGAAAAAGGTATACGTATTATATGTAAGAACCCTTCCCTCCAAAACATTGATGAGAATGGTAAGGTGGATAAGTTCTCTGAACTGATGATCTCCATTCTAAGTACCCTATCCAAGTTCGAGAGAGATCAGATAAGAGAGAGACAGATGGAAGGAATCCGTATTAGAAAGGAGAAAGGGTTATACCGGGGGAGACGAATCAATACAAGTGAAACTCCCACCAAACTACTCAAGAAACCAAGGTCAAAGAAGATATTGGAGTACATAGATAAAGGTTACACCTACGATGAGATCTCAAAGATTGTTCCCTGTAGTAGAACCACCATTGTGAAGGTCAAAAAGACCAGGGAAGACCTTCAAATGGTTCACTCTTGAGGGAAGTAGTTAAGGAGATCCAACTTAACATCGGTAATCACCGGGTCAAATACCCTACTGAACCGTTGGATGGACTTCTTCTTTTTGGTATAGATACTCCACACATGGGACTGGGTCAGATCCTTCCCCCGGGGGGATTTATAACCGTTGGAAACAAGATAATCACAAATCTCCACGAAGTTCATACCCTGTTCTTCAAGTTGAGATCGAATAATAGAAAATAACTCCTGTTGGTATTGGGAGTATGGGGAAACCCAAAGGTTTGAGGACTTGAACATTACCTTAATAATGAGAAAAACACTACCCGTTGGAGAATACTTTGTTACGGTGGAATAGGCGGCAGATATCCGGGTTGATTTCCCCGTATTTACTGAGGTTTTCAAGTGTTTTATTACCAAAGGTGTACTACTACAGTTCCCTGAA
>Ga0209335_10003280_pt1 | contig 16324 bp, 12 predicted proteins | sample COG_09_FD_184753 | JGI IMG/M metagenome (GOLD analysis project Ga0209335, IMG submission 184753) | Pelagic Microbial community sample from North Sea - COGITO 998_met_09 (SPAdes) (version 2) | ecosystem: Environmental > Aquatic > Marine > Neritic zone/Coastal water | place: Helgoland, sampling...
CTTCCAATTCAGCCCAATCGCCAGAACCGGGAAAATCGCGGCCGCAAACGTCGCCCAGCCAATCGTGCCTAACAACGCCACCAAGGTATCGCTCACCAGCGCAATGGTCGCGGCCATAACCGCCAGCACCACGGTTACGATTCGCGCTTTCAACAACTCGTTTTTGATCTCGGTCGCACCAAAGGCTTTCGGCATGTCATGAATCAAGGCCGCCGTGCCAACATTTAAAAAGGCGTCCGCCGTTGACATAATCGCTGCAAACAAACCCGCAAAGACAACCCCCGCCAGCAACGGACTGGCAAACACCGATAAGAAAAACGGCGCAGCCTGATCAGGTCCGGTTAACGGTTCTGCCTGACCGTCAATCACCAGCGCTCGCATAACCGTGCCAATCGAGATCCAAAGCAGCGCCGCGAAGGCATACCCGATCACCGATACCGGCAAGACAATTCGATTGTCCGCGATCTTTCGGTTCATCATCATTTTGGTCACAAGGTGCGGTTGTCCTGCAACGCCAACACCGAAAATGAACGCCCAACCCAGACACGCGATCACCCCTGCAGTGCCGAACGGCATCACTGCCTCGGCATCATCTTGCATAATGACCTGGGTCGCCTCGGTAAAGCCGCCATCGAAGACCTGCGTTGCGGTATAGAGAATCAATACCCCTGCCACCATCATGATCGCGCCTTGAACCACATCCGTATAAACCGATGCGATGATGCCACCGGTCACACAATAAAAAATCAAAACCGCTGAGGACACCACAACACAACTGATCAGGCTGATATCTGCAAACATCACGGTTCCACCCAACAACGATTTCATGACGACCGCCATGGCCAAAATCTGCGTCGCAAGGTAGCCCATTACCCCTAAAACGATGGTTAAAGCCATCAAAAATCGAACGGCCTCACTTTTGTAACGCGCGGCCACCACATCGGGTAGGGACATCGCGTCTCGAAGTTCTGCAATCATCCGAATCCGCTTCGCAACCAAGAAAAACCCGAGGGCGTACCCCGTTGTAGAAAGGATGATCATCCAAAAGGAACTGACGCCTTGGGAATAGACCAGTCCCGGGCCACCAACGAAACCAAACCCGCTTAGCGTACTGGAAAAAATTGCCAGCGCGACAACGAGTGGACCGAGACTTCTGCCGGCAATAAAAAAATCACTGGGTGAGTGGGTACGACGCATGGCCCAAAGGCCCACCGCAACGCAAAACACCATGTAGATGACCACTGATGAAAGAATGATCTCCTGCCGAAAGGCTTCCATGAAAAATCCCTTTTTCTTTTAGGTTGTTGAAGACAGTGTTTGCTTGTGAGGGTGATTGATGACTCAAGACCTCCGACTTGCGCATTATGAACGCAAAAACGGTGATTGACCTCAATCGAGCGCGTATTTTTGTTGATTGTAACGAATTGGGTCACAGCGTCTGAACGAATTCCATTCCTCAGCGCCATCCGTCGATTAGCGTCAATTGAGTACGGCACGAGTACGAGCACGAAAATCAAATCGTTTTGTTATCCCTAATTCTATTGTTGACCTCGTTGAAGGGTTCTTCAGCCAAAGTGAGGCAGGTCTTAAGTTCCTTCTTCGATGCGGGATCGCCCGAATAATCGGCAACGTTTCGAGCCTTTCGCAAGGCATCGTTTTGGATGACGCTGTCATGCTTTAACCCAATTGTTTTAGGTAAGGGTTAAATTATCGTCTGATGGTGACCTGGTTTATTTGTCAGCGTGCGGTCGTAATTGCCTGTCGCGCAGCGTTAGTAGGCGCTTTAATTTTTTTGTTTGCTGGCGTGTTGGCTCGATTCTCAATCTTTGTTGGTCTGTGTCACCAGCAATTCATTAGCGTAATGATCAGCGAGGGTTTTCCAAGCCAGCTTGCGTTCACCTTTGTCTGAGACCAGACCTTTTCGATTGAAATAATCTTGGATGCCCGCCAGCGGCCTTTTCGGTGTTCGAAAATCTTTCATGATCCAAGGCGAGAGCCCTCGAATGAAGGGAATGTTGCGCATCATTGCGAGCTGTTCCTCATAAACACTGCGTTGATAATCCTCTGTCCAGCGCTCAGTTGGTGTCCCGCGCTTTCCTTTGGGTGCACCGGCACCGAACTCACTCATGATGAGGGGTTTGTTCATTGCAGAAAACCATCTCGAGTCTTTGATGTCTTCAAGCTTGGTGTAGTACCAGCCTAAATACTGATTACATCCCATCACATCGAGTTGTTCAGCGAGGGGATCATCTAGGGTATAGGTGCGAATGGTATTTCCATCTTCATTAATTTTTTCGGATCGCATAAACATTGCTGCAGTTACAAGTCTGGTTGGGTCTAATTGCTTGGCGGTTCGGATAAGTTCAGTCAGGAAATCGGTTCTCGCCTGTGAGACCGGCGTCTCATTGGCCACGGACCAAAGGATGATGCTGGCGCAATTTCGATCGCGCTCAATCATTTCTGTTAGTTGGTTTCGGGCATTGTCTAAGACCTCGGCGCTGTCCCAACTGATGCCCCAATAGACAGGAACTTCACACCAGAGCAGGATACCCAATTCGTCAGCGATACGGGTCATAAAGTCGTTGTGTGTGTAGTGCGCAAGGCGAACAAAATTACAACCCAGCGCCTTGGCCTCAGCAAAGATCGCTCTCGCATCTTGTTCGCTGTTTGCGCGTCTGGCTTCGGTGAGGGCTTCTTCATGGGCGGAAATGCCTTTTAAAAAAATCGACTCGCCGTTGAGCAAGATATTTTCACCCCGAGTTTGGATGGTTCTAAAGCCAATCTGATCACTGATGTGATCGGTCCCGACACGGAATTCAACGGTGTACCGGCGAGGTGCATTTGTTGTCCAACGCACGGGTCTGGCCGGTAGTGAGAATTCGGATTGACCCACCTTTACTGGGATCGTGACTTCGATGTCGAGTTCTTTGATCGCGAGCGTCGCCGTTGTACCCGCGGCTGCGCCGTCGACCACAATATGGCCCGAGATCCGGGTGCTGTTTTCTGGATCGAGTTGACAAACGTAGTCGCGAACGAAGGTCTCTGGGGTTTGCACGAGGAGCACATCTCGGGTGATGCCGCCATAGTTCCACCAGTCCGTGTTCAAGGCGGGAACGCCATCTTTTAGGCGTTCATCGTTAACCTTGACGACCAAGAAGTTAGCCTCTGGCTTCAGCAGTTGCGTAATTTCTCCTTCGAAAGGCGTGAATCCTCCTGTGTGCCGCGCGACCTCCTGACCGTTTACCCAGACCACAGCCGCATAGTTGGCGGCGCCAAAGCGAACAAAGGTGCGTTTATTGGCTGTTTCGAGATTCGGAAGCGGACGATAATACCAAAGCGTCCCTTCGTACCACTTGAGCTCGGGTACTTGCGTGTTCCAATCGCCGGGCACTTTAAGCGTTGGACTTTCAGCGAAGTTATACTCGCTGGCCCAGTGATCCGAGGGGGTTTGATTGAGATAATAGCCGCGTGTATTTTCCTCGCCGAACATCGTGAGAAAGCCTGTTTCATAGGGGTCAATGATGTAATGCCAATCCCCGTTCAGTGAGATGGGATCTCGGGCGTAGGGATTCTGGATGTTGCTCATATTGGCCTCGTCGTCGTTCTTTTTGTTAGCGCTGATGCGCAAGTTGTTCGTCAGGATGCTTGGTTAAGTCAGTCGACAAACCGTTCAATCGCTGCGATGGCGCCCCGAATTTCTGCTAAACCTTTGAGCCTCCCGATAGCGGTGTACCCTGGGTTCGACGCTGTTTTGGTCAGATCGTCCAGCATTTGGTGTCCGTGATCAGGCCGAATTGGAATTTCCGACCAGCTCGAGGGCGTCCGTTTGCGCTCCGCTTTAATGAGATTAGCAATGAGGCCCAACATATCGATATCACTGTCGAGATGGTCCGCTTCGTGAAACGACAGCGGATTATTTTCTCTGCGAGTCCCGCGAAGGTGGGAAAAGTAGATCCGATCGGAGAATTCTTCAGCCATGGCTGGCAAATCGTTATCGGCGCGAACACCAAAAGTACCCGCACACAGCGTTAAACCGTTGGCAGGGTGATCGACCGCGCGGAACAGTTTCCGTATATCACTGCTCGTGCAAAGCACCCTGGGAAGACCCAACATAGGCCTTGGTGGATCGTCGGGATGAATCGCCAGGCGCACACCGGCCTCTTCTGCTGCTGGAATGACCTGCCGCAAGAACGCGATGAGATTGGCCCGCAGCGCATCGTCTCCAATCGCTTGATAACGCGCGAGAGCAACTTTGAAAGAGTCAATCGAATGCGCGCCTGTCGTGCCGCCAGGCAAACCTGCAAGCAAGGTCTGGGTCAGCGCCACTTTGTCGTCGTCGGATAAGTGGTTATAGGTTTTTTGTGCCCGATTGCGTTCCGCTTCCGTGTAGTCATTGGCGGCATTTGCTCGCTCTAAGATATAAAGATCGAATGCTGCAAATTTGTCGGCATCAAAGCCAAGCGCTCTTGCGCCACTGGGGAGCGTCATCGCAAGATCAGTCCGAGTCCAATCGATCAGCGGCATAAAGTTGTAGCACACGGTGCGAATGCCCTGGCGACCGAGGGCACGAAGCGTTGCACAATAATTTTCAACGTAACGTTCGTGGCCCGGCGCGGCGATCTTAATGTCATCGTGAACATTAACGCTTTCGACAACAGACCAATGCAGCGGTGTTTTGTGATCGTTGTCACGCTCTATTTCTTGCTTACGTTGAGCAATGTCGTCTTCTTTCCATGCCTCGCCGGTAGGAATATGGTGGAGCGATGTGACGATACCGGTCGCGCCCGCTTGTCGAATGTGATCTAAGGGTACGGGATCATTGGGCCCGAACCATCGCCAAGTCTGTAACATTGTGCTGATCCTTTTTTTGAAAGGGTAGCGCATTTGACGTGGGTTACCCAGACTTCCGAAGACAACGTAGAATGCAAAGAATGAAACCGCTGACCCTACATCCGGATCGATTATTCAGTGCTGAGGTCGATCAAAGAGCAATCGCCAGGCGTCTATACCAAGAGGTTGCAAACCTACCGATCGTGAGCCCTCACGGTCACACCGATCCCGCATGGTTCGCGGCCAATAAGCCTTTCTCGGACCCGGCAAGTTTGTTGGTTACGCCTGATCACTATTTGTTTCGAATGCTGTTCAGTCAGGGTGTTTCACTGGCGTCATTAGGATTACCTCGGCTTGACGGCGGTCCAAGCGAGCTGAACCCTAGAAAGATCTGGCAAGTCTTTGCAGCTTCCTATCATCTTTTTTTAGGAACGCCTTCGAGGATTTGGTTCGATCACACGTTGCATACGGTCTTCGGTATTGATCAGGTGCTGGCGCCAGCTTCGGCGATGCAGATCTACGATAGGATCGACGAGCAATTGACACGGCCTGAATTCGCGCCTCGAGCGCTGTTTGAGCGGTTCAATATTGAATTTTTAGCGACGACCGAAGCTGCCCTGGATCCGCTCGCTGAGCACGATGCAATAAAGGCATCGCACTGGTCTGGGCGGGTTGTGACCACCTACCGTCCAGATGCGGTTGTGGATCCCGAGAACGAGGACTTTAGGCGCGATGTATTGCGGCTGGGTGAGCTCACCGGAGAGGACACATCGACTTGGGCAGGCTATCTGGCGGCGCACCGCTTGCGGAGACAATATTTTATAGCCCGCGGCGCCGTCGCAACCGATCATGGTCATCCTTCGGCGCGCACAGAGAATTTTTCTATTGCAAAATGTGAGCAGCTTCTTGAGGGTGCACTCCAAGGCAAATTGTCCCCAGAAGAGTCTGATCAGTTTCGAGGACAGGTCTTGACCGAAATGGCACAAATGAGTTTGGAGGATGGTTTGGTGATGCAGATCCACGCAGGTGTGGTGCGTAATCATAACCAATCGATGATGGCCCAATTCGGCAGGGATCGCGGGGCTGACTTACCCGCACCGGTTAACTTCGTTGCTGGTTTGAAGCCGATGTTGGACCGACTGGGTCATGAACCGGGTTTGACTGTGGTTTTATTTACCCTCGATGAAGCGAGCTATAGCAGGGATCTTGCGCCCTTAGCGGGGCATTATCCGTGCCTGCGGCTGGGTCCACCCTGGTGGTTTTTTGACAGTGTCGAAGGCATGCTAAGACACAAGCGCTCGGTCCTAGAGACTGCCGGTTTTTACAATATGAGTGGTTTCAACGATGACACGCGCGCCTTCCTCTCAATTCCTGCCCGCCACGACGTTGCTCGTCGCATCGATTGTCGACATCTGGCTGAGCTGATTGTTGAGCATCGTCTGAGCGAAGATGACGGCGCCGAGTTGGCGAGACTGCTGGCAGTCGATTTAGCGCGAGATACCTATCGCTTGGCGCCTACCCGAAGTTGATGGTGCGCTCGATACGAAAGCGTTATCCCAGATCTGGCGCCCGAAGCCCTTGAACAGGTTGAATCGCGATCATCTGGCGAATCTGCCCAAGTTGGTTGCAGTGCCGCAGTACCGGCTCACGGCCGAGGATTGCGGCATTTTGCATCTTGGTTTGGGGCAATTCTCAAGAGGACATCTACTCGATTATCTCGATAAGTTGCTGAGCTCAGCACCTGGCCCGTGGGGCGTTATGGGGGTCAGCCTACGGTCTGGTGGCGCCGCGGCAGAACTGGCGGCGCAGGACTGGTTGTACACTTTGATTCATCAATCCGAGACATCGATTAGGGCAAAAGTAGTCGGCTCGTTGGTTGGGGTGATTGCGCTGGGATCGCAAGGTGATCCGGATCAGTTTAAACGCTACTTGCTCAGTCCAAACGTGCGTATCGTCTCTTTGACCGTCACCGAAAAAGGCTACTACCAGACGTCTGAAGGGCGATTAAATCTGATGCACCCGGAGGTTGTTGCAGACCTTAAGCAACCTCAGACGCCAAATACAGCAGTGGGCTGGATTGGGTTGGGGCTAAAACTCAGGTTAGCGCGTGGGATAGCGCCTTTTACGGCGATGTCACTCGACAATATTGCGGGTAATGGGCGCGTCTTAAGGCAAGTCGTTTTGGACTATATCGATCTTGCCTTTCCCGAGATTAAAAGCGCGGTTCAGGACAAAGTGGCTTTTCCTTGCTCGATGGTCGATCGGATTGTGCCAGCGCGAAATCAAGCCGACCTAGCATTGGTACAAAAAACGCTCGACTTGAGCGATCAGGCGGTTGTGGTGACTGAACCATTTTGTCAGTGGGTGCTTGAAGATTGTTTTGCTGCTGGCGGTCCTGACTGGGAGTCGGTCGGCGTGACGCTGTGTTCCGACATTGCACCTTTTGAGACCATGAAGTTGCGCTTGCTCAATGGCGCCCATTCCGCGATTGCCTACGTAGGACTGGCGCTCGGTTACGAGACTGTTGCAGCTTGTATGGGCGATTCGGCCATCGTCGAATATGTTTCGCGACTGATGATTGAGGAAATTTCGCCCGAGGTTTCACCACCGCCATCGGTTGATCTTTCGGCTTATGTCTTGGCGCTGCTCGAACGATTTAAGAATCCCAGCTTGCGTCACCCATGTCAGCAGATCGCGATGGATGGTTCTGAAAAAATCCAGCAGCGCTGGCTGCCTGTGCTTACCCGGCGCCTGGCCAGGCAAAGCTCGATTTCGCTCATGGCCTTTGGCCTTGCTGCCTGGGTGATCTATTTACAGAAAAATAACGCGGTTCAAGACCCGCGCCGTGCACTCTTGCAGGGCCTGCTCGCAGGAAAACCGCGAGGGTTGCAGGCGGCCACACTGATTTTTGAATCAGGCATTTTTTCTGGCACTACGCCACATTTAACCAAATTGGCCTCACAAGTTGGCTTAAGTTTGGAGAATATCGATGCGGTAGGAGCACCGCTTGCGTTGAGCGAACTTTTGAGGGTTGGACAAATGGATGCTAATTCATGAAGCGGGTGATTTGTATCGGCGAATGTATGGTCGAACGCTTCGAGGATGAGTGCGGTGACGCACTGCTGCGGTTTGCGGGTGATACTTTTAATACGGCGGTTTACATGGCGCGAGAGGCAACCGATTGGGAGATCCATTTTTTAACGGCAGTGGGTCAGGATGAGACGTCGGAGGCAATGTTGCAGGCGATGCGGCTCGAGTGCCTCCATGTTGACAATATTTTGAAGCGCCCTGATAAGACCGTCGGTCATTATACGATCTTTACGGACGGGCACGGCGAGCGTAGCTTTACCTACCAACGTCAGCAGTCAGCCGCCCGAACTTTATTTGATGACCCGGGTTCAACGGAAGAATTACTGAATCGAGTCGACCCTGACTTGATCTATCTCACGGGGATTAGTCTCGCGATACTGCCGGAGCCCGCGCGCGTGCAACTGCTCAATGCGTTATCAACCTGTGGTTCGGCCGTGGCCTTTGACCCGAACTATCGACCCTCGCTGTGGGAGGATCGTTTCAAAGCGCTGCATTGGATCCAGTCTTTTGCTGAGATTTCGAGCTTTCTGCTGACGAGTGTTGAGGATGATCGACAGTTGCTGGGTCTTGAATCCCCCGAGCAATCCCGAACGTATTGGAGCCGAGTAACCACTGGCGAGTTGATCATTAAAAATGGTGTGCACCCGGTAATGATCGTCCCGCAAACTGACAAAAAGTTGACCGAGGCGATTTCAGTACCCGTGATCGCCGAGAGCCAGCCGGTCGATACAACCGGAGCCGGAGATGCTTTTAATGGCGCCTACTTGATAAAGCGGATGATGGGTACTGATCCGACTGCGTCAGCAACAGCCGCGGTGAAGCTTTGCTCGAGCGTAGTGATGTGTCGGGGCGCCCTTCTTCCGCGCTGATCGAAAAAATCCTCTCGGCTGCACCGCTTGCCCGAACCATAGCTGCCGGCCACCTCTATTCAAAGCAATCTGTGGCGGCCAAGTCTTTAGATCATCCAGCTGCGATGGCGAAGAGGCTACAGATCAGTTGCGGGGACTCGTATGAAAAGGTTTGAATTTGCGAGTGGTTTAAACGTAAGCCGAGCCACCCTGACCTCGGCGACTGCCAAGGCCCATAACGTCGATCGAGATCTAATCCAAGGATGATTAGCCGGAAGACGAGTTCGCCTACTCGTCAAACTGATTCGCTGATGCGACTGGTTTGCCTCGATGAGCGCTTTAATTCCGTAAGGCAAGAAGCGTCAGCCGAATCCTTGCTGTTTCCAAAACCCTTATGCGGACCTTGACTTTAGATTACCTTAGCTGTTTTCAAACACGGGTTTAACTCGGCCCAGGGGAGGCTGGTTGCTTTTGGTTTGATCGGCCCGATTTTCTGAGCGTTTCTGCACGAATAGTATTGTGATGGTTCTGCGGCAATTCTCCGACTGCGCTACTTGGATTATAACGGACGCTATCCGAGCCGTTCGTGACTGAGCTGTGCTAGGGTGGAAGCGTAGCCACAAGTGAGGGGACTTTGGCGTTGTCAAACAATACACTCAAAGCAGATCGACCACTTTCAAAACGTGTTCTCGCCTCCTATGGCGCACCGGCCTTACCACTGGCTTTAGTGGGTCTGCCAATGGCGGTGTACTTGCCGGCGGTTTATGCTGATACCGATGGGTTTGGTTTGGCCCTTGGCGCTGTCGGACTGATCTTGACGCTCAGCCGGTTGACCGATGTCATAACCGATCCGTTGATCGGTTTTTTTTCTGATCGGCTCAAGACCCGCTGGGGTCGGCGCAAGCCTTTTATTTTGATTGGAACCCCCATTTATGCGCTGGGCATCTGGCTGTTGTTCGTGCCGCCGATCGAATTTACGACGCTGAGCTGGTGGGGTTTTGAATTCAGCTCGGGATATCCCTATTTGTTCGTGATGGTGACCTTGGTTTATCTCGGCTCGACCATCAAAGATTTGCCCTATGTGGCCTGGGGCGCAGAACTTTCAAGCAATTACAATGAACGCACACTCATCACCTCTTGGCGCGAGGGGTTTGCCGTCACAGGTTCGCTGCTGTCGGCATTTACGCCGGCATTGCTACTTTTCGCAGGTTACGTCAAACCAACAGACGCCGTGTACTTTTTGTCGGTCGCCATGTGCATCGTAATGCCGATTTTAGTCATCAATGCGCTGGTGGTGGTTCCTGAATACCCTGTAAAAGTCAGTGCCAAAAAAATCCCGCTGAAAGAGAGCTTACAGGTGGTCATGGCCAATCGACCGTATGTCTTGCTCATTATTATTTTTGTGTTTTCAACCTTGGGTTCAGCCATGACCAACAGCTTGAGCTTCTTCTTTGTCAAGCACGTGCTGCTAGCGGGCGATCTGTACGGGCTCTATTTGGCGCCCTATTTCGTGTCCCAAATTCTGGCGATACCGCTATGGTTCGCACTCTCAAGACGCATCGGAAAACACCGGGCAACCATGGCGGCAATCGGTTGGTATGCCCTTTGGTCGTGTTTTATCCCCCTCATTGCGTTGGCGCCAGAATCTTGGTTCGAGGCCTTTCAGATCCCCGTGGTGCTGGGGTTTTTACCCGCAGATTGGCATGCCAGTGTGGTGCTGCGGTTCGAATCAATGGAAACGGGCAAGTTTCTATTTTTTATTCTTATTATGTGTTTGAAAGGATCTGCGATCGGGGCTCTGGCAGCCTTGCCCGCTGCAATGGCTGCTGATGTCATTGATCTTGATACGGTTAAAACCGGAGAGCGCCGAGCCGGCGCCTATTTCTCGATCTGGAGTATGACGCGAAAGGCATCCTACGCGCTTGGCATCACCATCGGAACGGGCGCTGCAGTGCTTTTTGGGTTTGATTCATTGGCTGATCCCGTCAACAACCCGAACTCATCCGAATCCCTGTTATGGCTTGCCTGCTTGTACTCAGTAATTCCTGCGATGTTTAAATTTGTTGCAATGCCGCTGCTCTGGAACTATCCCTTGACCGAGGCTCGATTGGCAGAAATCCAAAAAGAAATTGAAACCGAACCCGGATCAGCGCCTTCCTTGATTAAGCGCTGATCCTAGACCAAGGCGAGTCCTTGGTCATCATGGATAATGAGATTCGCCTGAAAGCGATGAGCATCGAGCCAGCCAGGGCTTTCAATGCCGATCTCGATCAGGCCTGCTGCACCGGCGACTTTAAAGCCGGCAACAGCGCCTTCAAAACCAATGCAATTCGCTGCCGAAACGCCCGGTGCGTTGGCAGCTACCGGTGAACTTGAACCACCGACATCAGCATTACGGCGCCTTGGACTGCTCCAGTAATTCTCGGAACTGTATCTCGTCGTCATCGGACCAGACATACGCTTTAAACCCAAAGACGTAGAGCGCCACCAACCCAAAGCCAGACAGCCAGATCGCATAGACCTGCCAAGCCGTCGGATAAGGCCAGCCCGCAACCATCTGCGTTTGACCCGAGATCAAAAAGGCCTCATAGGCTTGGTACATGATGGTCCAGGCTGCCGCGAGGAGACCGAAAGACGCGCCCAACTGGACCCAAAAACGGCTTGAACGGCGGTCGGGTCGAACGCCTAAGGCGATCATGCAGCAGACCTGACCGAGCATTAAGATTTGAAACCAGTAAGCCAGGTCCGCTACCGGCAGAAACCGCGCAGCGCCGTCGCCGCCAACTCGCATGCTATTAAACAGCGGATGAATCAAACCGCCCACGTTTTCTGCCGCCGGCATTAAGGCGATCAGGCCAAGCAACAAACACTGAAGCAGACCGAAGACGAGGATAACCAGACATAAACGAGATTGATTCAAGACGTTTTTTTTCCCAGGGGTTCACAGATCCGATGATATTACTGTGTTCGGGGTCCTTACAACAGAGCGCCCAACCAAACGGCGCCTTTATAGCCGCACACTGCCCTTAACGCCTACGGCCCAAGTCCGGCCAAAATAGAACGCCATGATCTGCCTTGATGCGATAGGATGGCTAGGACCTTTTTTACCAGTCTGCCATGAAGCCACCCCAACCAAATCAACCTAAAGTGGGCTTACTCCAAGCGGGATGGCTCACCGTCATTCTGATCGCCCTCAGTGCGGCGGTGGGCCAAGCTTTTGGTCGCTTTAGTTATGGCGTCTTGCTGCCAGCCGTCCGCGACGATTTGGGCATCAGCAATACCTTAGCGGGGCTTATCGGCGCTGCGAACGTTGGGGCTTATCTTTTGGGAACCTTGATGGTGGCCTGGGCGACCAGTCATTACCGGCTCATCAACGTCATGCGCGTTGGCCTCATCTTGGCAACCCTTGGTTTGCTGTTAGCGAGTCTTTCAAGTTCGCCTTGGTTGTTGGCCATGGCCTTATTCGTGGCAGGCATTGGCGGCGCCTTGCTCTGGATACCCGCGCCGGTCATCGCAGCCGATGCCCTGCCGCCCCACCGCCGGCGGATTGCGGTCGGGCTTATGGGTTCGGGCATTGGGCTTGGGGTTATGTTTGTCAGCATCCTAAGCGGCAGTTTGCGGGCTTCTCAGGGCGACGGCGCATGGTCTGAGGTCTATCAAATCCAATTTCTTATTGGGATGGTCCTGCTCGCGCTGGTGATCCTGATCGTGCGACATGAACAAACCGCGCCATCGGGTGGCGCGGGCCTCGGCGGCTTCGCAGCGCTGCAACGAATGCCCGGGTGGCTGCCGATCCTTATTGCCTATTCAACATTTGGATTTATGTATTTGCTGGTGCTCGGGTTCTTGACCACTCGACTCGAAGACGACAGCCTCTGGACCACTCAGAATGCTGCCGAAACCTTCAGCGCAATGGGATTTGCCATGATTTTCGGCGGCCCAACCTTCGTCACCTTTGCGCATAAAATCGGTGTGCGCTTGGCCCTTGCAACCGCCTTTGGCCTTTGGCCGATCTTCGTCGGCATTGTGATGACAGGTTATCCAGCACCAACCTTGATCGCCTGCATCGGACTTGGCTTTTTGTTCAGCGCACTGCCCACGCTGATCACCCTTTATGTGGTTGAGAACACAACGGTTAAGGATTACGGCCCCAGCTTTGCCGCTGCCACCTTGGCCTTCGGCATCGCGCAAACCATCTCACCGCCAATTGGTGGCTACCTTGCCGACTTGACCGGATCCTTCACTTTGGTATTTCTGCTAGCAGCGTCTATGAGCGTCATTGGATTCCTCTCAACCTTAAAATTGCCCCGCAATCCGTCGTGAGGCCGACGCTTGCGGCAGGTCAGTGCTAGATTCCCCGCAAAATTTTCTTCAAAGGCGGCGATCTTCCCCAACAGCCGATTCCAGCGAGACCCAAGACGGTCATACCAGCGAGCAGGCGCCAGTCGCTTCAAACGCCCGCCGGCCTTGTTGTGTCATAACAACCCTTGCAGGGCATCAACCGGCAAGGTGCAACTCGTGGCCGCCCGACCTCTTATCCCGTACATCCCTTACATCCCTTACATCCCTTACATCCCTTACCCAACCGATCGGGCCCGCATCGGCACCCATCGACCGAGCGGTAGTCTAGCAAGCTCGGTGACGAACCCAGGACGCCCCAGGCCGCGTGGCGGCGGTTGCGTCCTCCTGAAACAAACTGGTGGCTTGCGCTTAAATTGTGAAAACCACAGCAGGCTGACATCAAGATTTACGTTGACTGGATTCTGTTCGGCCTTAAGGTTATGGTGCCGAATCATAAAAATATTTTTGGAGCAATCTGATGGCTGAAGCTTGGATTATTGACGCATGTAGAACGCCTCGCGGTATTGGCAAAAAAGGCAAAGGCGCGCTCGCCGACGAGCACCCCCAACACTTGGGTGCCGCTGTACTGAAAGCATTACAGGAACGCGTCGGGTTTGACACCGCTGACGTCGATGACATCGTCTTTGGCACCAGCTCACAGCGCGGGCCCCAAAGCGGTGATCTTGCGCGGATGGCCGCATTAGATGCAGGCTACGACGTCAAAGCCAGCGGCGTGACGCTCGATCGTTTTTGCGGCTCGGGGATCACCTCGGTCAATATCGCAGCGGCCAATATCATGGCCGGCATGGAAGATTTAACGATTGGTGGCGGCACCGAAATGATGTCCCTTGCAGGCTCAGGCGGCGGAAAAGGCTCACCGTTTCTCGATAACGACAATTTCCGGCTGCGCGAAGTTCACCCACAGCCGCATCAAGGGGTTTGTGCTGATACGATCGCAACCCTTGAGGGCATCAATCGTGAAGACCTCGATAAACTCGCTTTGGTTAGCCAGCAGCGCGCCGATCACGCGATTAAAAACGGCCACTTCGATAAATCCTTGATCACAGTTTATAAAACGGATGGCTCGATCGCACTCGACCACGAGGAATTTCCGCGCCCCCAAACAACCTTGGAAGGCCTTGGTCAATTAAAGCCCTCCTTTGAAGTCATTGCTGACATTGAGCTTGATGAACAAGGGACCACCTTTCGAAAACTCGTAAAACAAGCCTATCCAGATCTTCAGATCGAGCACTTTCACCATGCTGGCAATTCCTCCGGTGTGGTCGATGGCGCCGGCGCTGTGCTGATGTCCTCACCGGATTATGCCAAAGCGCATGGCTTAAAGCCCCGCGCGCGAATCGTTGCCATGTGCAACATGGGCGATTCACCGACCCTCATGCTGAACGCCCCAGTGCCAGCTGCAAAGAAGGTCCTGCAAAAGGCCGGCATGTCGATCAACGATATCGATCTGTTTGAAATCAATGAAGCCTTTGCGGTGGTTGCTGAAAAGTTTATTCGAGACTTGAACCTTGACCGTGACAAAGTCAACGTCAATGGTGGCGCAATGGCGCTAGGCCATCCCATCGGCGCCACCGGTTCAATGCTCATTGGTACTGTTTTGGATGAACTTGAACGCCGTGACCAGCAGTTCGGGTTAGTCACCATGTGTGCCGCAGGCGGTATGGCCCCGGCCATTATTATCGAGCGTATTTGATCGACTAACAGACTCGCTGCGGGGCCTGGGTTTGTGGCAACACACACCCGGCCCCGCTTTTTTTTGTGCGAAATCTTTGCTTCAAAGCGACCCAACCAACACCCTACTGTTGCAGACCCCACCTCGCCTGCCTTTTGTCTACAGGCACCAAAGTGGCCTTTTCGTTTCTCAGGGTCTAATCACCCAATCTACCCTGCACGTCCTTGTTGCGCTTTGGTGCTCGCCCCGCGCCCCAACTTTGCAGGTGCAACCCAACGTGTCAGGTTGCACCTACACCGAGCACCTGCCATAACACCCCATCACGGTGAACGATCTAGGTTTCATTTCTGTGTTTAAAACGACACCATGAGGCGCTTAAGCCAAAACAACCGAATAACCCAACACGAGAGCCAACATGAACGATCTTAGATTTGATGGACAAGTCGCACTGGTCACTGGCGCTGGGCGCGGACTGGGCCGAGCACATGCTCGTTTGCTCGCAGCCCGAGGCTGCACCGTCGTTATTAATGATCTCGGAGCCGCCTTTGACGGCACGGGCGCGGCGACCGGTCGTTGCGCCGATGAGGTCGTTGCACTCATTCAAGCCGAGGGCGGCACGGCCACAGCAAACTATGACTCGGTAGAGAATGGCCAGGCCATTATCGATGACGTCATGGCCACCCATGGCCGACTCGATATTGTGATCAATAACGCAGGTATCTTAACCCCAGAAGTTTGGTCCGAGCTCACGCTTGATTCCTGGCAACGCACACTCAACGTCAACTTAACGGGTGTTTTTTCAGTGATGAAGGCGGCCTGGCCGGTCTTTGTGGCGCAGCGGTATGGACGCTGTATTGTGACGTCTTCCCCTGCGATTTATGGCGCCGGGGTTGCCGCCTACGCCGCCAGTAAAGCCGGGGTTATTGGGCTCGCCAATTCACTGCAGTTTGAAGCCAAAAAGCTGAAGCTCGACATCAAATGCAACATTCTGATCCCCCAAGCCGATACGCGCATGACCCAGGACTTCGGCGCCGCCGTGGACGCACGCCGAGTACAACAAGGCAAGCCCGCTGCCCGCAAGGCGCCAGCTGAGGTCATGCAGCGCCTGTCACCGGATAAAGTCTCGGCAATGGCGGTTTGGCTCGCGCACAAAGACTGTCAAGCCGAAGCCAGTATTCACGAAGCGGGGGGCGGTTATTTTGCGCGCTTAAATTGGGCGCGTTCTGCGCCGTTGTTTGCCACTGAGAAAGAAGGCGTCCTTGCGGCACCTTTGCCCGAAAACGTTCGCAACGGACAGAGCACCTTGGCTGACTTTGCCGGCGGCGACCATCCCATATCGGGCGATGGATCAATGGGCGCACCCAATGCGTTAGAACGGGTCTTTGATCACTTGAAATGACCGGCCGGGCCCGACGCTAAAAGTGCGCTAGCGCATTTTACGACCGCGACCCGTCTAGCACTCACAACCGGTCATGAACTGCGCTCAAGCCAGCAGGTTCAAGACTCGTTGAACAAATTAATG
>Ga0209335_10003288_pt1 | contig 16279 bp, 21 predicted proteins | sample COG_09_FD_184753 | JGI IMG/M metagenome (GOLD analysis project Ga0209335, IMG submission 184753) | Pelagic Microbial community sample from North Sea - COGITO 998_met_09 (SPAdes) (version 2) | ecosystem: Environmental > Aquatic > Marine > Neritic zone/Coastal water | place: Helgoland, sampling...
ATTCTTCTTTTGTGCGTTTCATGCCTGCCCAGCTGTACTCTGCAAAAGCGGCAATTCCTCTTTTATAAAGCTCAAAATGTGGGGAGTCATCATCCCAAAGAGTCAACAATAAACCATTGTAATTTCGGCCAATTGATTGTTGGGCAAAGGTTTTTATTTGATCAATATTCCCTTCTCTTTGAGGCATTAAAGTCCAGCGGGTTTGGCCTGCTGTTGCACCCATTACATTAAAACCATTGGAAGAAAACCAGTCCATGGCTTTACCATTACCATAAGATTCTGCGCTGTGATAGTTCCATCGCATATACACACAATTTTTAGGGAACTGTTGGATGAATTTATTGAGTTTGGTTTTCTAGAAACAGAAAAGTTTTTTGAAAAAAAGATAGATGTTTCTAAAGAATATGAAGATCTTAAGAAAGATAATATTGATCCTGATAAAATAACAGCACAGAAGACAAGTAAGTCAAATACAATTATCCGAAAATATATGCCTCATATTTATGAGGTTGAAGATTGTAAAGGTTCCAATCTTCTTAAATTATGGACTAGAGAAAATCTTATTAAAGCATTTAAATCATTAGATAAACCAAATAGGACAGTGAATAGTAACTTTTCTGAAATAAAAAGGGCAATTAAGTTTAATCCAGTAACTATCTATTCACCGATTATGACAAAATCAATTGTAAAAGAATTAGACTGTAAAACTGTGTTTGATCCTTGTATAGGTTGGGGTGGAAGAATGATTGGTACTACTTGTTTAGGAGAAGAATATCATTATACGGGTTGTGAACCATTCACAAAAACATATGTTGGTTTAGAAAGAATTATGAAAGATTTGTTTCTTGAAAAACAAGTGAAACTATATAATTCACCTGTTGAGAATATACTAGATGAATTAAATGATAAAAAGTTTGATATGTGTTTGACAAGTCCACCATATTTTGATCTTGAGGTATATTCTCATGAAGATACACAATCAATTAAAAATAAAACATATGATGAATGGATAAATAATTTCATAAAACCTATTATAGAATTTGTCTGTGGTCATGTTGATAAATACAGTTGTTGGTCGGTAAAGAATATTAAAACAGATAAAAAATATAATCTACTAGATGATGTTATTAGAATTCATAATGAAAATGGATGGAAACTGGATAGACAATTTTCAATTAAGAAAAATACCAAAAAAAATAAAACTACAGATGGAGATGTAACGTATGTATTTATTAAGGAATAATTTAATTATCATTTAATTATCATTTTTAATATAGTTAATTAAATCACTTTCATCTTCTATTAGTGTATAATATTTATTTTTTATTTCTTCGGGTATATTTTCATTGAGTAAATAACCCTGATATGAATCGCCATTTCCTTGTATCCTTATAAATGTTTGCTTACTTTCAATAAAATATTCTATACTTGATCTTTTTATAATATAAGATATCCATTCATTTATATCAAGCTTTACTAATAAAAGATAATCCCATTTATGTGCTGGTTCAACGTGCATATATTGCCCAAAACACCCATTACAACTATATCTAATTGATTTTTGTTCTATTTTTTTCCCCAATTTATTATGATCCCAAGCTGAAGATTTATTTTTTTCCATATTAAATTGTATTCTTGATATGTTTTCTTGTCTGGCACCATAAGTTTTACCCAACATCATTGATAGATTTATAATCTTATCGGGTGCTCCTTTACTTTTATAAAAATCACTCTGTGTTTTAGGTATTTTAAATATTTTATCATAATTATTAGAATTTAATATCTTGTATATAGAATCTCTTTTAAGCATTTTTTCTTGAATATCTAGTTCTGTATATTCACCACTTTCTCTCAATTGTATTTCGTATTCCATTATTAATTAATATATTTATTAATATGTTTATTTATATGTTTATTTATATGTTTATTTATATGTTTATTTATATGTTTATTTATATATCAAATTTCCAGCGCATTTTATTATTTTAAAGCTATATTATACTATTATTATATATGGAAGAACAATTAGGTTGTGAACATTACAACAGAGGTTGTAAATTAATATGTCCCACCTGTAATAAAGATTATTGGTGTCGTCATTGTCATAATGCTGAAAATTATGATAATGTTTTAGACCCTAAAAAAGCTCACAAATTAGAAAGAGAAAAAGTAAATGAAATTATCTGTGGAAAATGTAATCAAAAACAACCAGTCTCAAATAAATGTATCAATTGTGAATTACAATTTGGAAACTATTACTGCGAAATTTGTCGCTTCTACGATAACACCGACAAAGGTCAATTTCATTGCGATGGTTGTGGTATCTGCCGCCAAGGTGGTAAAGAAAACTTTTTTCATTGTGATAAATGTGTCGCATGCTTACCCATCTCTATGAAAGATTCTCATAAATGTCTTAATGAAACATTAAAAGTAAATTGTCCTGTTTGTCTTGAATATCTTATGGATAGCACAAAAACCTCTACTATCTTAAAATGCGGTCATTCAATTCATACTAGCTGTCAAAAACAACTTATTAGTTCAGGGAATACAAAGTGTCCTCTCTGTAATACCAGTATGTTTGATATGGATGATCATTGGAAACAAATTGATCAAATTGTTCAAGAAACAACCATGCCAGAAGAATACCAAAATTGGTCTGTTAAAATTTTATGCTCAGATTGTCATAATGAATCAAATGTAAAATTTCATATTATCGGTTTAAAATGTCAATCCTGTGGTGGATATAACACAAGAAGAATCGGTAATGAAGAACCACCTAATTTACAATCGGAATAATCTCTTCCACTTTTACTTCTTCTTCTTCACGAACATCAGAAATTTCTTTATCTTCTACATCTGTAATATCTTCTAAACGATTATTTTTATTTCCATTATATTTGTCTTTCACATAATCTTCATCAAGAACATTATATGATACAAATTCACTCATGTAAGCACTCATCATCTTATCATTTTTAACAGATTGATGAGCAACCACAAATGAATTATATAATTTCATCATTACCAACAATACAAAACTCACAAAACAAGATAATGTTGAATTATTGTAATAACTATCTTTTATCATTTTCATAGTTAACATAATATTAATGAAATATACCATACAATTCAAACATAATGTATTGTAATAATATTTATTTAATTTATCCATCTTCCGATCCAATACTTTTTCTTTCACAATAATCGCTTTTAATGAATTATCAGGTATATCATTATCAATATCTAAATATTTAACGCACCACTCTTCCCTTCGCAACTCAATCATATAATAACAAAAAAATGTCAAAGCAGACAAACAATTCCAATAAAATACAATTGAATGATAGACCTCCGAATTTTCATAGTTTTCCGTCAATGTACACATTTTATTTTCACAATTCTGAGGTAAAAATAATGATAACATTGTTCCTGTCATCACTTTGTAAACTTGTAAAAAGAATATAGCTCCCACTTTCATCCTTTGTTTCAAATCTTGATCAATCATTTATTATACATTATATTTTTTTATCCTAAAGGATTGTCTTTTTCCCATTGTATTTCTTCTTCGGTTTTACACGTATATTTTACGGTTGAATAACCCAAAAAACCAAAATCTTTTGGATTTTCTTTAATCAATAGCTTCTTTAATTCATCTGAAATAAACTTATCATTTATTGTCAAGTTTTCTTTTTTTATCTTTTCCCTGGTAAAATCACGCGTTTCCCATTGTTCATCGTATGGTATTTCAAAAAATCTCTTTGTGCTAAATAACCTAACATTTGAAAGACGATTTACAAGTATTCTGTTCATTATCTAATTATAGTTATAAATTAATGTTTAAATTATTTTGTTAAGTTTTCAGATGTCCTTTCCTGTCATGATTTAGCTTTTCCAAAATCACCCGGATTTATTTGTTTTTCCTCTTTTTTTCCTCCGCATTTGGTTTTACTTCTGACTTCTTTTTCTAATCGTTTATTTTCTTCTTTCAATTTTTCATTTTCCCCTTTTAATCTTTTATTTTCAGCAACTGTTGTTAAGAGTTTTTTTTTGATAACTCTAAATTTGCGGACATCATCACTATTCATATCAATTACTTTATCTCCTATTATTTTATCATTCTCAGATAATATTTCAAGTAAGTTTTTTTCATTGCTTCCCCCAGAGTGAAAATTGTATAGATCCAGTTCTTTACGCTCCATTTATTACTTAATAATATATTAAAAACATATCACAAACATGGATCAATATTCAGAAAGAACCTTCATATTCTCATCATCTATTTTTTCAAACTTTTCTCTTAAAATATCTTTGTACCAAGTGTCTACAATTGATGATATTATTAAAATAGCAAAAGATAAATTAATGACATTATTAAATGATCATAAATTAACCAACCTAGCAAAAATTTTAGAGGAAAAAAAACTACACATCCACAGCTACAACATTGAACAAATACTTACCTCAAAAAAAGAAGATGTTTTTTATATATGTGATCACGATTATTGATGAAATGTAATCTTATAAAATTCATCTAGTAATTGTTTTGCTGTAGGCCTCTTTTCCATCTCCAAAGAAAGACACCTTTCTAGAAGGTCACCAAAACTAGGATTTACATTTTTCACCTTTTTAAGTGCTTCAATTACTTCATTCCTACAATCATCAAAATCTTCGCCATCTTTCCATATCTCTCCAACCCACACTTCAATCGCTGTCACAGCAATAGAATAGATATCAGAACTGTAACCCATACGGTTCCTATATTGCTCTGGAGCACAATATCCATCCGTACCACATCTACACTCTATCGCGAAATTGTCTTTTGCTTCAGAAAAGTACGACATTCCAAAATCAATCAACTTAATACCCTGTCTTTTTTCTCCATAATACAACATTGTATTGTCACTTTTAATATCACCATGAACAATACTTTTTGAATGTAACTCCTTAACAGCTTTGAAAAGATTACAAACTATCTTTATCTTTTGCTTTTGAGGCAGTTCAAATGACCAATGTAATTTTTCATCTTCATTATAGTATACAAACTTTTCATTTGCTTTTTTACTCACAGTGATCCATTTTTTCTCGTCTTGTAAGTAAGCTTCTAAATCTCCACTTGATACAAGTAACTCCATAATCACTACCATCTTACCTTCATTGAAACTGTATCCATATGTTTGGACACAATACAAAGTATTTTCTAACTTCTTTGCTACCTTCAGTTCATACTCCAAGCACTCATAGAATTTTTCAATGTCACCATTTCTATCACACCACCCTTGTATATTGTATACTTTGCCAGCATACATTTTACCATCTATACTAACCTTGAAGACAGAAGCATTTCCTCCTTCACCTAGTTTCTTTCTAAAGCTTATCTTATCATAATCAAACTCCTTCAACGGACACACAACCCGAAACTCATCTACGGTTTTTGCCATATTGCTATACTGCTTATACTAAAAAAAATTGTAGTAAATCAAATTTTGCGCGCGCTTTATTAACTATCGCTTATTCCTCCCCACCCTCTTCAGCATTAACTTCTGCTTCTACTTCAGCCTTCGCCTTCGCATCCGCCGCTGCTGCCTTCTTGTTCCACTTCTGCTTTTCTGAATCACCCAGTTCACTCCAGAGCTTTCCAAGGATCGCCACATACTTTGGAGGCGTATCACCTCCAACCTTTGAGATTTCCGCATTGATCTTATCCTTGTTCATCTTTCCGAAGTAGGTGTATCCAGTCAGCGCCCGCTTTGGAGCGTTTTGATCCTTCTTCTTCTTCCCCTTCCCCTTCACCTTGTCTCCTGGCTTGTAGTCAGGAAAGTGAAACTTCATGATATCTTCAAGTGTACACTCCTCTGATCCAACTTCCTTACCCTCAAACTCCACCAGAAACTCCTTGAAAAGGCTCTCCGTGAAGTCGTAGACATTCGCAGCAAACTCGGTGTTCATTGTGATTGTAGTTTGTTTGTTCTGTATTTGTTATATGTTTGAAGTAGAAGCAACTTTCAAATTTTGCTTTTAAAGATATCTTTTACATTTTTTTGTAACGTCTTTAGGAGGCTTAATACCTCTTTGTTTGTAAATACTGTTCATACATATAGGATACTCTGCTCCAGATTTGTAGTCTTTCGCATACTTAATTTTCTTAATACACTTACAGTAACTTACGAATAGAGCACGATCTAAATCTTTGTTTTCTTTCTTTGTTCGTTTCTTTTTTTGAAGGAGCATGTTGTATCTCTTCTTTGAAACCATTCTCGCATCCTTGATACTAAATTTCTTTGTTTTCCTTCTTGCTTTTGTCACTTTTCTGGTTAATTTCCTTGTTTTTCTTTTTGTTAATTTCCTTGTTTTTTTTGTTTTTGTTTGAAGCTTCCTTTTCATTAATATTATCACATAAAAAAATTTAAATTGTGTATTCTTCAGCTATTTTTGATCATATCTTCTTTCTTATTAATCAATGCTTGAAGCTCATCCATTGTGATTACATCTTTTGGTTTCTTCTCTTCATTCTTCTTCTTGTTTTTGGATCCCTTTGGACGGCCTCTTTGTTTTGGTTTTTCGTCTACTTCGTCCGGTTGCTTATCTTGTGCTTCATCAACTTTCTCTTCTGAATCTTTCCATTTGTGTTCAATACCTTCTGGATTTGAGCCAGAATAGAGTATTGGACGTTCAGGTCTTTCATCATTGATATTCCCCAACCACCACTTACCTTCAGAACATGTGTTGTGCCTTTTACAGAAACAACCACTTATTGGAGAAAATTGACATTGAATACTATCATATCCTTCTGCCCAAATCCTCGCTTGACATTTGGTGTTATCATACTTACCCTGCCTCTCAGCTGGAGGCACTTTGCTTTTCTTCTTTTTAATTGTCCCTGAACTACATATTGCGTGAACATACTCTAGATCTGTCGTCAATAACCCTTTCTCGTCAAGGAGCTTTAGAATCTCAACACAGCACTCTTTCATCTTATCACTAACTAAACTAACTATCTAATATTCTGAGTGAAATATTTCAAATTTCAAGATAAAAAAAGCTATCCTAATTTTTTTTGTCTTTGAATTTAGTTGTCTACAAGTTAGCAACCTTCTCCGCATGTTCCTCCGCCGCATCGTCATCAATCCACTCAATCTCTTCATCATCTACATTCCACTTCCCAACTTCTTCCATTGATTCAGGATCAATCACAGTCATCTCACCATTCATTAGGTATCCAATACCCTCGTAGTCTATCTCCTGAAGTCCATCCTCATCGTCGGACAGATCCTCCGTGTCCTCTGCGAGATCCTCGTCGAGCACATCATCATCCTTCTCCTTCACCGATTCCATCATCTTCTTGGCTGCCATCAGAGCCTGGAGCTGACCCATACTCATTTCTGAGGGATCCATTTCTCCTAGCTCCTTATCAACCGCCTCCACCTTCTCCTTCGCCGGAGACTTCTTCTGCTTCTGCTTCTGCTTCTTCGGCTTCTCCTTCTTCACCTCCTCTTCCGGAGATTCATCCTTCTTCTTCTTCGGGCGCCCACGGGGCTTCTTCTCCTTCTCCGGTTCGTCCTTCGCCGGAGACTTCTTCTTCTTTGCCGGAGACTTCTTCGCCGGCGACTTCTTCTTCTTCGCAGCCTTGAGCTTCTCCTCCAGAGATGGCTCTGTGTTGGCACCAGCCGGCTTCCAAGGAGGAGATTGCTTATCGGGCTTTTGACCCTTGGTACTCGGAGCTGGAGAGCTCTCGCCATCCTCTTCCTTGTACCAGTACATCTCCTTCTTGTTGCCATTGCCTTCAACCTTCACAGGGTTCTCTGGAGGGTCCTCCGTAATCATGCCGCACCACAGAAGCCCGTTGGCCTCCTGCTTAGCGTGCTTCTTACAGAAACACCCATCCACTGCGCTAGACGAGCACTGGATATCGCTATACCCGGTGTTTTTGACACCAGGGACAGCCAGCCAGATACGCGCACCGCACTTGTCACTATCGTATTCACCTCGCCGGTCGGCCGCAGGAGTAGTCTTCCGTTTGGAAGACCCCCGCCGTGGCTTCGTTGCGACGTGCTTGCGAACATCGTCCAGCGCAAAGAGCTCCTCCGAATCAAGGTCTGGGTCTTCGTTCAGCGCACGACGGACAGCTCGGACGAGCTCCATCGCGTCTTTTGAAGAACCACATCCCAGGGTCTGTTCCGCAAGAGCGAGAGCAGGCATTTCGAGAGAGTTGTTTGCGTTTTTGATGATCAAGCACAAGTGCTACGATTGTAAGTATTATCCTACGACAATGACAAATTCAAATTTTAGGAACAGAACAAAATTTGAAATCTCGTTGGTCTTTTTAACAATTGGTTGTACTGTCCCTTTTGCTACTTGTTATACTCGCTTTTGTGATGTTGACTGTGAAGCAGATGGTTCAGTGCCACCTCGAAGACGTGAGCATCCAGCGGGATCTGTGGAAGAGGTCCCAGGAGAGGGATGCGGCATGGAGAAACGCGAACGGTGTTCCGGATCTTCCGATACAGCTTGACACACTTGTTGACGCCATAATGGCGTCGACAAGACTGTCCCTCTGGCTTACGGACGATATCCTGGACGGATGGGCGGATCGGATTGAAAGCCGCATACAAGATTTCCCTGGACTCGTTGAGCGTTGCGAAAAGCAGCGTGAAGACGAGATCATGGAGGTTCTTGAGGCTTCGGCACCAGTGCTCTTGGAGATGGAGAAGAAGTGGCAGAAGGAGAGAGGGCGTTACGACGACGACGGTTACTTCTTCTCAGAAGAGACTGATGCCTACATTGAATGGCAACGGTTTCTGTTTGAGCAGTGTAACCCGTCTGAGCAGGATGCCCACGATGTTGAGCGCAACGGTTTCGCATTTTCTCGCCTAGAGTTCCGCGAGCTGGCACTGGCAACTGACAGCGCCAGCTCGCGGAACGCCAATGAAGACTGGTGCTGCGGTAGTGAAGAAGTTGACTGGAGAGTCTCAAGGGTCTTCGATCTGATCGAAATGTCGGAGGATATGGACAAGTTTGACCTTGAGGTCGACATACTCCACTTCCTCCTCGGCGATCAAGTCTTTGACGGCCCGACGGATGACTTTCAAGACGTAGGAGAGGATGAAGCTTATTCGAAAGGACAACCGATCATCAAGGGTGTCCCAATCAAAATCACAACGGTTGGGGCGAAGCATTCCACAGCGGAGTGGAAGTACGGGAAGGTGTATGTGAGCAACTTTGCTACGCCTTGCCCTCTTGGGCCTTGGCTTGGAATGGAGTTCGTAACTGACTTGCGATTCAATCCAGGCAACGTGTCCAACTGGGCAATCGCAGTTTAGTTGAAGTATAGGTAGTATAGATAAAGACAAAAAAAAGAAAGAAAATTGAAAGACAAAAAAAGAAAGAAAATTGAAAGACAAAAAAAATTTTTTATCTTATTTGTAATATTATCATTAACACTTCATACACAACTCTAGACTCAACACAACACAACAGATAAAAAATTTTTTTATTGTTTTTTCTTTGATTTTATAACTGTTTTTGTTTTTTTCTAATTTTACAGTTGTTTTTTGTCTTTATCTATACTATATACTTCTATCTATTCCCACTCAGTCCTCGTCATCCAGCGAATAAATTGGGTGCGCAATGAACCGACGCATCGTAGAGTTTGCGTCATAGTTGAAAGTTGATACTTTCATGCGCCCCCAATCATTCAAGCCGCGAGTCTTCGGTACGAATACCGGAGCCTCAACATTGAACTTGAACATCTTCTCTTCCGCTGCCGCCACCACCCCCGCCCCGTAAGCCTCTTTGAATCGCTCGAGTATCGAAAGATGCGCACTGGTCAAGCAGACCGCCTCCTTGATCAATCCGAACTCTCCTTCATTCTCTATCTTCTCCAACGCTTCATTGATCTTCAACCGCAAGCTCTCTCTCCCCAAATACTCCTTCCCGGCGCCCGTCTTGAAGAAGTCAGGACACATTTTCCCGACATTCGTCGTCCGAGCAAGCCCACCGCCTTCAGGCGCAGGAGCAGGAACACCATTGGCGAACTTCCACACCAACCTTCCGAAGATTGTTGATGTCATCTCAGAGCCGTCTACACGGATCATCTGAGAGAAGCCACACCGATTTCCCATCACCTGCCCGTCAATTACGACAGTCTTCTTCAGCATCTCGCCAGGCCTGTAAGGCACGTGCTTCAACGCGACAGTTTTGCCGCCAGTATCCACGCCGTCCCAGTACTTTGTCTGGCTCACCCCCTCCTCGCGCTTGACTTGCTCGAACTCTGGGTGATCTTCATCCGCGATGTAAACGCGAGTTTCCACACCCAGATTCCAAGCACCGTCTTGCCACGACACCCCCTTCTTCTTCGCGACCGTCCTCGTCAGACCATCCGCCACCGGCGCACGACCAGTCGCAACAACGCTCGCCCACGACATACCACCACTCCCAGAACGCTTGAGGATCGGAGAGAAAGCAGCCATCGCAAGTTAAACTACTTTCTCCAAGAAAAGAAAATTCAAATTTGAGGATTAGTTCTGATCCTGAGGTCAAATTTGAAACAATCTTATACTGAAATTAAATTAAGGTATAAGAGCAGATTAAGGGCAGATTAAGATGAATATGTCAGGACTTGAGATTGTGGAGATGTGCGGAGTACCAGATGTTGTCCACAAGAGGGAGATCAACGAGAAGTCCACTTGGGTGGATAGGGTGATCAATGGTGTTCACCTGGACGACTCTTGCTTCTGGGATGAAGAGATAAAGTCGGTCACTTGGGCACGCTTCTTGAGCGATCAAGAAGGAAAATCGGAGCCTATCGTCGTCAACAGGAGAGATTGTGTTTCTGATATCTCGGTATCAGAATCGGGTCACTCCCACGATGAAAAGGGAGAAGGTAAGTTTTACAGGAAGAGGAAGGTCAACAAACCAACCAAGAACTTCCCGACGAAACCAAAGACGAAGGTTGTGAAGAAAGACAAAGTTACAGATCAAGAACAACACGAAGAATGGAGGAGCACAGAAGCATATATGCCAATGTATGACGACTCCCCCTTTGAATACCAACCCTATGAAGTAAGGGTCCATAACACGGTTAAGGGGAAGTATGGAGGGCCTGGTCATTTGGTGAATGATCAAAGTTTCTTTGGAAACCTCTTCAACAAAGGTTGGTACTTCCCACCTGCCAGGTGGCTACATCCAAAGACAGATTATCTGGAGGTCTTCGTCCAGATAGACTATATCGAAACCGGTAAGAGGCGGGTATATGATATCCTTACAGGTGAAAATGCCCGCTATGTCTCAGACGTTTGGGTTGCCTGCGAAGGATTTGGTATCAAGTTTTACGATTATGAAGACCTAGAAAGGATCCCTCCCAAATATTCTCTTTAGAGATTAGCGATTAGTTAGAATTACAAATTTGAATAGTATTTTTTTATATGATAAATATATTATTACAATGACTAGCGAAGATAAAACACAGTTTTACAGCTGTATTGAGTGTAGCAATCACTTCAAGGCTGTTCCAAAGAATTATCCTCTTGTAGGATGGTGGAGGTATACGTGCCTTCTCCCTGAAGGAGTTGGGATATGTAAGAAGTGTCAAATGTATGGTCCTGGACCTATTGGGAAAAGGAGGTCTTGGGATCCAAAATTTATTGATGAAGATCCAAGTGAAACATGGAATGGTGTGAGTGATGAGAATGATACAGAGTATTGGAGGGACAGACCTTCTGAAAAAAATTTATGGTGGGGAAGATTCACTGGAAGATGGAAACTTTACAGCTTTCATTGTTCGTGGTTAAACTCATTCAATGGAAGGAAAAGGATAGGAGATGTGAAAGGTTTTCCAGTATGTTGGTATTCTGTCTCACAGAAAAATAGAATCGAAGGATGGATTCATTCTATCGATGACGATGAAGTGACTGTTATGAGAAATGCTGTAGATGAAAAAGAAAAAGCACAAGGGGATGTTTTCCGTAGGAAACTTCACATCAGAGATGTCCATCCTCCAGAGGCCGCTAGAGATGGACCCTTATATTTTAACCTTATAAAGTGTTCTCTCTGCGGTCTTTCTCACTCAGAACATAGGGTATCAAAGGTATGGAAAGGTAGGAGCGTTTGTAAAGAGTGCTCTCATAAAGGACTTACCCGTGAGCGCCCACCCGCATACGCAGGAGATATTAATCACATAGGATTCAAGAAAGGAACTGAGTGCGGTTGTTGGTCTTGCTCTAGTTCTGATCTTAATTCAAACATTTATCACAAATGTGGTCAGTGTATGAAATACTCCAACAACGGCTGGGTTGATAGGAAAACAGGTGATGATACATGGTTCTGTCGTGATTGTTGGATCTCTTACTTTAAAGAGTTCAAACTAGTTCACATATCCACAATGAAACCAACGATCGATGGATTGGGACCCAACTACTATAATGGCATTTGGATTCCGAAAGATTCAGATGGTTCCGACGTGTCTAAAGAACAGATCCAGATTGTAAAAGCATACCATAAGACCATCCTTTACTAGATTAGACGAGTAATTTTTTTTATCCTCAAATTTGAAAGTCTTTTGACCTCTTCTAGTAACTTAGTGTCTGACACTATGACTTTCAACACGAACAATGGCGAAAACTACGACTGTGTGGTGATTGTCCACCATCCTCTGCCTCCTGTAGGTAAGAAGGCTGCGAGGACAAGCCCTCTCTCCAACAGGAAGAAGAAGGTCTCTCCCGGTAGGTTGCCTAAGGTGCCTAGTGGGGATCCTGGACCCCCGCGTCCAAAACGGACCAACTACATCCAACGGAGATTTGAAGATGCGAAAAATTCTGTCAATGACGATGACTTCATAGCCTTCGCGAAGGCCTACCATAAAATCAACTAGATTAGATAAAGACAAAAAACATTAGGATAGATTTTTTTTATGATTTCATTTAAAGAATAAATAATATAATATTACATAATATGGTTGGAGTTCAAATGAATAGAAAAAGAAGGGGACATAAGAGAAATCCTCATCTACTTGAAACAAATTCTGAATATAATCAGATCTATCAAAGACTTCTTAAAGAAGCCAGATTTTGGAACAATAGTGGACAGTACTGGCTAGGTAATGAAGCAAGCAAAAAAGCAAAACAACTACTCAACGGGAATACCGATGGTTGTGAGATAGCCACCAAAACTGAAGATTTTTTTTATAATAAATATACTGGTCGTATTGGAAATAATAATCTATGTTAATATATAAAATGGAGAAAGATCCTAGAACTATTCAATTCCCTAATAAAATGGAGAAAGATCCTAGAACTATTCAATTCCCTAAATTACAAGGTTTAATAACAATGGATCAGGCAATTGATCACCTGTCTTGGCTTTTTGAGGATGATCCACAAAAAGATGAAGTAATTAAAGATGTCATTGATTATTATAATGCTGAAAATTTAGAAAGGATTCGAAATTCATATGGAATATTAACTCAGAGAATTGCTCGCGATTGGCATCAGGTACCTTCGGATGAAAGGAAAAATCTTATTCAAATGTTAAATAACAAATTCCACGATATACGACATCTCGGATATGATCCAACATTTATACCTGAAATAATTGACCGAGGAGATACAAAAATTACCCAACCAGCACCAGTTGCTTGGGGTCCACCAATAATCACAAATAGACCTTTAGTAGATCCATCCCCTTTAACTGGAATAAGGGGAGAAGCATTCCCAGATGAAGCTATTATGATAGCAAATGCTATTAGAGAAGAAATTCAAGTGAATGTAATGAGAAAAATATTGAGAAAAAGTGGTTTATTACCCGATATAGCTATTGAAAAAATATTACAAGCAACTAAAACTGGTCCTATACTAGATCAAGTTAGAACTTATACTCCAGATAAAGGTCTTTCTTTATTTTATCGTACAGCAATGCTTGGTGATAAAATAAAGACAGCTTGGGGTTCAAGTCCAAGAGTAGAACTTAAAGGTGGAAAGAAAAAGAAAAGAAAAACAAAGAAGAAAAGATCATCCAAAAAGAAAAGAACATCCAAAAAGAAAAGGTCATCCAAACGTAAATAAATAATATTGATTATAGTATATGAGAATTGGAATTATTGCCGGTAAAAGTGATGAAATTTCCCTTAACAAAGAAATAAATAAAAAAGTTCCGAAAAAACATCACTATTATGATTATGTCCATACAGATGTAGGAATAGCTTATACAATGAAAGAAAAATTCCCAGATGTAACTGTAGATGTTATCATGCCTAGTGAATTATCAGATAAAAGACTACAAAAAAATGATATTAACTATGCGCTAGGTTATGATCTAATTAATGCGATTAATGATGATCCTTATATTAGGAAATTTTCAGGTCCTCAAGGTATCAAAAAATTAGACGATATCTATTTTAAAAAAGCAAATAAAATATTTCCTTCCTATGAATTTTTAAGCTTTATCTGGGATAAAAAGAAATATCTTGAACATTTCAAAAAAAATGGAATACCTGTCTCTCCAAGTTTGTTTATCAAAGGAGGTGTTAATCAAAAACAACTTCTCAGAACTATCTCTTTAAAAAAATGGAACTCATTTATTATTAAACCAATTGGTGGAACTATCGCAATTGGTCTTGGTAAATTCTCGATAGACGATTGTAAAAAAGATGAATCTTTACTCAAAGATTATTTTGATGAAAATAATGAATACTTTAAAGAATATATTGTTCAAGAATTAATTAAAGGATTTACAGAATATGGTGAAATTAAATCTTATTGGATCAATGGGAGCTTTTCTTATGCGGTTAATACACCCGGAGCAAAAGGTCCCTATGAACTTGAATATAAAGTAAAAGAAATAATAGATAAAAAAGTCATCTCAAAATGTGAAGAAATTGGTAAAAAGGTTATTGCTTGTTTACCCAAAGTTTCGTTTAATCGTAAAAAAGTATTACCAGCCCTTGTAAGAATTGATTTTTCGTGTTGTAAAGATAATAAGACACACGCACCAATCAATTACTTTGTAAATGAAATTGAATCAGATATCGCAGGAAGCTATACAAATTTTGAAAATGTAAAATATCCTTTTATGGAAGTTATGGCAGATATATATGTTAAAAAAACAAAAGAATTATACCCTAAATTGTAAGATTGTGTATATCACAAGCATTTTTTATCGCATCTTTAAACATTTTCGCCAATTGATCATTTGTTTCATGATCATAAAATTTATCGAAACATTCTCTTACTTTTTTACAAACATCACACTCACAATTATTTCTTTTTACTTTTCTTGAAACAATAACTCTATCCATGTGATCATTTGTTTCTGGAGTAACGTCACCAGTTCCAAAATCATAATCTTCGTCTTCTTCATCTTCTTGTTCGTCATCCATAATTTCATTTGCTTTTGCCAATGACTGAACCATCTCTTGATTTGTCATTGGAATCATTAAACGATACACTAATCCAGCAATCAATGAATCTGGGGAAATCTCTTCTTCCCCACAATGCTCCGATACGTTTTTAGCTATTTCCATCGCAGCATCCATTTGTGCGATAAATGCTGTCATCATATTATCTAATAATTCATTACTCATATTTTTAACATATTTATTATTACTTTTCATTAAACGTAATTTTCCGTTCTTTTTTCAACTTTTCTATATTTATTGCTTTTTTTACCTCTTTTGTGCTTTTATCTTCACTGAATTTAGCACCAAACCAAATCAACCATGCGAGTATTGTCACCATAAATGTCGCGAGAAATACCCCCATCAATGCGACATGCGTTGATAATAATGATACACAAGCTGGTGATCCGATCGTCCAATGATGATTCCACCATCCATTGATACCTTCGCCAATACAATTTTTTGAATACATATATCCAGAATACCACTCCATCATTGACATTACTGTTAGCCATCCTGTCTTGACAAATCCAGCCAAAGCGAATGGCTTACTAACCACCCAACATGATACCAAATAATTTTTTACCGTAATTGTTGTCGTTGTAAATAAACAAGATGCTGTAGTAATTGCTCCTAAAATATTCGCTTCGCAAATTTTAGGGAACCCTACAAAAAAAATACTTTTCAACATATTAGTATTTCAACCATCAATACATTTAAGTATTAAAAAAAAATTGTTTTGTCTTTTATTTTCTATTTTTTTGTCTTTTCTTTCTTTTTTTGTATTCCCCTTACCTTCATCTGTCTTCATCTGTCTTCATCTGTCTTCATCTGTCTTCATCTGTCTTCATCTGTCTTCATCTGTCTTCATCTGTCTTCATCTGTCTTCATCTG
>Ga0209335_10003301_pt1 | contig 16230 bp, 15 predicted proteins | sample COG_09_FD_184753 | JGI IMG/M metagenome (GOLD analysis project Ga0209335, IMG submission 184753) | Pelagic Microbial community sample from North Sea - COGITO 998_met_09 (SPAdes) (version 2) | ecosystem: Environmental > Aquatic > Marine > Neritic zone/Coastal water | place: Helgoland, sampling...
AAAAATGAAAACATTCTTTACATTCTTTATTATTTTATTTAGTGCTTTCCAATATCATTCTCAGACACATGTTGAGATGGTGACCAATAAAAACATCGATACGTCTATACATTCAGTTTCTTTTAATGAATTGGAAGAATTGTATTATGCTTCTGAGTATCCAGATTTAAAAATCACTTTTGATACGCTTTACGACTATCAAATTCATTTTGACGGTAAAAACACTGGACTAATTTCTAATCGTGATGTCTATTTAAGAAAATTGGAAAGAGGAGACCACACCATTACGCTTAAGAAGAAAACAAAGAACGGAGAGGTTTCAATGAGTAAAAAAATAAAAATAAAACCTTCTCCCCCATGGTTTTCAAATGATGCTACAGTTTTAGGGATCTTAATGATTGTATTGTTTTTGGTATTTAAAACAGCAAATAGTGAACGTAGTTATTTTAAAAAATTCTACAAAATTGTACCCGCCTTACTGCTTTGTTATTTTATTCCTGCAGGCTTAAACTCACTTGGAATTATTTCCTCTCAAGAATCTGAATTATATTTTATTGCTTCTAGATATTTATTACCTGCCAGTTTAATCTTATTGTGTCTAAGCATTGACATACCCGCAATTAAAAGATTGGGTTCAAAGGCCGTTATTATGTTTTTTGCAGCCACCGCTGGAATTATACTTGGTGGGCCATTTGCCTTATGGGTGGTCTCTTTAATTTCACCAGATGTATTGAATGACGATATATGGCGAGGATTATCCACAGTTGCCGGGTCATGGATTGGAGGCGGAGCCAATCAGGCAGCAATGAAAGAAATATACAGTGCAAGTGACCAAATGTTTTCGGCCATGATCGTTGTTGATGTTTTTGTTGCCAATTTGTTTATGTCCGTTTTGTTATTCGGAATAGGATTCAATAAAAAAATAAATCGATTTTTCAAAGCGGATGATACAGCCATTGAAAATTTGAAATCAAAAATGGAAAAATTTCAGGCGAGTGTTACAAAAGTAGCGACGTTCAATGACCTAATATATATGCTAGGAATTACTTTTTTCTTGGTAGGAATAGCCCATTTAGGTGCTGATTATATCGCACCCTATATAAAAGATGTTCTCGACGAAATGACCAACCAAAAAGTAGCAAGTCTTATGGCATCCTTTGGTAATGGATTCTTCTGGTTGGTTGTATTATCGACCATTTTTGGTGTTGGTCTTTCCTTTAGCAAATACCGAAATTTTGAAGGAGTAGGTGCTTCAAAAATGGGAAGTGTTTTCCTTTATGTATTGGTAGCTACCATTGGTATGAAAATGGATATTATGGAATTAATTGCGAACTGGGGGGTATTCAAATTCTTACTATCAATTGGTTTAATTTGGATTTCCGTTCATGCCTTATTCCTATTTGTTGTTGCCAAAATCATTAAAGCACCTTTCTTTTACGTTGCTGTTGGTAGTCAAGCAAATGTGGGAGGCGCTGCATCCGCACCAATTGTAGCAGGTGCATTTAGCCCATCTTTGGCACCAGTCGGTGTACTATTGGCTGTACTAGGATACGCTGTGGGAACATTTGGTGCCATTATTTGCACCATTATGATGAAAGCTTTAGCAGGTTGATTTAGTAGGTCGATCCAATTCTCTTGTTTACGAGGCTTTCAATTTTGGAAAACAAGTTACTGGGCAAATACGTTCGCCACTCAATTTCTTCGAGCTCTCCTCCAAAAACAAAGTATTGATCGATGTTTGCAGCAACAAATTCTTTTACAACATGCTCGTGAAAATTAATGGTTGCAATCCACCCCTCTTCTACCTCTTCAAACCATTCTTCGTAATAACAATCATCGGAAGAGTGAAAATTCAATACATTTTCACCAATCAAAATGAATTTGTTTATTCCTTGGTTCATCATGGACTCAATAATATCGCGTTTTAAAATCATGATGTCATTTTCAATGGCATCGTTCCATTCACCAATAAATTCAATGAAAGCATAGCCAGAATCATAATCAATATAAATCACCTTCATGAATAAGGTGGGTGATCCAAAATGATCCCATTGTGGATGAATCAAGTAGTTATAAATGCGATTCTCGAATTCAAATTCACTGTATTGACGATTATAAAAAGGAGAAGCTTCATCCTCAGATGCGATATAATAACCTCGCCAATTATAAAAGGGTTCAATAAAATGCATATTCAAATTTACATAAGTCGATTGATAAATTCTTATTAAATTTGAGTACGTTCACAAAAAAAAGAGTCATGTACAAAATAATATTTATCATTTCGGTTGCTTTATCCTTTTACGGATGTTCTGAAGAAACAAAAAAAGAAAAGAAAAGTTCGTCTTCTTTAAAAGTGGTAGCGACAGATCTTTCTATGCAGAATGAGGCCATTTCCTTTATCAGTAATCAAGAGAATCCTGCAATGTATGGCTCGATAAAGTTAAACCAGCTTCTAAATAAAGCGTACTACAATTCTGAGGTATCCAAGTCAAGTCTGCTAGAATCAGCAATGGTTAAAGATGTGATTAATGAAGTGGAAAGAATCAAATCATACATCAATACCGCAATGCCCATTTATTACACCGTCAATATTGAAAGTGCGTCTCCAATGCCTATTGTTGATGTAGTGGCATTTGGTGGCATCAATGACCGTGAAGCAATTTTAAAAGAAATGAAAAAAATGGATCCCAAAATGAGTTCTAAGAAACATGGGGATTTTGAATTGATTGAACAACCGGGTGTAGCAATGGCGATGACCAAAGATAAATTTGTGTTCTCTTTTAATTCAAATTTAAGATCTGATGGAAACACGGTTTCAAAGTTTAAAAAATACTTTAAATCATTCAAGGGAAAACCAGATGCTCGAGTAAAGGAGGTTATTGAAAACTCAAAAGATGTTACCATGACCTATGATTTCGGGAATTTAAGTGAAGTCCTGAGCGATTATCTTTCTGAAGCAGACATACCTGATTTCAACCCGAATGTTTTAAGTTCAATGGAATGGCTGGAAGAATTTGACATGACATCCTCTATGAATTTGGCTTTTGAAGATGGTTCTATTTCACTATCTGTAGACATGTATGGTTCTAAAGAAATGAAGGAAACCATAAAGAACCTTATGGGTTCGAGTTCTAAAGAAACCATTCAAAGAATGGGGCAAGGAAAACCTTTTGCTGGAATATTGGCCAGTATTAATATAGCAGAATACCAAAAAATGATCTACGAAATGTATCCAGATGGTATTATTAATAGCTTGATGGACATGAATCTAGGGGATGAATTTGAAAGTCAAATCCCATCCGAACTCTCTACATTAGAGGCTACATTGAGAAAAGATGGGTTTGAAAGTTTTGTTGGAGGGGATTTCGGAATGATGCTCTACAATATCCCTAGTAAAATGAACGATATTATTCCTGAATTAAGTGTTTATCTCAGCATAGGTGAAAATTTAAAGAAATTAATAGATGAAAACGAGCTGCCCGACACCGGAAAAAATGATGTAACCATTGACGTACAAAATGATCAAATAAACATCTATTCTAAAAATCATGCTCCAAACGGAAAGGGCCCTGAATTGAGCGGAAAACTTTCTCATATAGGAAATGCCCCTTTTTCTGGATTTGTAGATCTTGATCAAATTCCAATGGATAATCTACCTAAAGAAATTAAAGATTTTAGATCGATTCTTGACATGCTCAATTTTGTTGACATGGAAATGGATGTCAATGGAGGACGTATTACCCTTCACATGAAAGACAAGTCAAAGAATGCGCTTACACAGCTGATGGATGAGGCCTTGGAAATTGGAATGCAGTTGTTTACAGAAGGATTATTTCTTTAACCTAATTATATTTTGGGGAAAGACAAGTTAAAACGTTTTGAAGAAATTAAGAGTTTCCCAAACGTAATGGAACCTCCAGTGATGGAAACCTATGAGAAAAAAGGACATTGGCATAAAGAGATCTTTAAAAATGACAATCCCATTGTACTGGAGCTAGGTTGTGGTAAGGGGGAATACTCCGTTGGACTCGCTAAGTTATATCCAAACAAAAATTTTGTAGGTATTGACATCAAGGGAAACCGCATTTACATTGGAGCAAAGCAATGTATTGAACAAGACATCAATAACGTCATGTTCTTGAGGACCCGTATCGATTTTATAAATAATTTTTTTGACACGGATGAAATCGATGAAATATGGCTGACCTTTTCTGATCCGCAACCTAAAAAACCAAGAAAGAGGCTGAGCTCAAAACCATTTATCGACCGATACCGAAAATTCTTAAAAAAGGATGGGAAAATACATGTGAAAACGGATAGCGATTTGCTTTTTGAATTCACTGAAGAAGAAATTCAACAATACAAATACAATTGTCATGAACTGACCTGGGATCTATATGGTGATTACCACAATCAACTTTCTGAAGACCAAAAGAAACTATTTGAAATAAGAACACACTATGAAAAGCTCTTTTCAAGCAGAGGTTCAGTAATAAAATATTGTTGTTTCTCCTTATGATTTTTTATCGAGAACTTTGGGAATTCTGAAATAATCAGAATCTTTTTTCGGAGCATTCTTGAGTGCATCTTCACTCGTAAGTATTCTTTCTGACTGGTCTTCACGCAACACATTCACTTTGTCTGTCATAAAGATTAAGGGTTCAACATTTTTAGTGTCAAGCTCAGATAATTTATCCATAAAACCAATAATTTTGGACAGGTCTCCCTTAATTTGATTTAAATCATCACCTTCAAACTCTAAACGAGCCAAATGGGCTATATGCTGAACAAGTTCATCACTAATTTTCATAGGGTAAAGTTAATCATTTCCATCTTTTGAGTACAAATGAGGGTATTCTTTTCGCAATGGTGCCTCAATCAATTCAAATGACTTTTGTTTTAGCTCGGAAAAAGAAAGCTTAGCGACCTCTTCTTTTGAAATATACGGATGAATGTAGCACTTCGAAATACCAGGTCTAGCCGGACCATAGAACATCGTAGGGTCAGAAAACAAGCTATAATTATTAGTGAAAGTAAGTGCAACAATAGGAACGTTTGCCTCCTTGGCAATCTTAAATGCACCATTTTTAAATGAGATAAGCTTTGGAATCTCTGTCATAGGAATCGTTCCCTCAGGATATATCACCAAGGACCAGCCTTCTTTGATCGCCTTTGAAGCCAAAACATATGATAAGCCCACCTTTCTAATTTCATTCCGAAAAACGGGTATGTTTAAATTCTTGAAATACGTACGAATAATCGGATAAGTTAAAATTTCACTTTTTCCTAAAAAAACAAAAGGATGATTGGGAAGAATCGAATACATAAAGAATATGTCTAAATAAGAGGTGTGATTCGAAACAATCACATAAGGACCTTCAGGCATCGCAGCTTTTTCGACATACTTTACATGGTAAAAGCAAAAGATTCGCATGAGCCAGCTCCAACAAACGAAAAGGGAAAAACTATATTTTTTCCAAGAATTTTTCAACAAAACAATCAAGAAAAATGGATATAATAAAACAGCAAAAATCGAAAAGATACATCCGATGTAAATTTTCCACAAATTGGTAAATAAGCCGATTACAAATCTCATTCGAATGAAAAATTAAGCAAAAGAATTGGAATTGAAACAAAATTTAATTGTCTACTTTTGTTAAACACATTATGGCAAGAATATTAACAGGGATTCAGAGTACAGGGACAACACATTTAGGAAATCTTTTGGGAGCAATTATACCCGCCATTGAATTGGCAGAAGAATCCTCAAATGAGTCGTTTTTATTCATCGCAGATTTGCATTCCTTGACGCAAGTTAAAAATGCCGAAGAGCTTAGAGAAAACACCTACAAAACGGCTGCAGCATGGCTCGCTTGTGGTCTTGATCCATCAAAAACAGTATTTTATCGACAAAGCGATATTCCGGAAGTTACTGAATTAATGTGGCACCTATTGTGTTTCTACCCATACAAACGGTTGACACTTGCCCACTCATTCAAAGATAAAGCCGACCGCCTTGATGACATCAATGGAGGCTTATTTACGTATCCTATGTTGATGGCTGCGGACATTCTTCTTTATGATGCGGAAATCGTTCCTGTAGGAAAAGATCAAAAACAACACATTGAGATGACACGCGATGTGGCTACAAAATTCAATTTACAGCTCGGAGAAACTTTTGTTATTCCCGAAGAATCCATTGCTGAAGACACCATGCTTATCCCTGGAACTGATGGTCATAAAATGAGTAAATCCAGGAATAATCTGATTGATATTTTTCTTCCTGAAAAAAAGCTAAGAAAACAAATCATGTCTATTGTTTCAAATAGTGAAGCCCTTGAAGACCCCAAAAATCCAGATACTTGCAATATCTTTGCAATCTATTCTATATTGGCCGAAGCTGATGCCATTGTAGAAATGAGGTCAAAATATGAAAAAGGCGGTTATGGTTACGGACATGCCAAGCAGGCACTCTATGAACTCATCTTGGAAAAGTTTGAAACCGAAAGAACAAGATTTAATCACTTGATGGAACATAGAAGTGAAATAGATGAAGCACTATCAATGGGTGCTCAAAAAGCCAGAGAGGTCGCCAATGACGTATTGAAGAGGGTTAGAGATAAAGCAGGTTACGTTAAAAACTAAGTTACTTTATTCTGACTGATAGAACGTTGCCTCGAACATTTATGTCGTCCCACTAGAAAATCTCTTTTAGCAACATGCTTGGTATTTCTTCCTTGCACTCTTTTTCGCCACCTTTTCCAGCTATTCAACTTTAATTCAGCACGCATTAACTGAATTACCTCTTTTTCAGTTAAACCAAATTGAAAAAAAATGGCGTCGAATGGGGTACGATCCTCCCAAGCCATTTCAATTACGCGATTTATATCTCTTTCTGTCATTGAAAGAAAAACAAAGTCGTTCCAGAAATGTTTTGAATATGTGAAAACGAGAAAAAAAGAAAATTTCCCATCAAAAACATGTATTCAGTGTAATCGAAGCTTTGAATGGAGAAAGAAATGGAAAAACTGTTGGGATGAAGTAAAGTATTGCGGTGAAAAATGCCGTCGGTCCAAAAGTCCTATCGAAGAACCGGACAATTGTTCCCCTTACCCAATCTAAAAGTGAGCATTCCCCCGCAGTAGACATACCAGTCTTTATTACTTGAATTCCCTCGTCTTCCAAGGGTATTACCATCTATGCTCCTATTGCTCAATGCAGCAGCTTCTGTTCCATTTAAGGCTTGTAGCGCAACAGGATCGTAATACGTATCACTCTTTACATCATCCAAATAATCTGTAAAAGTCTTTCTGATCGCAATATCCATGTTAAATGACACATATTTACCCATGGAAAGCTTAAGTCCAAGTCCAAGTGGAACACAAAGCTGATAAAGGCCATAATTCGCTTTGCCACTATTGGCATTTTGACCCTCGGTACCCAATGGTTGTAAATCCACCAATTCACCATTATATTGGGTTTGGGGATTCATTTTAAAAACACCCACTTGTGCAATCATATATGCCGTACCCTTGTATCTTTTATTGCCAAACTGAAACGGGAAATAATGAAATTCAATTCCACCCGCAAGTTCTGTAATCGGAGACTCAAAGCTTAAATTTCGATTTACGATTAATGGTTGGCTCGCATCTTGGTCATAGGCTTCAACTTTTCCGTAGATGCCCGTAAACCTCAATGTCATTCTTGAATGCACATTAAATCGGTACATAAAACCTCCAGCAAGATTGCTTTTATAAAAGGGTTTAAACTGATTTAAGTCACCAATATAAAATGTCGTGCCAACTGAAAAACCGATCTCTGAACGAGAGAAAAAATTAGGTTGCTGTGCCCATGAAGAATGGACAAAACATAAAATAAACACTATGTGCTTTATGAGTCTCACGATATGGTAACGAGTCTATCTCTTTTTTATTACGCTATTTAGAAGTTCAAACTTTTATTTGACGCTCTTTTTCGATCTGTTTCTTTAAGAAGTATTTTTCTAATCCTTAAACACTTCGGAGTTACCTCCACGTATTCATCTCCTTGAATATACTCTAAACATTCTTCCAGACTGAAAACTTTTGGTGGGGCTAACCTCACCTTATCATCAGCTCCAGAAGATCTCATGTTAGACATTTTCTTGGTTTTGGTAACATTGATACAAAGGTCTCCAGTTTTTGAATTTTCTCCAATTACCTGTCCTTCATAAATATTTTCACTTGGTGCAATAAAAAATTTCCCTCTTTCCTGTAAATTATTGAGCGAAAACGGAATAGAAACCCCCTGCTCTAATGAGATCATCGAACCATTTTGTCTTCCGGGAATCTCCCCTTTGTATGGTTGATACTCTAAATAACGGTGCGTCATAATGGCCTCTCCTGCAGTTTGAGTCAATAAATAATTTCTCAAACCAATAATTCCTCTTGAAGGTACATGAAATTGCATAACCATTCTGGCGCCTTTAGGTTCCATATTCAGCATTTCACCTTTACGCTTGGTCACTGCCTCAACAGCAGTACCGCTATATTCATCAGGTAAATCAATGGTCAACTCTTCAATAGGCTCACATTTTGCGCCATCAACCTCTTTCAATATAACTTGAGGTTGTCCTACCTGAAGCTCATACCCTTCTCTTCTCATGGTCTCAATCAGAACTGATAAATGCAGTACACCTCTTCCATAAACCAGCCATTTATCTGCTTTATCCGTTTCCAATACTCTTAATGCAAGATTTTTTTCTAGCTCCTTATTTAAGCGTTCTTGGATATGTCTTGACGTTACAAATTTTCCTTCCTTTCCAAAGAATGGCGAATCATTTATAGAGAATGTCATAGACATTGTGGGTTCATCCATTCTAATCGTTGGCAATGGTTCTGGATTTTCAGCATTACAAATTGAATCACCAATTTCAAAACCTTCGATTCCAGTTATCGCACAAATATCTCCGGCTTCAACACTCGTTACTTTAATACGCTGCAAGCCCTCAAACACAAACAATTCTTTTATTCTATGTTTTTGTTGACTTCCATCTCTTTTAGATAGAATAATGGGCATGTTTTCCTTCAACTCACCTCGGGTCAATCTACCAATGGCAATTCGTCCTACATAAGAAGAAAAGTCCAAGGAAGTAATCAACATTTGTGTGTTTCCTTCCTGAATTTTTTTAGGCGGAAAATACTCAAGAATTCTATCCAATAAAGGCACAATGGTTTTCGTTGGTTTTTTCCAATCATCAGACATCCATGACTGCTTGGCTGAACCATAAACCGTTGGAAAATCCAATTGTTCCTCCGTAGCATCAAGCTCAAACATAAGGTCAAACACCTTCTCATGAACCTCATCTGGCGTACAATTTTCTTTATCTACCTTATTGATTACGAGTAATGGTTTTAAACCCAATGCAAGTGCTTTACCCAATACAAATCTGGTTTGAGGCATTGGTCCTTCAAATGCATCAACCAAAAGACAAACACCATCAGCCATGTTCAGTACACGCTCTACCTCTCCTCCAAAATCGGCGTGACCTGGAGTGTCAATAATATTAATCTTCGTGTCTTTATAAATCACGGATACGTTTTTGGAGACAATTGTAATTCCCCTTTCTTTTTCAAGATCATTATTGTCCATAATGAGCTCTCCTTTTGGTCGATCTCTTTCATCTACAAAAGCTCCTTCCTCAATCATTTTGTCAACCAAAGTCGTTTTACCGTGGTCAACATGCGCTATTATCGCGATATTCCTTATTTCCATTAAAATAGTATTGAATTAACGTCCTCTATGTCTTCTAGGTCTGTCTGGTCTAGATCTTCTTTCTGAATTGCCATTTCTATCTCCTGATCGGCCTGACCTACGATCCCCGCCGCCTCTTGACGAGCGAAAGTTACCACCGCTTCGGCTTCCACCACCCGATCTTCTCTTGTTACCACCTGACCCTTTAGAACCACCACCATTTTGTGTGTTTGTAACTTCAACAGATAGTTTTGTTCCTTCAAAATCGGTTCCGTTCACACTTTTCAGGATGCGATCCGTATGCTCCTCATCCACATCAAAAAATGCATATGAAGTCATGATATCTATTCTACCGATACCTGTTGATTTTATTCCTGAAGCATCACAAACAACACGAAGCAAAGCTCCTGGATTCAGGCCATCTCGCTTTCCTGCACTTAAGAAAAAACGAGTTTTACCTTCATCACGAGCTCTAGCTCCTTTATCTCTTCGGTTCCCACCGTCTCGACTGGATTCTTTTGCTCGTTGATTCACATCTCCAGAACGGTCATAATACTCGATAAACCTATTGAACTCGGCAGAAACAAATTTCTTAATGATCTCTGTTTTATCCATCGTTTCAAATGAAGAAAGAATTTGAGGCATAAATTTCTCTATGTCTTTTTCTTTGACCTCAATTTTGATTGTGTTTTGGATCAGCTTCATCAATTGAATTTCACAAATCTCCTCTGCATTAGGGATTTTACCCTGTGCAAAAGTTTGTCCCATTTGCTTTTCAATGGCTTTGATTTTGTAGCTTTCTTTTGGACTTATTAAAACGATAGACTGACCTTTTTTACCAGCTCTAGCTGTTCGTCCACTTCTGTGCGTATAATTTTCTGTATCATCAGGAAGATTGTAATTGATGACATGGGTAATGTCCTCTACGTCAATTCCTCTTGCAGCAACATCTGTGGCTACCAAAACTTGAATTTCTTTGCTTCTAAAACGAGCCATAACTCTGTCTCGCATCGGTTGTGTTAAGTCACCATGAAGTGGTTCGGCACTGTATCCTTCGCGACCAAGGTTTTCAGCTACAGTAGCGGTTTCCCTTTTGGTTCTACAAAATATAAGTCCGTATATATTGGGATGGAAATCAATCAATCTCTTGACCGCTTCATAACGATCTCTTTCCTTGACCACACTGTAAATGTGTTCAATGTTTTCATTACTTTGATTTTTATGACCTATTGAAACCTCTAGCGGGTCAGTCATATAATTTTTTGCAATTCTTGCAACTTCTTTAGGCATGGTTGCAGAAAAAAGCCAAACACTTTTAGTTATTGGGGCAGAATCCAATATGGCATCAATGTCTTCTTTAAAGCCCATATTAAGCATCTCATCTGCTTCATCAAGAACAACGGTTTTTACTTCTGAAAGCTTAATAACTTTTCTATTGATTAAGTCTACCAATCTTCCTGGAGTGGCCACAATAATGGATACACCCCTTTTTATTTGAGTCATTTGTCTGCGGATGTCCGCACCACCATAAACGGATACAATATTACAATTGAGATATTTGGAAAAGGTTTCCAAATCTCTTGTAATCTGTAAACAGAGCTCTCGCGTTGGACAGATAATCAAGCCTTGCGGCAAAGAAGATTTTAAATCTATATTACTAATTAGAGGCAGTCCGAATGCTGCCGTTTTTCCGGTTCCTGTCTGTGCAAGACCGACGAAATCGCAATCTTCATCTTTCATAAGATGTGGTATTGCTTGTTCTTGGATAGGAGTCGGTGCTTCGAAACCCAATTCTTTTAACGACTTAAGCACCTCTTCTCTCAATCCCAGCTCCTCAAATGTCATTTCTATTTATTTAAATTGGGTGCAAAGGTATGGATAAAAGACTGGTAAAGCGATTATTGAACTACTTATTGCATATTATACGTGTTTTCGAGCCTCAACTTGTTAAGTTTTTCTATTTTTGAAAAAAACTTATACATGAACTTAAACGAGATCATATCAATAACAGGAAGACCTGGATTATTTAAGGTAGTCGCTCAAGGAAAGAACAGTGTGATTGTAGAATCAATTGTGGATAAAAAGCGTATTCCAGCTCATGCCTCTGACCGCATATCCACACTCGGAGACATCAGCATATACACTACTGATGAAGACATCAAGCTGATCGAAGTATTGGAGAAATTCAACGATAAATATGAAGGAAAGGCTTGTCCATCTCACAAAGAAGAGCTTTCTGCGCTTGAATCTACTTTGGGAGAGATTTTACCCAATTATGATCGTGAACGTGTATACAAATCGGATTTAAGAAAAATCTTTCAGTGGTATAACATTTTGATTACAGCGGGAATACCGATTGTTGAAAAAAAGGAAAAAAAGAAAGATTCAAAAGAAACTGAACCTAAAAAAGAGGTAAAAAAAGTAGCCAAAAAAGCCACCCCAAAGTCGGGTCCTTCAAAATCAGTTAAAACCGTCTCAGCTAAAAAATCTGCTCCAACAAAAGTTGGTTCTCAACGAGGAAAATAAACTTTTATATTTATGACTTATCCCAAGAATGCTCGATCCTTTGTGGACGACCACTTGACTATTGACTCTTTTGAGTCTGTGGAAAAATATCTGAATCATCTCCTTCTTAGAGAAATCAATTCGTCAGCAGAGCTTAAAAACTGGCTCAAGGACAAAAGTGAGCTTGAGGCCGTATTGGAAGAAGATATGGCTTGGAGATACATTAAAATGTCTATAGATACAAGAAACGAAGATTATTCTAAGGCCTACAACTTTTTTGTTTCTGAGATACAACCTAAGCTTGCTCCTTTTGATGACAAACTCAATAAAAAATTAATGAGTTGTGCGCACAAAGGAGATTTGGAAAAAGACAATGCTTATCAAATTTATTTTAGAGGCGTTCAAACCCAGCTAGACCTTTACCGCGAAGAAAACATTTCAATACAGTCCTATCTCAGTCAAAAGAGTCAGGAATTTGGCGCTATTAGTGGCGCTCAAAATGTTGAACATAAAGGAGAAACATTGACAATGCCTCAAGCTTCTATTCTATTAAAAGAACAAGATGAAGCCTTGAGAAAGAACATTTTTGAAAAAATTGCAAGCCGAAGATTACAAGATGTTGACGCCTTGAGTGATTTGTATACAGACCTTATTGCAAAGAGAACTGAACTGGCTAAAAATGCCGGTTTTACCAATTATAGGGATTACAAGTTTAAAGAAATGGGCCGATTTGACTACACCAAAGAGTCATGTTTTGATTTTCATAATGCCGTTGAACAACATATCGTTCCGTTAGTAAAAAAAATTCAAGAGAAAAAATTAAATAAGCTAGGTAAAAGCCAATTCAAGCCATGGGACACGTCAGTAAACCCTGATGGAAAAGCACCACTAAAACCTTTTAAAAGTGGTCAAGAAATGCTCGATAAAACCGTTGCCATTTTTGAAGAAATTGATTCCAAATTTGCAGGTTTCTTAAAGACCATGGAAGAAATGAAGCATTTTGACCTTGAATCAAAACCTGGAAAATCTCCAGGAGGATACAATTATCCTTTATATGAAACGGGTGCTCCTTTTATTTTCATGAATTCAGTGGGTTCTCAAAATGACTTTACCACGATGGTTCATGAAGGTGGACACGCTGTCCATTCCTTTCTAACCCATCATTTGGAATTGACCTCTTTTAAGAGCTTTCCTTCAGAAATTGCAGAGCTCGCCTCAATGTCTATGGAGCTATTGACCATGGACCATTGGGATAAAGTTTATGATGATTCAGATGACTTGTACCGAGCCAAAAAGGAACAAATCGAAGGCACACTTACCCTTCTTCCTTGGATTGCTCAAATTGATGCCTTTCAGCATTGGGTATACGAAAATCATGATCATTCCGCAGAAGAAAGAACAGCATATTGGATGGAGCTCAACAATCGTTTTGGCACTGGTCTTGTCGATTGGTCTGGACATGAAAGGGTTTTGGAGTCCTCTTGGCAAAGACAGCTTCACCTGTTCGAAGTTCCATTCTATTACATTGAATACGGCATCGCACAGCTTGGCGCCATTGGAGTCTGGAAAAACAGTAAAGAAGATTTTAAACAAGCCGTTGGACATTATGAGCGTGCTTTAAAGCTTGGGTATACAGAATCTATGCCGGATGTATTCAAGGCTGCAGGGATATCATTTGACTTTTCTGGATCACACATTTGCACTTTGGCAGAATTTGTTGAAAAGGAACTACAAAACCTCGAAGCTTAAGATAGATGCTTTTATTAAAAAACTAATTATATTTGCACCCGAAATGGCGAGGTAGCTCAGTTGGTTAGAGCGCCGGATTCATAACCCGGAGGTCGGGAGTTCAAATCTCCCTCTCGCTACAACAAGGGATCTCAATCCCAGTAAAGGTTTCAGACAATCATCTGGAACCTTTTTTTATTCCCTCTACCCTCTTGTGCTAGGAACTGTGCTAGGTCTTGTGCTAGGAATTTTCTCATTTTAAGGTTTTTAAAACAAAAAAAAGACCCTCATTTCTGAAGGTCTTTTCTTAAAATATTTTGAAGGAATTTAATCTTCTATTTCATTCATCGATTATAATGTAATCTAATAATTTCCTTATCAAGAATTGAGTATTCAGTAACCTCCGTCCATCGTTGTTGAAAGATACTGTCTTCGTATTTATATGAATCATTCGGAAAGCCTAAAGCTTGAGTCAGTTCTTCTCTCAATAAATGTTTTTGTTGTACTTTGTTTCTTGTATCAATTGTGTTCACAAATACTTCAGAAAATTTAATTTCACTTCTGTCAAACCCTGTCCTGTAAAAGGAAAATAAACCCCAATTTTCTTCAAGCCTTTCGGCATCAGAATAATCATCGATATAGCGCATATAATGTTCAGGTGTACCAAAATAAACAAGCATATTCGATTCCAAACGGTCATTGGTAATGCTTACATCAATGGATTCAATCAATATATTCAATTCCATTACTATTTGATATAATTCATGATTTAATTCTTGTGACTTTACTCCTGCAACATATATCTTGACAGGCTTTTTGTATTTGGCAGGTTTAATGGCTCCACCCCATTCCGTTTTGAAACATATTTCCTTGTAATAATCTTTAATCTCAACTTGAGACCGGACTGTTCCCAACATTAAAATTATACAAACAAAAAAATTAAAACAATTGATTTTTTTCATAAGATTAGATTTTCAACATTTTATGTATTTGTATCAAAAAATAAAAAGTTAACGTCAGTAAATCGAGATTTTTTAAGCTCTGATACTCTCCTTTGTTCTAACCAAAAAAATAAATTTCGTAACGCCTTTTACCTATTTATGAATCATAAGTATATTCCATAACTCATGAAATATATAGAAACGAGTGCAATTATTGACCGATGTAACAAAACAAAATAATACGGTTTAAACTACAAAACTACTCTTGATGAGATTATTAATCATATTACTATTTTTTAGTTCTTACCTGGCTGTTTTATCTCAAGATATAAATCAAGCTTTTATTGAAGCTGATTCGGACAAATACTACATTAGCGTTTATTTAAATGTCTATGACTTAAAACGTTCAAATTATGAAGTTGATGATAAAGGTGCTGACCTCCCAGATATTAATAGTTTGAAAAAAGTAAAATTCAAAAATGCTAGAAATGGCTATAAATTTTTCGCATTCAAAAAAAGACATTCAAAAGTTTGGTACAATACAAAACGAAAGTCATTAATCGGTGATCTTTACACCATGAACATATCTAATGGAGAAATCCTCGTCGCTATGAATGGAAAAAATGGAAATTTCATTCGGATTCGCATTTTTAAAAATGAAAATGATGACATCGTAGCAACAATAAAAGAAGTTCGAAAAAATGGAAAGGTAAACGTCTATTTTAGTGAAAACTGCGAACTTAACCGATATTCAATTTAAAAAATATAAATAATGAAAAAAGGAGTTGTGTTTTTAGTAGTCAGTATCTTTTTAGCGTGTTCAAATGATGAATATGAAAGCACGATTTCATGCAATGAAGAAGGGTGTACGGGCACGTATGTTGGAGCTGAATTTGATAATTCCAAACCCAATGGAAAAAAAGACATTGCGCACCAATTCTCCAACAAAATATCAGACCGTGTCGGCAATGAATTAAAAAAGCTATATACACAAAATAAATACTCCAAAGTAGACCTCGAAAATATAAGTATGAGCACCCAAGACATGAATGGAGCCGAAAATGTTACATATAAGATTCATATTCCATTCGTTCAAGTTAGTGATTCATGTGATGCGTTTACGGCGTTTGATCATCGAGGAGGGTGGAATCATGTCATCAAAGAAAGAGGAGTTAGAAAAGAGTTCGTAAATAAAAAAGATGTCCAATTGATAGAGAAAAAGACAAAAGAAGGATTACAGGAGTTTTGGATACAATTCAAGCATAAGGACTATCAATCGGGGTGTAAATGAAAACCCAAATTTAAAACACTGCAGTTGCACCTA
>Ga0209335_10003311_pt1 | contig 16199 bp, 14 predicted proteins | sample COG_09_FD_184753 | JGI IMG/M metagenome (GOLD analysis project Ga0209335, IMG submission 184753) | Pelagic Microbial community sample from North Sea - COGITO 998_met_09 (SPAdes) (version 2) | ecosystem: Environmental > Aquatic > Marine > Neritic zone/Coastal water | place: Helgoland, sampling...
GTGCCGATCTTTTTTTGCAGTTTTAAAGTGTTCTGCTAATTTTGATATTTTATCAGTTAGCAATCCTATTTGTACTTCTGCTGAGCCAACATCTTTTTCATGAATGGCTAGAGATTTAATTGTATCTTTTTTTTTTGTCATCAATTTTATTTTTCTTTATAATTCGTTCAATCTTTTCAGCGTATTCAAATGAGTTATCTTCAACAAATGTGAGTTTAGGAAGAAACTTAATATCTAGCCTTTTAGACAGCGCTTTTCTAACAAGATGTGAGTAATCCGTCAAGATTTTAACTGTTTCCTTAGTATCAATTCCTCCTAGTGGTATCACATAAACTCTCGCTGTTTTTAGGTCTGGGGTCATTCTAACCTCTGTAACAGTTATTAATTTTGAATTTATTGACGGTATCTTGGCTTCATTTCTAATTAAAAGTTCTCCTAAGTTTTGTTTTACTAATTCTCCAACTCTTAATTGTCTCTGACTAAATGGCCTATATGAGGTTTGATTACCCATTAAATTGACCTTTTCACTTCTTCTGCTAAATATGACTCAATTACATCTTTTTCTTTAAAGTCTATGAAGTCTTTTATGCTTATTCCACACTCTAAACCTGTTCCTACTTCTTTCACTTGGTTTTTTTCTCTGTAAATAGTCAATATTTCTCCGCTATAAACTACGACACCATCTCTAATAATTCTTGCCTTAGATTTACTTTTTATCTCTCCGTTTGTAACTTTGGAACCTGCAATTTTTCCTGCATTTGATACAGAAAAAATCTTTTGAATTTCAGCGCTCCCTAAAATAGTTTCTTTAATGTCTGGCTCCAAGAGACCGGACAAAGACTTTGAAACATGGTCAAGTGCTTCGTATATAATATTAAAATATTTAATATCAATTTTTTGCTCTTCTGCTAATTTTTTAGCCTCTCTGTTTGGTTTAACATTAAAACCTATTAATATTGCATTAGATGCTTTTGCTAAGGATACATCAGTTTCATTGATCATTCCAATATCAGATAAAATGATTTTTGCTTCAACTTCGTTATGTTCAATTTTATTTATGGCCATCTTTAATGCCTCATTTGAACCTTGAACATCAGATTTAATAATAATATTTAATTCATCTTTATCTTTTACATCATCAAATAAAGTTTTTTTATCTTTTACTAAAACTTTATTTTTATCTGAATTGATTTGTTTAAATTCTGCCATTTTTTTAGCTTCATCTTCACTTTTAGTAACTGCAAATTCTGCTCCTGCAAAAGCTGAACTATTCATTCCTAAAATTTCAACAGGCATAGAAGGAAAAGCCTCATTGACAATTTTTCCATCGTAATTGATCATTGCTCTAATTTTTCCCCATGTGTTTCCACAAATAAAATGGTCACCTCTTTTTAATTTGCCATTACTTACTAAAATGGTTGATACGGGACCTTTACCTTTATCAATTTTAGATTCTATTACTACTCCTCTTGCTTGATCCGAGTAAGACGCTTTTAAGTCAAGTATTTCTGATTGAAGTAAAATACTTTCTTTTAATTTATCTAAATTTATTTTTTTTAGTGCAGAAACTTCAACAAATAAGGTATCACCGCTTAGATCTTCTGCTATTAATTCGTATTGCATCATTTCATTTTTAATTTTACTTATATTTTTTTCTGGTAAATCACATTTATTTATTGCTACAATTATTGGAACGTTTGCTGCTTTAGCGTGTTTAATCGCTTCTACAGTTTGAGGTTTTATCCCATCGTCCGCTGCAACAACTAAGATTACTATATCTGTTATCTTTGAACCTCGAGCACGCATTTCTGTAAATGCTGCATGCCCAGGAGTATCTATAAAGGTAATTAATTTATTATTGTCAGTTTTAACTTGATATGCTCCAATATGTTGCGTTATACCTCCATGTTCTCCAGAAACAACATTGGTGTCTCTTAAAGCATCTAGCAAAGAAGTTTTGCCATGATCTACGTGCCCCATAATAGTAACAACCGGAGGTCTTGTTTGAACATCACCCTCTAGTTTTTCTTTTTTTCTACCTATTTCTAAGTTAGGCTTATCTTCAAATACAGGTTTATGACCAAATTCTTTAACAATATATTCTGCTGTATCTTTATCTATTACATGGTTAATTGTTGCTACTACCTTCATATTAAATAAAAATTTGATAACATCATTAGATTTTTCTGCCATTCTATTAGAAAGCTCTTGAATAGTAATTTGTTCAGGAATTTTTACATCACGCAAGACTTTTTGAAATTCTTTTTTTTCTTCATCAGGATTATTTTTTTTTTCTTTGAGTCTAGCTCTTTTAACTGAAGCGAGGCTTCTTTGTTTAATTTCAATTTCTTCAACATTCAAAGCTCTTGAGACAGTCAATTTAAAATCTCTTTTATCAATAGGACCTTTAAGCTTTAGCTTACTTTTACCTGTAGGCTTGTCGTCCTTTTTTATAAAAGCTTTAGTAGCTTGTTGCTCGATAAATTTTCGAGCAAAATTTTTCTTTTTTAAATCAGGTTTTTTTGATTGATTTGGATTTTGCAAAAATCTATTTGAATTTTTGTTTCCTTTAAATGGTTCTTTTTTTTTTACTGAAAAAGATTTTTTACCAGTTGTATTTATTGAGCTTGTATCGATCTTTTTTGTAATATTAGACGAAATTGTAAGTGTCTTTTTTTTATTATTTTTTTCCATAACATTATTTGAACGCAATCTCTCTTGCTGCCATAATCAATTCGTCAGCTTCTTTTCTTGATAGTGAAAACTCTTCTAGATAACCTTCGATTCTTATTTTTTTTCCCTTCACTTCGTCAAAACCACCTATTAACTCGTCGGAAGATAAATCTGCGAAATCGATCAATTTCTTAATGTTTTTTTGCCCCAAGATTACAAGCATGCCTTGTGTCATTCCCTTTAAGTTAATCATTGCTTCTTCTACACCAAGTTCTTTTAATTTTTCTGATATTGCTTCTTTCTGTTTAATAAGTGTTTCCTTTGATCTATCAATTAATTCTTTTGCAGTTTCTTCGTCTATAGCATCTATTTTAGCTATATCTTCTGGAGTAGATTGAGATATATCTTCAATAGATGGTAGTCCTTCTGAAACTAAAAGCTGACCCAAAGTTTCGTCAACTTCAAGATTTTTTACTAATGTGTCAGTTCTTTCCTTGAATTCAGTTTGTCTCCTCTCAGAGTCTTCTTTATCTGTTAAAATATCAATTTCATAATTTGTTAATTTGGAAGCTAACCTAACGTTTTGTCCTCTTCGACCAATCGCTTTACTAAGGTTTTCTTCTGTTAAAATTATATCAATTCTTTTATTATCCTGATCTATTAGAACTCTTTGAATTTCTGCTGGGGATAATGACTCTGAAATCAAAGTTGGTAGGTCTTCTGTCCATTTTATTATATCTATTTTTTCACCATGCAGTTCATTTACTATTGTTTGAACTCTGCTTCCTCTCATACCTACACAAGCTCCGACTGGATCTATAGATGAGTCTTGTGAGGAAACACAGATTTTTGCTCTGCTGCCTGGATCTCTTGCAACTGATTTTATTTCTATAGTTCCTTCATATATCTCTGGAACCTCTTGAAAGAATAATTTTGCTAAAAATTGAGGGTGAGCTCTTGACAAAAATATTTGATGTCCTTTTAATTCTTTTTTAACTTCATAGCAGTAAGCTTTTACTCTATCACCTGTTTTTAAAATTTCTCTTGGTATAAGTTCATCTTTTTTAATTACTCCCTCTGCTTTTCCTAGATCTACAATTACATTTCCGTATTCGAGTCTTTTAATTATTCCGCTTAATATTTGACCTTGCTTATCTATAAAATCCTCATATTGACGATCTTTTTCTGCTTCTCTAACTCTACTACTTATAACTTGTTTTGCGCTTTGAGCTGCAATTCTTCCAAAATCGATTTGCGGTAGTTCTTCAAATATTCTATCACCAATTTTAAGACTCTCTGTTTTAGAACTAGTTTTTTTTGCTTCTATCAAAGAAATTTCCTTTGCAGTGTCCTCTACTTTTTCAACTATTTCTAGCACTTTTTGAATTTTAATATCTCCACTTTCACGATCAATTAATACTTCTATATTATTATCGTTACCGAATTTGGTTAAAGCTGCTTTTTGTATTGCAGTTTCCATTGAACCAATAACAATTTCTTTATCGATAGATTTTTCGTTAGCAACAGCCTCAACAATTCTTAAAAGTTCTTGTTTATCTAATCCGCTATTTAACATTTTATTGCTCCTAAAAAAAAATGGGCTACTGCCCATTTTGTATTATTAATTATGTAGGTTATTCTTAAAAGAAAATTGTGGTTTTTTCAAGATTAGAACTTAAATAAATCCACTTTATCAGTTTTTTCCCAAGAAAACTCACCATTATTTGTAGGTTTTCTTCCAAAGTGTCCATATGCTGAAGTCACTTCATAAATTGGATTATTCAACTTTAGCATTTCTCTTATTCCTCTTGGTGATAAATCAAAGTTATTGTTTATAATCTGTTTTATTTTTTCAATTTTAGAATCATCTCCATCTGATAATTTAATAAAAATTGATAGTGGCTTAGAAACCCCTATTGCATATGCAAGTTGTATTAAACATTTTTCAGAAACTCCTGAGGAAACAACATTTTTTGCTAAATATCTTGCAGCATAAGCTGCAGATCTATCAACTTTGGTAGGGTCTTTGCCAGAAAAAGCACCACCGCCATGAGGTGCTGCTCCGCCATAAGTATCAACAATAATTTTTCTTCCTGTCAAACCAGTGTCTCCGTCTGGTCCACCTATTATAAATTGACCAGTTGGATTTATATAAATTTCATTTGATTTCAAGCTATCTAAATAATTTTCAGGAATTGATTTTTTAATATATGGTATTATCAAGTCTCTTACCTTTTCTTGGTTTAAATCTTTAGAGTGCTGAGTAGAAATAACAACTGATGTAACTTTTACTGGTTTATCTTTTTCATATAACATTGTTACTTGGCTTTTAGAATCTGGTTCAATACCTTTCAATGTACCGTTCTTCCTGTCTTCAGCAATTAATCTCAAGATTTTATGAGAAAAGTGAATTGGGGCTGGCATCAAATCTTCAGTTTCTTTACATGCGTAACCAAACATAATGCCTTGATCTCCGGCTCCTTCGTCTTTATTATCCTTTGAGTCAACACCCATGGCAATATCTGAAGATTGTTCGTGTAAATAAGACTCAATGTTTGCCGTCTTCCAGCTAAAACCCTCTTGATCGTAACCAATATCTTTTATGCATTTTCTTACTTTATCAATCAATTCATCTTTATCTATTTTTGGTCCTCTAATTTCACCAGCCAATACAACTTTATTTGTAGTGGTTAAAGTTTCACACGCAACCCTAGATACTGGATCTTTTGATAAGTAAGAGTCTACAACCATGTCTGATATTCTATCACAAACTTTATCTGGATGGCCCTCTGATACAGACTCACTAGTAAATAAAAAATTATTTTTTGACATTATTTTTTTTGTAAAATTTAAAGAATGAGACATATGTAAATAAAAGTAGAAAAAAGATCAAATCATTTTTGTTCTTATTGTTAGTTTTTATTAACGGTACTTCTAGCTCAATATTGCCTGCTTCTAGGGGGTTAAGCTTTTTAACTACCTCACCCTTATTATTAATAATAGCGCTTGTGCCTTTATTTGCTGATCTGATTAAGAATGAATTTTGTTCAATTGCCCTAAAAATTGCTTTTGCAAAATGTTGATATGGCCCAATTGAATTCCCAAACCAACCATCTTCAGAAATATTAATAATTAAATTTGTCTCTGGGTGAGATTGTTGAATAAACTTTGTAAATATTACTTCATAACAAATTAAAGGCAAAATATTCAGTTGATCAAATATTAAATTCTCTTGCTTTTTACCTTTCAAAAAAGAACCATGACCTTCTGTAATCTTTTTTAATCCAAAACTATTCAATATTTTTTTAAATGGTAAAAATTCACCAAAAGGAACTAGCTTTTGTTTTTTATATTGTCGAATTATTTCAAATCTGTCATTTACAATAACTAAACTGTTATAAAACCCATTTTTTTCTTGATTAAATGTACTAATTCCAAATACAATTAAGTGATTTTTGTTAAAATTTTTTTCTATTATATCTTTAAATTTTAAAACCTCTTCGAAACTATACCCGCTTAAAACTCCTTCAGGCCAAATGAAAAGTGTTTTTAAATTTTTATTAGGCTCACTGTATCTCACTAGTTTCTTCAACCTAACCTCGACTTCTTCCGAAGTAAGGCCGTACTCTAAATTAAAATTTGGTGAAATTATTTTAATATTAAATTTTTCAAAATTTGTTTTTAAAAAAGATTGATTTTTATTGATTGAATGATTTCCGTAAATATACAATAGGAAAAGCAAAAAAAATATATAGAATAAAGATAATAATTTTTTACTTGACGCTATGTTAAAAAACAAAATTGCAGGTAACATAAAAATGGTAATTGATATCAAATTAAATGCGAACAAACCTACTAAATTTAAAATCTGGATGATTTCAGTGGCCCAAGAAAAACTATAAGCCCATAAATTCCATGGAAAACCTGTCATAACTTTAGCTCTCAAATAATCTGAAAATGCTATTGATCCAGAAAATAAAAACATTGAGCTAATATTTAAATTTAAAAAAGGCCCAACAACTAATGTTAATAATGAAAAAAATAAGCTCAAAAATAATGGAATTAAAATTAAACTAAAAGGTATTAAAATTTTAAAATTTTCATCAAATGTTAAAGAATATGTAATCCAGTATATTCCAAAAAGATAGTAACCAAATCCAAATGCTGTACCAAAAATAAATAAATTTTTTTTATATGGTTTTTTTCTATATGTGCTTTTTGATTTCCTTTTTATATAAATAATTAAGTAAAAAAATATAGGCAATATTACGAAGTTAACTATTGTTAAATTAAAAGGTTGATAAGAAAAAACTGTAAGTGATCCAAGAATAAAAGGGATAAGATATAGTGTAAAAAAACGGTTTTTTAGATATTTTTCAATCATTTAATTTAAATAGGATAAAAAATTTTTTTCGATCTTCTGCATAGTAACAAAATCCCTAACCTTTTTATGATCATATCCGAAAAGATGAACTAAGCCGTGTATCCAAAGTATGTTGAATTCTTTTTTGAAGCTAGCAAGATTGTGTTTATCTTTAATCTTATTTAAATTAACAATTATATCTCCTAAATAAATTTCTTTTTCTCTTTTTAATTTATTTTTTAATTCTTTTTTATTGTAAAAGGGAAAAGACAAAACATCAGTAGTCTTATCCTTTTTTCTAAATTTTTTGTTTAACTTTTTAATTTCTTTATTTCCAGAAAGCAAAAGTGTGCAGAAAATATTTTTTTTTTTATAATCTCTATTTTTTTTATTAATATTTTTTAAATTTTTTTCTATAAAATTATCAGGCTTTTTTATATATTTTTGCCAAGATATATTATTCGTAATTACATTAATCTTTATCATTAGTGCTTTTATTTTGATAAGCCTTAATAATCTTTGAGACTAAAGGATGTCGAACAACATCATTATGGTCAAATTCAATAATTTTAATTTCATTCAGCTTCTTTAAAATATTTTTTGATTTAATTAATCCCGAGTCGTTTTTATTTATTAAGTCTACTTGAGATGGATCTCCATTTACAACTAGTTTAGAGTTTTCACCTATTCTAGTTAAAAACATTTTTATTTGAGTTTCTGTAGCATTTTGGGCTTCGTCTAAAATAGCAAAGCAATTTTTTAAAGTTCTGCCTCTCATAAAAGCCAAAGGCGCTATTTCTATTTCACCCGTTTCTATTTTTTTGTCAATTTTGTCGGCACCAAAAAGTTCGTATAAAGCGTCATATAACGGTCTTAAATATGGATCAACTTTTTCTTTCATGTCCCCAGGCAAAAAACCAAGTTTTTCTCCTGCTTCAACTGCTGGTCGAGATAAAATTACTCTTTCAATTTTTTTTTCCATTAATAATGTAACAGCGACTGACACAGCTAAAAAGCTTTTTCCAGTACCTGCCGGCCCTAAGGACATAACGATATCACTTTCTTTAAGAGCTTTAATGTAGTCTGATTGTTTTTCAGATCTTGCGATAACTGATTTTCTAGGTGTTTTTATTAATTGTTTAAATGACTTTACATTGGATTCGTTTAACTTAATGTTTTTTTTCACAGATAATATTATATCTTCTTTTTCAATAATATTCGTTAACAAATATTTATTTATCAAAAACTTGATTGCTTCACAAAAAATATGAATGTTTTCGGAGCTACCTTTACAAGTAATTGAATTTCCTCTAAAAAAGACGTTGGTATTGGTTAGCTTTGATAAATTTTTTAAATTCTGATCAAATTCTCCAACTATTGATATTAACATTTGATTATTTGACACTTGAATATTTGTAGTTTCTTTATCAATTTTTTTGATAATTAAATTTTGTTCTAGTTTACTAATTTCAGACATAAGTTTAAGCCGCAAAGTTTCTTTGTACTAATTTTGTACTTATTTTTCCAAATAATGTATTTTGATTTAATTTAGTAATCTGAATATTTTTTATTTTTCCTGTTAAATTTTCATTACTTTCAACAATAACTGAGTTAAAATGTTCATCGCGGCCAAAATATTTGTTCTCATCTTTGGTGCTGTTTTCAAATAAAACTGGAACAATTTTTTCTAAAAATTTTTCTCTATATTCGCTTTTTATTTTTTTAGCTAGATGTTGAAATATATCTAATCTTTCTTTTGCAGATTTTTCTTCAATTTTTTGGAGATTAAAAGCAGGAGTGCCGGGTCTAGCGCTAAAAATAAAGGAATATGTGTTAATAAACTTAACTTTTTTCATTAACTTTAAAGTCTGATCAAAATCAGACTGTGTTTCTCCTGGGTAGCCAATAATAAAATCACTAGATAATCGAATATTTGGCTTTACCTCTTGCAATCTCTCAATAATTTTTAAATATTCCTCTACAGTATGCTTTCTATTCATGTTTTGTAAGATCTTGTTTGAACCACTTTGAACTGGGAGGTGAATTAATGGCATTAATTTTTCGCAATTTTTGTGTGCTTGAATTAAGTCATCTGTAAAATCTTTTGGATGAGACGTGGTGTATCTTATCCTTTTTAAATTATCAATTTCTGATAATTTAAAAATTAAATCTGAAAGTTTTTTTTTTTCAAAATTATAGGCATTAACGTTTTGCCCTAAAAGGGTTATTTCTCTTGATCCATTAGCAACTAATTGCCTTGCTTCATTTACTAAATCTTTAATTGATCTAGAATATTCCACACCTCTTGTGTAAGGAACAACACAAAATTTACAAAATTTATCACAGCCCTCTTGAATGGTTAAGAAAGATGAAACATTAGTATCTGAATTTTTTACGTAGTTTAAAGTATCAAATTTTTCTATTACATCAAACTCTGTAGAATTAATTTTGTTTAAATTTTTTTCTAAATTCAATATCACATCATTTATTTGGTGATAAGATTGAGGTCCAATAACCGCATCAATATATTTTTCTCTTTTTAATAAAATTTCGCCTTCAGCTTGAGCGACACAACCTGTTATTATTACAATAGGTTTTTTTTCATCTCTAAATTCTTTTTTAATTCGTCCCACATCGTGATAGACTTTATCCGTTGCTTTTTCTCTTATATGACATGTATTGAGAATATAGCAATCTGCCTCTTTTAAATTTTCTGTTTTTTTGTAATTAATTTTTTTTGTAATATCATAAATACGCCCGCTATCGTATTCATTCATTTGACATCCAAATGTTTTTATAAAAATTTTTTTTTCCAAATTACTTTTTTATTTTTGAACCATATAACTCAAGCTTATGATCCACAAGATTGTATCCTAATTTCTTCGCAATTTTTTTTTGTAATTCTTCAATGTCTTTATCAACAAACTCCACTATCTCACCACTATTTATATCAATTAAATGATTGTGATCATCATTTATTTCATAACGCGCTTTACCTGCTTTAAAATCGTGCTTAACTAATATTCCAGCTTCTTCAAACAATTTTACTGTTCTATAAACAGTGGCAATACTTATTTTATCGTCAATTGAAGAAACTCTTTTGTGAAGTTCATCTACATCTGGATGATCTTTTGAACCATAAACTTCTTTGGACTCCGAAAGTACCTTAGCTATAATTTTTCTTTGGTCAGTTAATCTAACCCCTTTTTGTTTGCATTTTTTTTCTATAATACTCATAGTCAATTTATCGAATATAAGGGCTTTATCAATTTTTTTTCAATTAAATTATTTTTTAACAATTTTTCTATATTCTCTTGATCAAAAACTTTTAAATCACTATTTTTAAATGCATATAATGGTGTATTTTTAGAAATTGCAATACCTTTCGCAACTGCCAGGGAAACCCTTATTCCAGAAAAACTACCTGGACCGAGATTAACAATAATAGTAAAATTTTTGTCTAATTTTATATGGTGTTTACCAAGAAAATCTAATATTTCAGAAACTATTTTTTCATTATTATTTTTTTTTTTTTTTAAAATATATATAAAAAAATCTTTATTTACACGTAATCCTAACTTATCATTATTACCTATGCAATTAATTATCAAAAAATTATTAATCATTTTTACAATCATTATATCCCTAGGTTTTCATCATTCAAATTTATTTGCAGAGACTAAACCTAGTTTTGACGACTTTGGGCTAATATCTATAATGTATCACAGATTTGATGAAGCTAAATATCCATCAACTAATATTCAATTAGATATTTTTAAGGAACAGCTTAAAATTATTGAAAATCAAAAAATAAAATTTATAAATCCAAATTACTTTGAAAAAAGTCTTTCTAAAGATAAAAAAATGCCCAAAATTCTTCTTACCGTAGACGATGGATTGCTGTCTTTTTATAAAAATGCTTGGCCAATTTTAAAGGATAAAAAAATACCTTTTTTATTGTTCATTAACACCAGAGAGGTTGGTACATTTAATTACATGGATTGGAGTCAAATTTTAGAGCTTCACAATAATGATTTAGTTGAAATTGGAAATCATAGCCACTCTCATGAATATTTAGTGGATGAAAATTATGATTTTATTAAAAACGATATTTTAAAATCTATAGAAATATTTGAAGACAAATTAGGCAAAAATTCAGATTTTTTTTCTTACCCTTTTGGTGAATATAGTTCTGAATTCAAAAAGATTATTAAAGAATTAGGATTTAAATATGCCTTTGGGCAGCATTCAGGAGTTATTGACGAAACAAAAGATTTATTTGAATTACCAAGATTCCCAATTAATGAAAAATATGGCGAGTTAAACAGATTTAAAACTTTAATGAAAACATTACCATTTAAATATATAAAAATTACACCAGAAGATAAATTTTTATTACAATCTAAAAATCCTCCAAATGTTATAATTGAATTTGTTAAAAATATTAAAAACCTTAAACAAATAAATTGTTTTTCAAACGAAGGAAATAAATGGAGAAATTCTAATGCGTCTTTTATAGATGATAATATTTTAATAATTAAATTTAAGGAAAAATTTGTAGGCGAACGTGGTCGAATAAACTGTTCTTTAAGAGAAGAAAAAGGTTACTGGCGTTGGCTTGGAATTCAATTTGTTGTAAGCGAAAAATGATTAAGAATTTAGTTCTATTTTTTTAATAGAATTAACTAGCTTCACAGGCTCAAAATCAAAAAGTCTATTTTGGTTAATTATTTGATTTAAAATTTTAGTATATTCTATTCCTGTTTGCGCATAATTATTTAAAGTTACTGTTAAAGCTAAACCAGAAATAGTCTTGCTTTTTTTTCTTAATTCCGTTCTTTTTGTTCTAAATTTAGAATAGCTTTTATGTGTATTTAAATTGTTTTGGTAGGCTTTAACCGAAGCTCTTAGAATAGGGAATTTTAAGATTTTATGTTTTTTATTATCATCTCTGAGTAACGGTGCTATACCCTGTCCATTCCAAGTCCACTGACCAAATATTGCATTGCCCTCTAAGGCAAATCTGGAGGTTCCCCAACCACTTTCTTTAGCGGCCTGTGCAAGCGCTAAAGAAGTGGGTATAATATCCATTCGGACCATTAATTCATCAAGATCACTTTTTTTAACCTTATATTCCAGAAGTTTTTGCCTTAACCATTGTTTTTCTGTATCCGTAGTAAATTTTTTTGAAGATAAAACTTTTAATTTTTTTCTGTCAGCTAATATTCTTTCGTTTTCAGCAACTACTAAAGGAAGCACAATTTTAATAAACGTTTCCTTTTTAAGCTGGACACTATCTAAATTATCGAGGTCTCTTGGAAACTGAGTAAAGTATATTGGTTTAACTAACTTCTGACTTCTTACTTTCCTTAAATCATAATCAACATCTTTAAATAATTGTATCACTGTCTTTGTTTTTAAATTTAAGTCCGGCAGAATAACCTCTGCAACATTATTTTTTTTTACATTAATTTCAGGTTTTTTTGCTTCTTTTTTAATTTTTACTTCAGGTTTTTTTGCTTCTTTTTTAATTTTTACTTCAGGTTTTTTTGCTTCTTTTTTAATTTTTACTTCAGGTTTTTTTACAACAAAGTCAGAATTTTCATTATAATTTAAGCCGCTAACTAAAGCTATTGCTACACCCACTACAAAAAAAAGTCCTAAGATAAAAATTCTTGAATTTTTTTGATTTATTTTGTGGTTGTAGATACCATAAAATAAATCAGTAAAGAGCTTTGCAAAAAAATTATAAATAGTATGCCCAAGTTTTGGTATAATATTTAAAAGGTTTAAACCTGCGTTACCTATATTCTTCCACAATCGCGCTAATTCATAATTAAATTTTCTTTTAGAATCGTGTTTATAATTATCAATTTTTCTAAAAAATTTATTTTTTTCTTTAATTTTTTCTTGTTTGTATTCTTCAATATTTAGTTTTAATTTAAATAATGGCTTTGAAAAATTTTCTTTTACAAAGTCATACTGAAAATCTTTTGGGATAATTATTTTATTTTTTCTTAAAATCAGTTCTAATTGACCGGATGTTAAATTTTTTTTACTTTTAACATAGTCTTGTACTTCTTTGACATTATATATATTTGCAAGTTCTAATAATTTATCTCTGTATGATGGTTTTTTTTTCATATTATATAGCTTCCACAGAATTTACTTCTTTAACATAATGCTTAAGGAGATTTTGCACTCCTTGTTTTAAAGTCATTAACGAGCTTGGACAACCTGAGCAACTTCCTTGAAGTTGAACTTTAACTATTCCATTCTCGAAAGATTTAAATTTAATATCTCCCCCGTCTCTTGCCACAGCTGGACGTATTTTGGTATCTAAAACTTCAATTATTTTGTTGACAGTTTCATTGTTATTATTGGATTCATCAGGTTGTATTGTATTATTTTTAAGAATTGGTTCATCATTTTTCTCGAAATAGTCATTTAAAAGAGAAATTACCATTGGTTTTAGTTCATTCCAGGAAACACTTTTTGTTTTTTTTACGGATATAAAATTTTTTGAAACTAAAATAAGTTCTACTCCTTTAAATTGCAGAAGTTCTTTTATAAATAAATTCGTTATTTCATTTATTTTACTTTTTTGAAATTCTTCAGTACCAATTTCAGAGATAGTTCTTTCAGATAAAAACTTTAAAGAGTCAGGATTTGGTGTTAATTCAATTTGTATCATGTAAAATTTATATTATATCAAACCTACAATATCACGTATATTTTTAAGGTTTTCCTCAGCTATTATATTAGCTTTTTCACTGCCTTTTTTTAAAACTTTTTTTAAATGTGACTTGTCATCAAGTAACTTATGAATTTCCTTGCCTACTGGTGTTATTTCAGCAATTAAAATTTCTGCTAACTTTGTTTTTAAAAGTGAATATTCCTTACCAGCCAAATCTTGAAGAGTTTTTTCCAGGTTAGTTTTACTCAATTCAGAATAAATTGTTAATAAATTTAATGCTTCAGGTTTTTTTTCCAAAATCTTTAAGTTATTTGGGATAGGCTCCGAGTCTGATTTAGCCTTTTTAATTTTTTTAATTATTTCATCTGCGTTATCTTTTAAATTAATTCTTGAGTAGTCTGATTCTTCGGATTTACTCATTTTTTTAGTTCCATCTCTTAAACTCATAATTCTAGAAATTTTTTTTGATATAAGTGGTTCCGGAAGAGGAAAAAAGTTGTTGCATTTAAAGTCATTATTAAATTTCTGGGCAATATCTCTTGATAATTCTAGGTGTTGTTTTTGATCTGCACCAACTGGTACATGTGTTGCTTTGTACAAAAGAATATCTGCTGCCATTAAATTGGGGTAAATGTACAATCCAACACTTGCTTTTTCTTTATCTGATCCTGCCTTATCTTTAAATTGCGTCATTCTATTTAACCAGCCTATTCTTGAAACACAATTTAATATCCAAGCTAGTTCTGAGTGACCAGAAACTGCTGACTGGTTAAAGATTATGCTTTTATTTGGATCTATACCTGCAGCTAAGAAACTAGCTGTTGTTTCCAGAACATTATCAGTTAATTTTTCTGGTTCTTGAAAAATGGTAATTGCATGCAAATCAACTACACAATAGATACATTCCATTTCTTTTTGCAAGGATGTAAAATTTTTAAGTGCGCCTAAATAATTGCCTAAATGTAAATTACCTGTAGGTTGGACTCCAGAAAATACTAATTTTTTATTGCTCATTTAATTTGTTTTATAGTTTTTTATTTTTAATATTCCTAATATGTGGCAAGATAACAGATAAACAATCCCCATAAAACCTACAATTGCTAATAAATAAATTGCTTTCAGTTTATAAGAGTAATCCAAAACACTTTCATAGTTATTTAACGTTAATATCAAAATAACAGACATTATTGCAGTTGATACCAAAATTTTTAGAAAATTTGATATTAAATCAGTATTTAGAAGTAAAGATTTTTTTTGATTTAAAAGATATATATAAATTAAAACGCCAATCCAAGTAGAAGTAGAGGTCGCGATAGGAATAATTATAAATCCTACACTTGAAAATAAACTTACGCTTATTAAAATATTTATAATAACCATAGATGTTGAAATATAGAAAGGTGTTTTTGTGTTATTACGTGCAAAGAAAAAATTTGATAATATTTTAACTAACGCAAAAGCTGGTACACCGTATCCAAAATACTTTAAAGCACTAGCTGTTAATTCAACATCATCTTTGGAAAAGGACCCATACCCAAACAAAGCATTAACTATTTCTTCTGAAGCTAAAATCAAGCCTAAGCTTGCCGGCATAGATAATAACAAAGAAAGCTCAAAAGATTTATTTTGAATATTTGATAATTTTTTAATGTTGTTGTTTTTAAATGCCTTTGAAAGCACTGGCAGAGAAACCGTACTTACCGCTATACCAGCAATAGCCAAATTAATCTGATAAACTCGGTCTGCATAGTACAAATAAGAAACAGCTCCTGTTTCAAAAGAAGCAATAATAGTTCCTATCAAAATATTAATTTGCGTAACACCTGATGAAAAAATACTTGGTATTAGTTTTTTGAAAAAAAATTTAACTTTACTATCTTTTTTTATTTTGAAAACTAAGGAAGGTTTATAAAATTTTAAAGTTACTAAAAATAGGAACAATAATTGCAATATTCCTGCGAAAGTAACACCATATGATAATTGTCTTACAAAGTTGAGATTTAACTTATAGGAAATTACTAAACTCAAAATCAAAATAATATTTAAAATTATAGGCGCGGCGGCTGCGGCGGCAAACTTATTATTAGAATTTAAAATTCCTGAAAAAAAGGATGATAGACTTACAAATAATAAAAAGGGGAACGTGATTCTTGTTAGCTCAACTGCAAGAGTAAATTTTATATCATTTTCGATAAATCCTGGTGCGATGAGGTAAACTAAATAAGGTGTGAAAATTTCTATAATTGTAACTATGAATATTAAGATTAATAATAATGAGCCCAGGATGTCATCAGCAAATTTTTTACCTTTTTTTTTGCTTTCTATTCTTGCGGATGTATAGCTTGGAATAAATGCTGCGTTGAAAGTTCCTTCTGCAAATAATCTTCTAAATGTGTTGGGCAGTCTAAACGCTACAAAAAAAGCATCCGCAAATATTGAGGTTCCTAAAAAGAATGCTATTAAAAT
>Ga0209335_10003322_pt1 | contig 16171 bp, 14 predicted proteins | sample COG_09_FD_184753 | JGI IMG/M metagenome (GOLD analysis project Ga0209335, IMG submission 184753) | Pelagic Microbial community sample from North Sea - COGITO 998_met_09 (SPAdes) (version 2) | ecosystem: Environmental > Aquatic > Marine > Neritic zone/Coastal water | place: Helgoland, sampling...
TGGATCGGGAAGTGAAGGATCTATCTATACCTAATTCATCCATCTTTAAATAAAGTTCTTTGTAATAATCAACTGCTTTTACATTTTGCCCTTCTTCCATCCTAGCTTGGAGAGCGGCACGAATGAAATTTGCAATACTTACACCTGGTACTTCGATCGGATATTGGAAGGCAAGGAAAAGTCCAAGTCTCGCTATTTCGTCTGGAGAAAGTCCAAGAAGTTCAACATCATCCATTTTGGCTGTTCCACTCGTTACATCGTAATCAGGATGACCTGCAAGTACTTTCGAAAGTGTGCTTTTGCCACTTCCATTAGGTCCCATAATAGCATGCACCTCTCCTTTGGGAAGGGTGAAGTTTAAATTATTAAGGATACTGTTACCGTCAATTTTTGCAGATAAGTTATCGATTTGAATTGAATTCATAAATTTTTGTGAATTTTAATTGCTTGAAATTGTTGTTGATCCAGCAAACGAAAGTTCGAAATTATCAGCCTTGAAACCTTTTGGCAGTACTGCCTTTAAGCTTCTAACAGATTCTTCGTCTAAAGATATATCAAAAATATTCCCTGTCTCACTACATTTGAAATGAGCATGAGGAGTAAGATTAGGACAAAACCGTGTAGATGACCGGTCAAAATTTACCTGACGAACTAGCTCGCAGTCTACAAGAGTCTCAAGGCAGTTGTAAACTGTTGCTAATGAGATAGTTGGTAGATTTTCCCTTACTCGACTTAGTATGTCATCTGCAGTCGGGTGGTCTTTCTTGGACATAATGATATTGTAGACGCAAGTTCGTTGTTTAGTCGGTCTTAATCCCTTTTTTTGAAGAGCAGAATATAGCGAACGAAGGTGTTTTTCTGTCATATACGTATATCATATCCGTATATTAACCGCTCGCAAGCAGTAAAATGGAATTATTCTAATTATTGATAAGGCTTTGCATTAACACCCTTTGGCGAAAGGGTAGTTAGTTAACTCAGTAATCAGTAAAAGTAAAAAGTCCCCATAAAAAAGTGGTTTTGTTTCCACTAAAATCTTTTCGGTACCAAAGCTCTTCTGATTGCAGTTGAATTGTACCTGCTTCGGTACGTGCAAACGAATTGGGGGAATGGGTTAACACACCTGCTACATTAACATCTGAAGAAATATATTTTTTAAAACCAGGGAAAAGTTTACATCCTGAAGTCGAGAAGCTCATAACAAACAAAAACCCTACTGTAATGGCTTTGTATCTTTTGAAGAAGTGCTTTTTCATTCTGGAATACAATTAGCGTAATGAAATCAAGTCAACTTACAATTACAATAAGCCTACCCAATTCTTCGTTGTCGAACTAATGTAATATCGTTATGAGAATAGATATGACTAGTGAAAATACTTTGATCGATGAAATCGTTTCCTTGTGCAAGAGAAGGGGTTTTGTGTTTCAGTCTTCAGAAATTTACGGAGGATTTAATGGTTTTTTTGACTATGGTCCTTTAGGGGTTGAATTAAGGCGAAATATTAAAGATGCCTGGTGGGATGACATGGTGCGCAGGCGAGATGATATGGTTGGATTAGATTCAGGTATTATTATGAATCCGGAAATTTGGAAGGCATCCGGACATGTGGACGGGTTTTCTGACCCCATGGTTGATTGTAAGGACTCCAAGATGAGATACAGAGCCGATCAACTTTTTGCTGCTGAAATTAAAGTAGATGGGGAATCATTGGGATGGGTCTGCTTATTGGAATCAATTTCCATGCAGGATGAAGCAGAAAAAAAGGCAGAACTCACTAAGAGAAAGGCAGCTAAGCAAGGGAAGCTTGAAGCAGTAGATTTGCGTCCTTTTGATGAGTTAACAAAGGAAGAACAAGCTCAAGTACCTTCTCCTGCCACTGGAAAGGTTGGTGCTTTGACTGAGCCAAGAGATTTCAATATGATGTTCGAGACGAATGTGGGGGCGCTGAGGGATGCTTCCTCAACTGCTTATCTCAGACCAGAAACGGCACAGGGAATATTTGCAAACTTTAAGAATATTGTTGATACAGGAAGAGTTAAGTTGCCTTTTGGGATTGCTCAGATTGGGAAAGCTTTTCGAAATGAGATTACCCCAAGAAACTTTATTTTTCGTTCGAGAGAGTTCGAGCAAATGGAAATTGAATACTTTATTCCTCAGGGCGAGGATGTTTGGCAAAGATACCACCAGGAGTGGATAGATACTCGAAGGTCTTGGTTTAATAGCATTGGTTTGACCCCGGAGTACCTCGGTGAAGAGGTTCATCCAAAAGGAAAACTTGCTCACTACGCGAAGGCATGCACAGATATTACATTTAAATTTCCATTTGGTGAGCATGAACTGGAGGGTATTGCAGCAAGGGGTAATTTTGATTTAACCCAGCATCAAACTCATTCGGGTAAGAACTTGGAATTTTTTGATGAAGGAACTAAACAAAAGTTTCTACCTCATGTAATTGAGCCAAGCCTTGGTGTTGATAGAACATTTCTCGCTGTTATCTGTTCTTCTTATGAGGTTGACGAAGTAGAAGGAGAAAAAAGAACCGTTTTGCGATTTCACCCTCGAGTGGCACCAATTAAGGTAGGTGTCTTCCCTTTAGTGAAAAATAAACCGGAACTTGTTGAAAGGGCACAAAAACTTTATAAGAGGCTACAACGAAAATGGAATGTCATCTATGATCAAAGTGGAGCGATTGGTCGTAGGTATAGAAGAGCAGATGAGGTCGGCGTTCCTTTTGGAATAACAATTGACTTTGATACTATTGAGGGAGACGGTTCAGTCACTCTTCGTGATCGTGATACTACAATTCAGCAAAGATTATCCGAACAAGATTTATTTTCATACCTTGAAGAGAAGATTAACCTTTAACCACTCACCTTCCAATCTTCTAGAACCATTTGAGGGTTTTTTCTGCCATTCCAATGGTTCCATCTTAGTTTAAAAGCAAGATCTAGTTGGGTAGTAGAAGATGGCATGTTTTCAGACATATTCCATGCAATTCCTGAAATGTTTCTGGTTCCATTAAAAACGGAAAATTGAAAGTGGTTTCCTGACCCAACTTTTTTAGGCTCATAAGCAAGCGAGACATTTCTAAGTGCTAAAATTGGTTCTGGGTTTTCCTGACCAAATGGAGCCAATTTATCTAAATCATCTATTAAACTACCCTGAAGCTCATTTTCTTTGATTGTTGCCGCAATCTTAAGGGTTGGTTCTGGAAGCCTTCCACTTGTTTCCTTATCGACACTTTGTATGAAAGATTTTTTGAATTCCTCCAAGTTTTCTTCCTTTAAGCTCAGACCCACAGCTGCGGGATGTCCACCCCAGTGCAAGAGTAGTTCTTTGCATTGGTTTAGTATGTTCATTAGATTTACTCCCGAAACACCCCTACCTGACCCCTTGTATTCGTTTTCTGACTTGGCAAGGACAATACAGGGTTTGCCAAGGGAGTGGGCGAGTTTCCCCGCAACAATTCCAACAACCCCTGGGTTCCATTCATCTCCTTCCCCGCAAGCCACAACGGCTGTACATTCACTAAAAAAATTGTTTGCCTGGTTTAGAGCTTCTTCAGATAATTTTGATTCAATAGATTTTCGCTCTTCGTTGTAGGCATTCATTTTTTTTGCCAGTTCTAAGCAATTGCTTGGATCAGTTTCCAGTAGCAAGGAAACTGCCAGATCAGGGTCATCCAATCTTCCGCATGCATTAATACGAGGGGCAATTTTAAATGCCACATCCTCTCCCACAAGTGATGTATTTTCAACCTTAGACTCCCGAAGGATGGCCTGTACGCCAATGCCTGATCGTTGGCTTAAATATTTAAGTCCAAAGTTTGCCAGAATTCTATTTTCATTTTTGAGTGGAACTAGGTCAGCTATTGTACCCAGTCCGCTAAGACCAATAGATTCTTTTGGGTTTAATTCTAATGCAACTTTATTCCCGTCTTGCCTTAACTTTTTGATTAATCCATGGATAAGTTTAAAAGCAAGTCCAGCGGTGCATAAAAATCTCCACGGTTCGCCATGGTCTTTGCATAAATGTGGGTTAACTAAAATTGCATTAGTCGGTAATTTTTCCTTTGATTGGTGATGGTCAACAACAATTAAATCGATTCCTTTTTGTTCGAGATATCTTGCTTCATTTCTAGAATTGGTACCACAATCGAGGGCAATAACTAGGTTTATATCGCCCATTTTTAGACCACGATCAAGTACTTTTTCGCTCAAGCCATAACCTTCGGTCTTTCTCTTCGGAATAACATGAAGTGGAGCAGAACCGAGCTCGGTTAAATTTTTTTTGATGATTACGGTTGAGGTTATTCCATCAACATCATAATCACCAACGAGAAGAATATTTTCCTTTAGACTAAGTGCCTGGCAAATTCTTTCCACAGCTTGGGTCATCCCTTTTATTTCAAAGGGATCAGTAAAATGGGCTAATTTGGGATCTAGGAAGGATTGTGCTTCCTCTGGTGTTTTGATTCCAGTCGAAACAATAAATTTTGACAATAGGATAGATAAGTTGAGTTTTTTACTTAACGACTCAACAACTTCATTTTCTTGCTGGTCTTCAATCCAACGCATTCAAATTTTGGTTGGAATGAAATACCTTATCACTATTTGGTTGTGGAAGTCTGCCACTCATAATTTGGCAGAATTTCACCTTCTTCAACATGCTTACGATCCCCTTTATGCCAACGAAAGAAAATCGGGCTGGCAATGAATATGGAAGAGAATGTGCCCGTAAGAATTCCAATAACAAATACAAATGCAAAATCGTTTATTATGCCTGCACCAAACACCCAAAGTGAAACTGCAGCTAATAATGTTGTAACACTTGTTAAAATAGACCTGGAAAGTACACGATTAATTGCAATGGTGATTATCTTTTTCAAACTTGTAACCGGATTCATTTCCAGTTCTTCCCGAATCCTGTCGAAGACGACAATCGTATCATTAATAGAGTAACCCACTATCATTAAAATTGAAGCTATCATCGGAGCTGTAAATTGACCAGAGCAGAGAGCTCCATCCGTTAAATAACCAATTAAGACAAATAGCCCTACAGTCATAGCTACATCATGAACAGTTGCTGCAACTGCTCCAATCGCAAATCCCATTTCAAAACGAATTGCAACATATAACAAGATACCTAACAAGGCCACCAAGACAGAAATAACGGCATCCCATTTGATTTGATTACTTACTGAAGCTCCGATGTTACTTAATCCCTCTTCTGCCAGTTTGGCATCAGGATGAGTTTCATTTAGGATATTCAATGCAGTCCTGGCCTTTCCAGTTTCCGTTTGCAGGACTAGACGAGCAGATCCTTCACCCGTGCCGAGTTCGGATCGATAAACATGCTGAACTTCACCAACCTGTTTTGCCGCCTTCAGGGATTCATCAATTTCTTCTGGTTTTATTTCTTTTTCAAAAGAAGCTATAAGCTCCTCTCCACCACGAAAATCAATACCTAATATTTTATCTTTGTTAGAATAAACCGAAAAAATTCCAACTGCAACAATTGCCCAAGATATAAGGAATGCAGGCTTACTGAATCTGTGAAAGTTAATTTCGGTTCGGTTGTTCCCTTTGTCAATCTTTTGCAGGCTGATTAAGTTTTTAACACCAACTTGGAGTAAAACATTCATAAGAAGTCTGCTTATGAACAGGGCACAAAAAACTGATGTTACAATACCAATAGCTAGAGTGATACCAAAACCCTTCACTGGACCAGTTCCCAGCCAAATAAGAATCGAAGCGGTAATCAATGTGGTGAAATTAGCATCAATAATTGTGGAAAATGCCTTTGCATACCCCCCTTGCAGGGCATTCTCGCTTGTCTTACCCGCTTTTAATTCTTCTCGGATTCTTTCGAAAATAAGAATATTAGCGTCAACCGCCATGCCGACCGTAAGTACTAATGCAGCCATACCCGGTAGAGTGAATGTGGCTTGGAATATACCAGCAAGAATAGCTACAACCAATATTATATTCGTGCCTACCGATAAGACTGCAACGATGCCACCACCTTTGTACCATGAAACCATAAATACTATTACAAGCACGGCACCAAGTATACACGCATTCATACTGCTGGTAAGAGCACTTGATGCGAGGGTAGGGGAAACCTCATACTTTTCACCAATAGTGAGTGAAACTTTGAGTGGATTATTGAGAATATCAGAAAGCATTTTAGCCTCTCTGTAACTAAAGTTACCGTTAATTACTGCACTACCTCCATCGATTCGCTCTTTAACAGTTGGAGCACTTTCGAGTTGACCATCAAGAACAATGGCAAGGCGACCCAAAGAACCAGTAGCAGGATCATTTGAATCTGCAATATCGCCGGTAAGATCAGCGAATATTTTACCGCCATCAGGTGTAAAGTCCAATCCAACCTCCCAACCTCCCATTTGATCTTGCCTCGGGTACGCTTCTTCAATGATTTCACCGTCTGCGGACCACAGCCTACGAACCCACATCGGAGGTTCATTTGCAGTTGCATCACTGCGTAGCATAGCAGTGTAGGGAATTCCTTCATCATCAGTCCACTCCTCGCCTTCTTGAAGCGGAACGGTTGCCTGCGAATTTACATTAACGATTCTAAATTCAAGTTTGGCGGGTTTTTGTAACTCCTCAATGATGCCGGGGTCCTGCTTCGTTGTTCTATCGGGGATCTGAATCTCAATTGATTTGTCACCTTTTTTTCTGACCGAAGTTTCCGCTACCCCAAAGGCGTTAAGGCGTTCGCTCATGATTTCTACAACCTTATCCATTGGAGTCTCCCCAGAAAGTCCAGACTCGCTTTCGCTTTCATTTGTATCGGTAATCTCCATTGTGAAAGCGATACCCCCTCTAAGATCGAGACCTCTTTTGATTGCTGCTTGCGAATTTTTTAGGAGGGTTCTTAAAACGAGGTCGTTCCTTTTGTCCCGGTCTTTCTCATGACTCGAGCGAATACCAGGTTTTACCCAAAAGGGTAAGATTCTAGACCCGATTGTCGGAAGTACTCCCACGGGAGGCTTAAAATAGGCTGCGTAATTTAACCGGTTTCTTTTTCCATATGATCGAAGCGAAGCATAGTCTATAGCTTGGTCATCTGGAAGCTGATTACGCAAATTTTCGATAACTTCTGAAAAGTTTTCGTGCCCAATGTGGTCGGATGCATTTGCTTCAGAGCTAACTTGCCCGAGAGCATACGCTCCCAACTCCCTATCTTCAAAGGGTGTAATAAGGGAAAAAGATATTAAAAGGATAATGAAAGCAAAAAGAAGCTTCCACATTGTAGGCTTATTCATAACTATTAGAGGAAGTGAGGGATGAAATTAAAAAGAACAAATCAGTCGACTTTAGCCGAGATTGCTTCTTTTGAAATTTCAACTTTCACATTCTCGGCGATACGAACGACAAAGCAATTGTCTTTGACACCAGTAATGGTTCCATACATTCCACCAACTGTCTTGACTTTTTCACCTTTATCCAATGCTTGAATCATTTTTTCGTGTTTTTTCTGTTTTTGTCTTTGCGGGCGAATGAGCAAAAAGTAAAAGGCAACGAAGATGAGAATCATCGGAAGGAAGCTCATTAAGCCACTTTCGCCAGGTTGACCACTGGGAGGGGCCATCGCTAAGACCTCACCAAAGAATGATTGTTTTGAGATAAACATAATTGAAATTAGAATAGGGCACTAAAGAGAAATTAACCTATAATGGCAAGCATCTAAGCTTTTAAAGGAGACTAGTGAATTTCCGAATGCTAGTCTTCTTTCAACTCAGAAATGAATTTGTTATTTAAACCTGTAATGTGAACATCTCTCTGCGGAAAGGGTATTTCAATTCCTGCATCTTTAAAGCGGTCCCAAACAGCCAACATTACTTCACTTTTGATATTACCTACGCCATTTGATGGATCGTCGATCCAAAATCTTAGCTCAAGATTAATGGAGTTATCTCCAAATCCAGTTAATAAGCACCTTGGATCTGGATCTTGAAGTATTCTAGGTGCTGATCGCGTAGCATCTAGGCAGAGCTCAATAGCTTTTCGTGGATCGGCATTATATGCAATGCCAATAGGAATTCGTACGCGTACATTCCGATCGCTAAAAGACCAATTAATCACTCTATTAGTGATTAAGTCTTCGTTGGGAATTAAATGTTCCTTGCCGTCTCTTGTAATAACAGATGCATAGCGTGCCCTTAATGAGTTGATCCAACCATATGTACCTTCGATCTCAATAACATCACCAGGCTTGATTGAACGATCGAGTAAGAGTATTAAACCACTTACCAAGTTCGAAACGACTTTTTGCAAACCAAAGCCAATACCTACACCAATAGCGCCACCAAGAATAGCAAAGGAAGACAAATCCAAACCTATTGTGGAAAGGGCAATGGCGAAGCTGACAAAGACCAAAACGACTCTAAGAATTTTGGTCAACAGAACTTGAAGAGATGGAGGCAAATGAGGAAGTTTTTTAATCTTTTTCTCACCGGATGTTCCAAGCAGTGAACTGCCCCAAAGAAGAATAAGTAAAATGACTCCGCCATTTAAAATATCTAGAACAGAAATTCTTCGATCTCCTATATTAAATGCTAAATGATTGAGCAATTCTACTGTAGTTTCCAGTAACCCAAAGCTTTGTAATGCAGCCAAGCCAAAGGCAAGAACTGCGATTAATCGAATCCATGCCCTACTCTTAATAAAGCCTGAAACCATCCTGTAAATTGCCCATGCTCCGGCAGCACTTGTACATGGACGAATTAATTCATGAGAAGAAATCGAAAACCTTTCAACTAATGCTACGGAAAGCAGGCAAGAAATGAGTAAGTAAACAGGGGCTACCATTCTTGCCAAGTTTACCCATAATAATTTACTAAAGTCGTTCTTCGCAGAGTCTTTAGAAAGCCCGAGTAGAAGAGGCTTGGTGATTTTCGTAAGGACAAAAACAAGCAATATCAATACAATCAAAATAGCGAATTGTAATTGTATGCCTGGATCCAGCCAAAGTTTCTCCCAGTTTTTCCAATCCACTTTTCCAATCACCAAATACATTCTATACAAATTAAGAAGTAGTTAAGAGAAATGAAGGGCAAGCACGAACTTCTGGTTATTCGTTAGTAAAGCAGGGTTAAGCAAAGCTGAACGCAACCAATTATAAAGCCAAGGAGCGCACCTATTATTTCTATAAAGCGAAACTCCTTTTTCATGATAGCAAAAAGAATTTGTTCAAGTTTGTCGGAGGAAAAGGCTTCAACTTTATCCCGGACTAATTTCTCGACATCTACATTCTCCTCCAAATTTTTTCTCATATCTAGGGTGAAGTCTGTAAGAAAGTCCTGTAGCTCAGATTTAAATAAATTTGTTACTTTTTCAACCATGTCATCAGTTAGGAACATCGCCAACATAGGGAAGCTTTTAACGAGTTTGTTCCGGATAGTTTTTTCAATTCTTTTACCAATTAATTCCATTGATTTTTCCGACTTGGCTATATCCTCGATTTTTTTAGAAATATCCCCAATTGAGAAAAGTTCGTTAGCGACGAGTGATCCAAGCTTTTCGGCTAATTTTTTTTGTCGCTTTGGGAATACCCCGTGGATGGAAATTCCGAGTACATTGATCGGTACTTTAGGGTGAAAAAGCATCTTTACTGCAAGATAGTTTGTAACCCAACCAATGATTGCTGCAATAATTGGAAGTAAGAATATAATTGGAGACATTAGGAATTAGAATTCAAGTTTTAGTCTGGATTTTTTGTCGGTCGAAAAGTACAAGCAGAAACTCTTTATTATTTCATACCATCTTTTTATTTTTTCACTACCCTTTTCTTTTCATAGCAAACGAAACAAAATCGAATGTCAGGAATACAGTAGAACTTATTTTTAGGCATAAAAAAACCGCCGAAGCGGTTAAGATTCAAATTTATGATTATGGACTAGTTGTTTTCCTTTAAAAACAGAGAGGCGGAATTAATGCAGTACCTTAAACCAGTAGGTGCTGGACCATCGGGGAACCTATGACCTAAATGAGAACCACAGTTTGAACAGAGTGCTTCCTCACGAACCATGCCGTGACTGTTATCTGAATTGATATTTATCGAATCAAAAGAGTAAGAATCATAAAAGCTTGGCCATCCAGTGCCAGAATCGTATTTGGTTTCGGAAGCAAAAAGTGGGAAATTGCAGACTGCACAGTTGTAAGTACCTTTTAGTTTACAATCCCAGTATTTACCGGTGAAGGCTCTTTCCGTTCCTCCGCCACAGCAAATTATCTTCTGTGATTGATCAAGGTGTTCGGTTTTGAACCCGTTTTTTACCTTGTTCAATGAGTCACTCATAAATATTAAATTATCTTTTTCTTCGCGAACCGAACGATACCTGTCTTCCAAACCCCCTGTTTCTTTTTTTGGAAACAACAGCTCCTGTAGGTGCTAAGCTTTCCTGGGTTTCGCGATAGGAGAAATCGTCAATAAATTTACGAGGCAATGGGTTTCCAAGCAATTTTTCGATGGATTGAACTAATGGAATTTCTTCGGGTTTACATAAAGTAAAAGCCTCTCCCTCCGTTCGAGCTCGTCCTGTTCTTCCGATTCGATGAACATAATCTTCAGAATGTTGAGGGACATCGTAATTAATCACATGTGTGACGTTTGATATATCTAGACCTCTTGACGCAACATCCGTTGCTGAAAGGATTTTAACTTTTCCATCCTTAAAATCCTGTAAGGCAGACATCCTATCCTTTTGCTTAAGGTCGGAATGAAGCACACGAACATCTTGTCCATGTTCAGTAAGCCATCGACTAATCTTATCTGTTCCTCTTCTCGTTTGAAAAAAGATGATCAAGCTGTCGAAGTCAATGTTTCGGAGTAGTGCGATTAACAGGTCAAATTTTTGAATTGCTGGAACAGGATATAGGGCATGGGTCACAGTTTCAGCCGCAGAGATTTTAATATCGATTTTAGCTTCTGCAGGATTGTCTAGAGCCCATTTGGATAATCTAACAACTGCATCTGGAATTGTGGCAGAAAAAAGCAAAGTCTGACGTGAGCGAGGTGTTTTTTGGATTATTTTGGTAACATCTTCAACAAAGCCCATATCAAGCATTCGGTCTACTTCATCGAGGATAAGAATCTCAATTTTTCCAAGAGAAAGGTTACCCTGTTGAATATGGTCCAACAACCTGCCAGGGGTTGCCACAATAATATCGGGGTTGTTTTTTAATTCATCTAATTGCTTCCCGTATTTTACGCCCCCATAAAGTAAAGCCATTTTCAGTCCCATGTGCTTGCCATATTTACGGAAATTTTCTTCGATTTGAATTGCCAGCTCCCTCGTGGGGGCAAGAGCAAGGGCCCGACATCCACCGGGCTTCGCTAAGCGGTGTAATGTGGGTAGTGCAAATGCAGCAGTTTTCCCCGTTCCTGTTTGTGCCGATCCTACCATATCCCTTCCTTCTAAAATTGGGGGGATTGCCATGACTTGGATAGGAGTTGCTTCTTCATAACCAAGTTCATCAATGGCTTGAAGGACTTCTGGGCATAAGCCTAATTCTTTAAAATTCATTGTAACATAGTTGGAAAAGGGAATTCTTCTCCTTGCATAAAGTTATAGCTAAAGCCTAAATCTAAGAAATGAGCGAGGACAAAGAACAAAAACCCTACCGAGGGCGTATCGCACCAACCCCGTCTGGATATTTGCATGAAGGGCATGCCAGAACTTTTCAGATAGCTTGGGGACGGGCAAGGGATAGAAAGGGTAAAATTATTTTTAGAAACGATGACCTTGATCAATCACGTAGCAGAAAAGAATTTACATTTGCAGCGATGGAAGATCTTCGTGCTATGGGAATTAATTGGGATGAAGGTCCTGACTGCGGTGGAACATGCGGTCCTTATAATCAAAGTGAAAGAAATACTAGCTATATAAATATCCTAGTCAAACTAGCCGAGCAGGGATTTGTTTATCCTTGCAACAGAACAAGAAAAGAAATTCAAAATCAAGGAGTTAAAAATCGCTTAAAATTAGAATATCTATTTCCTCAAAAATTTCAGCCTGAACAAAAAATATTTTTAAGAAACGAAGTGGGACTAAATACGAATTGGCGATTTCGAACTAAGCAAGGAGCAAGAGTGAAATTTACTGATGCTCAAAATGGAGAACAAAGTTTTAGAGTAGGACAAGATTTTTCAGATTTTTTGGTTTGGCGAAAAGACGGATATGCTGCTTATGAGTTAGCCACGGTAGTTGATGACTACCACATGGAAATCACAGAGGTTGTACGGGGAGATGACCTTTTAATTTCGAGTGCCCGTCAGTGCCTCTTGTTTGATGCTTTGGGCTGGGAACGACCAAGTTTTTACCATTGCAAATTGCTCATTGGGTTGGATGGTCAGAAATTATCCAAGTCATCGCGTAGTCTTCCCCGCCTCTTTCCTGTTCCTTAAGATGGCTTTAGCTTTTGCCTGAGATAAAAATTCGTATTGAGCGTGCAGTCGGGCAAATACATACCCAGGCCAACCATCAAGAATACCCCCCTGCCATAAGTACACATAGAGAAATCTCAAGGTTGGACGAAAGGGTAGCTTGCGGAAGATTTTGCGTAACCTCCGCTTCCCTTTTACCCCATCATGTTGTAGGGCAGAATCATCATCGGTCGCAGAGCTTTCCACAATAGCTTCCCAATTTGAATAACGATTATGTTTTTCTACAAAACTCTCGATCGTTGGAAAAGCATGATGATCCATGATTGATTCTAATTTGCCGGTTGATCCTTTTACAACGACATGTTCATGAATTTCATGATCTCCACTATCAGTGGATTGATCGGTTATTTTTTCGTAGCGCCCTAATTTGTGTTTAAATAATCGTAGGTTCCAATTCGGGAAGTATGCATGCTTCAGAGGTTTACCAAGAAAGAAGTAACGCCTATTGATCCAAAATCCAGCATGTTTCTCCTTCGAATTATTAATAATCCCCTTAATTTCTTCCTTTGCTTCTGGTGCTAGGCATTCATCAGCATCAAGTATCATAACCCATTCGTTAGAGAAGCCTATGTTTTCAAGTGCCCAGTTTTTCTTTTTTGGCCATCCTCCTTTGTATGAAAATTGAACAACATTTGCTTTATATTTTTTGGAAATTTCTTGAGTGCGATCAGTACTCTGAGAGTCGACCACAAAAACTTCGTTAACCCATGAAATAGATTTAAGACAACGATCGAGATTTCTTTCCTCGTTTTTGCAAGGGATTAAAACAGATAAGGGAATTGAATTTTCTTTCATTGGGAAAATAATGAACGCAACTGTTTTTCATCAAGAGGGCCATTTTCGTGCCACGATAAAAAATTAGATGTATTTTCATTGAGGGGTAAATGATTCTCCGTATCCCAAAAAAAGTATCCCAGTTTTTTAAGAAATAATAAAACCTCATTTTGTACAGGTTTAAAAGATTCGATCAGCAAAATTGGTAGATGTTTGAGAATTATATTCTCTCCTCCCTCAAGAACTTCTAATTCATGACCTTCCACATCAATTTTGATTAAGCATGGGGGCTGTTCTGAAAAATCGAGATCATCCAATTTTTCTCTTTTTATTTCAATTATGTTGGATTTTTGACCAAGATACTTTTCACCCCAAGTTTTATCTCCATTTTTAATCATTCCAGTCGCTGAGGTGAGCTGGTCTTGGAGGAATAGAGTATTACCATTTTTATTACTCAGTGCTCTATTTCTTAGTGTTATATTTTTGGCAATAGTATTATCTTTAGTTAACGAGAGTAATTTAAAATTACTAGGGTCAGGTTCAAAAGAAATTATTTTGCGCCCTTTACTTTGTTGGAGGCACAGCCAAGTATAAAACCCAATATTCGCACCAACATCACAAAAACATCCATTTATTTTATACTCATCTAATTTCTTAATAATTCCTTTAAAATAATAAGATATTTCAGGCTCTAATTTACTTGTTCTACACCAAATGGATGCGTGAGTTATCGGAAGAAGGGCAACTTTAAAAGGAAATCCAATATTGAAAAATTTTGGATTATTTATGAAACTTAATGTTAGTTTTTTAAACCAACTTGTTTTTCTAAGACAGTGAAGCGGGGATTTGAAAAAAAGCATTAAATTTAATTAGGTGAATTTCAGTTAATGAGTCTTTTATACAATGAGCGATATTTAGCTCCACAGTCTTCGATCGATGGAATTTTTACTTTTGTAGTTGTTGATTTGGCTTGTAGTAAAAAGCTAAGTAAGGTGTTTTTTAATTCATTAGGGTTGTTGGGATTGATGTAAATTGCAGAATCTTTTAAGATGTCTGATATTGCACCAGTACGAGTAGTAATAACCGGACAATTTCGTGAAGATGCCTCTAAAGGAGGCCATCCAAAACCTTCAATTAATGAAGGGAATAAAAAAACTTTAGCATTTTCGTAAAGACATTGTAGATCATTTTCAATAACGCTGTTAATTGTAATTACTTTATCCTTATTTCGCTTTTGCCACTCATACAATTCACAATTAATTTCATTCTTTTGAATCTTTGGTCCAACCATCACCAATTTAAAAAAATGTTGGAGGTTTTTTTCACAAATGAACTTGAATGAATTAAGAACTGCTTCTCTATTCTTGTACCATGCAGAACTACCTACATGTAAGATGTAGCCTTGCTGACTTAAGTTATATTTTGCAGCCAAAGCATTCTGCCTAAAAGATATTGATTTTTTGTTCGAACTTACTCCAAGGTGGATGACTTGAGATTTATTTTTGCTTTTGGGGATATTACGATTCAGGTCTTCTTTTGATTGAATTGAGTCGCATGCAAAGTAATCACCTAACTGGAGTGAATGTTTAATCCATCTTTGCAAATATCTACCGGAATTCGAAGTTTTTGGTGCCTGGGGAAATTCATTTTGGGCGGTTCTTACAGCAATTAAGTCGTGGCAGGTTATGAGTTTGGGGATTGAGTAGTTTTTGCATTTGGATAAATAAATTGAATTTGAGTGATCAATGATATGGATTAGGTTATAACTTTTCTTAGTTAAGAGCTTGTTGATTTGTCTTGGAAATAAAATGAATTTATCTATGTACGCACACCATTTTTTAAATCCTTTTGTCCCCTTAAGCATAAGGAATCTTGGTTTTGGGAATATTTCTTCAATTTTAATCTCATCTTTTGGGTCTTGAATGTTAAGCATTGCACCAAAGCGGAGCATACTTTTTTGTTGATCATTTCTGAAATTTGTAAGTAGGAGGATGTTTTTGCGATTAGACACTAGTAATGTTTTTGGATTTTTGAAGCGGCAAGGCATAGTCCAGATCCAAACGCAGCGAATCCAAGATTAGTGGGTTGTCCTAGTAGTCCAAATAATAAAATTGGACCAGCCGCTCCAAAGAGAAAAATGCCAAGATAACTTCCACGTTTTACAGCATTGATACATGTTACTAAAAGATCTTTAGTTATCCAGATCCTCCATAAGAGGTAAACGCCGCCAACTAGTGTACCATTTTCTATTATCGGTCGAGACCAGGAGTTTTCAGCACCTCCAGTTCCTCCACCAAGAGCAGCACCAGCTCGTGTAGCTGTACCTAACCCGTTACCAAGCAACTCTGTATAAAAGCTGTAATAATATGGAGCGGCAATCATTTGGAAATAACGATTAAAATAGGCTTCAACCGGGTTACCTTCCACATTAGCGGCTTCTTCAAATCTTAAACTTAGAAAATTTAACCCTTCCTCAAATAGCTCAATCTGTGAGTATAGTAATAGTGTTAAGGTAGAAAATGCAAAAGTGGAAGCCGCGATCTTTCCGAATTCACTTGGTCGATAATATGCTAGGAATCCGATACAAGCAACTACTTGCAACGATTCTGCAATGACAGCTCTACTACCTGCGGTTACCATGGCTAATAAAGTTGCACTTGTTCCCAAGTACAACATCCATTTTGGAAAGGCATCTTTAATAAGAAAGCCATAGATAATGAAGGAAACAGCAAAGCAATAATAAAAAACGATTCCGCTTACAAAGCTGAATGTACCGGAAGCCCGGATTTTTCCACCCGATGTCTCCAGTTGTGTTCCCACGCCGCCCGACGCTGTATTAATAATATCGCCTGCTTCTGCCTGGAACTGTTGCGCAACTACCCATGTCATAAGTGGGGATAGCAACAAGAACGCTTTTCC
>Ga0209335_10003327_pt1 | contig 16152 bp, 3 predicted proteins | sample COG_09_FD_184753 | JGI IMG/M metagenome (GOLD analysis project Ga0209335, IMG submission 184753) | Pelagic Microbial community sample from North Sea - COGITO 998_met_09 (SPAdes) (version 2) | ecosystem: Environmental > Aquatic > Marine > Neritic zone/Coastal water | place: Helgoland, sampling...
CCAGCAATTTTGTGATGGTGCCAGTCCCGCCTTCCGACAAGTCGTCCCAGCCGTTCTCGCGAACGTACGCAAGACGTTCTTGTGACTTCTGTACGCGCAAGCCTGCGGCAGCCGTCACATCCTTGCCCACCATCCGACCCCGGGCGCACTCTCCTCCTTCAGGAGAGCAATTCCGCACACGTTCGCGATCCTCGCTTCCTTCACGCTCCCGATCTCGCTGTGCCTGAAGCTGGTACTGCTCCTCCTCTTTCTCTAGCTGTTGTCGAGTCTCCTCGTCGGGCGCGCACAGCCCCAGTCGCGCGTACCGCGTTGTGCACTTTCGCTCCTTCCGTGCGCGCACGCCACCCGCCTGCACACCAGTTTCGCCGGCAAGGAGGCTGAGGACACCCCGGAAATCCCCACGCCGCGCGAGCTCATGGGCCGTGTGGCCGTCGCGGTCGCGGACCTCGGGCGTTGCACCAGCGGCGAGAAGCGCGCTCACGACATGCGCGTGACCAAACGCCGCAGCGAGGTGCAGCGAGGTGAAACCATCGCCGGAGAGAGCATCGACTGGCGCGCCTGCCCCAAGGAGCACCTCCACAGTCGAAAGGTGCCCGTACCATGACGCATAATGCAGTGGTGTTGCCCCGCGGCTGTCAGTTACAGCGACGCTGAGTCCTTGCGCAAGTTGCTCACGTAGCGCGACAGTGTTTCCTGCTGAGGCAACCTTGAAGAGCTCCAGGCTCGAGGTGCCTCTTGATACGCGCCCTTTCTGCGGGTGCGGGGGCGGCGGTGATCCTTTGCTGATCCGAGCCCCTGTGCTCCGTCGTGACGCTCCGGCCTTCCCGCCTGAAGTGGGTGAGTTTGTGCCTTCCTCTGCCCTTTCAAAGGAATCATGCGATGGCCTTTCACGTCTCGTTCGTTGCCCCCCTCCATTCCCGTTGGCCGGTGAATGGCGTTCCCAGGAACAAAATGAGATCGCAGTGCACACTTTTTGAGACTGGGATGCAGGTGATGAGCAAATTTCGCACCCCTCCTTGCAAGACGCTTTTGACCGGCAAGCGCCCCCACCTTTGAGCGGCCCACCCGAGACTGGCCTACTCCGAGTCTTTCGACTGCGTACTTTTGGGTCCACGCGTGCCTCGATGAGCTTTTGAACGAAGTCCTTCTTCTCTGTGCACGCCTTGCACGTCGCGCCCAGCGCTTTCAGCTCGCTCTTTAGTTCCTTCACCGTCATTCCGCTAGGATCCTCCGCATCACGTTCATCCGAATAGCCGACCGCAAAAAGAACCATGAAAAGCAGTACTCGGCGAAGCTCCGGTGCTGCTCCCCTGAAAAGTGCCGCGAAAGCAAGCTTCCTGGGGAACGCCATCGGAGCTGCCCACTCAGTCGCTCGCGTACGAAAGAAAAACCTGAATCAGCCCAGCTGCCATGCAAGAAGTGTACAGATCGATTGCAAATGGTGGAGACCGATTCTTGTCACAACATCGCAACAAACGGAGTTAGTTCTCAAACTGCGTGAGACCCGCCCCCCCCAGCCCCTCAGTGGCTTTACACGGTCTCTGAAATCCAGCGCGCTTAGCAACTCAATGCATGGCTAGATCGCCAAGAAGAGGGAGCATCCTCCGCAGTCTGATCCCCCTTCTCGTCTACCTGCGATTCTGCGAATCTTTTGCGATACCAGGATATGTTTTCACTGCTCGTAACGCTTTGTTCTGGCGAGGAAGGTTCTCCCGAGCGTCAGTGCAATTAGGAGAACATGCTGAACAGGGGCCACCGGTTCTTTTGAACAAACTTCCCGAAAGCGTCACATACGTATTTGATAAGGAAACCAACTCACACATCTACCTCGTTGGAACTCAACACTACTCCGAGATATCCGCGTCAGATGTAAGGAGTGTGATAACAACTGTGCGTCCAGAAACGATCATGATCGAGCTCTGTGCGGGTCGTTACGTCAACATGTTCGCTTCGTCTGAAACTTCGCCGCGGCCTGAGACCATCGACCCATCGCGTACGGGAGGTCTTGCTGGTGCGCTTATTGGCGCAAATCGTATCACAGATTTGTTGGGCATCAATTCTGGGATCGACTTCTCTGCTGCCCTGGACGCTGCACGCTCACTTTCGTCAAGGGTTGTTCTCGGAGATATTGACGCTTCCGCTACGGTGGATAGGATCAACCGCGCCAGTGATTCGCGCGCTCTCCTTCCAGCGCTTTTCTCGCCTACTCTATTCGTCAAGGTTCTTGCATGTGGGGTCCGTGTTTCAACCTGATAAAATCCGCAACTGATGCCAAGAATTGTGCAGGGAGGACGTGAGATTGCTCGGGCATTGCTCCCAGCTGCAGGTGGGAGGGTGAATCTCTTCCAAGTCATGTCGCAGCCTAGACGAATTCTCGAACTTTTCCCGCTAGTTGCGGCCTCGTCGAGCGTCTTTGCATCCGTGGCAGCAACTGCATGGCGCGCAGAAGAACTTGCTGGCATAACGGGAGGTGATGTGTCCCTTCATCCTCCATTCCTGCCCGGAAGTCACCTCTACAATCATGTGTAATGATGATACGCCCCGTGTCCACGCGGCGCAGAGGCTCAAAGCAATGTGGACGATCTCATTTTCGCGATTCCTCTGGTTGTAATGCTTTTGGTACTTCCTCGCCTCTTCTCAGTTGTTGTCTCGTCCCGGGACCAGCACCTGCTCGCCTCTCTCCTCGAAGTTGCCGCGCTTTCTCCTAAGTCAGCCCATCAGTCTTCAAGAACGATCGTCGCCGTCGTTGGTCTCCTGCACGTCAACGGTGTTGTTCGCCTCTTTGAGTCCGGCATTCGTCCCGATGGGATGCCCCGGTGCATTTCCAAATACACTGGTGCCCCTGCAAGCCACCATTTTTATGGGCTGACGTGTACCGCTCCAGTATGGTGTGCACGTCGTCTGATTTCCAGGTGTGCCGCAGGGCCATCTGGCTCTCTGAGTCCCTGGGAAAGTTTGAGCCGCCTCCAGGGTATCGCTGGGGAGAACAAGGCGGCTCGGACTTCACCGTCGTACCGCAACCGCACACTCCGCCACTTGAATCGCACTGGAGTAGAAGTTGCGGTACATCTCAAGCTCTGCTGGGTGATTCACAACAGCCGAGGACTGGCCCTCGGTCGGAGCAGTAGGTTTTGGTTCGATGTAGATACTAGAGCTCAAAGAGAATTAGCAAAGTGCGTGGTGTTGTTGACGGTGAGTGCGTATGCGGAGTTCAGGAAAGCATATTTGCGTGAGTTTAAGCGATTTGGAATCCCCCACACAGCTGTACTGGGATTTTCTTGCAGCACTCTACCTGGGATTCATGGAACCTAGCGCGTGGAATTGCGCAGCAAAGTACAACGGTATTCTTCATTATTACATTTTCTAGCGGCTTGAACGGCTTGAGCGGCTGGCTCGTGTCCGAGAGGCGCACGTCGGGTGTCTGAAGCAAGCACATCGTAGCGCACTGAGGACACGGTGGGCTACTGAACTTACGTTGCAAGTGAAAGTAGAAGCGCCGTACCGCGCTTGATCCAGTGGTCAGCTTCCGACTTGCCGCTCTTGAGGTCAACGGTGAGCATGTACGAAGGACGCTCGCGGGAGCCTGTTCGGATCTGGTAATAGTAGCACGGGCAAGGATAAATACCCTTGTTACCTTTGCGCTTGCTTTCCGACGGCTTGAACTGGATCACAGGCATCTGGAGTGTGAGCTCCATTGGATTCGGCTCCTGCAGGCAGCACAACTCCGAATCCCAGCCGGCACCCTCGAGAAACATGCCCGCAACGTACACGCCCTCCTTAGGTGGAGCCATGATCTCCTTTGCCTCGGTGGTGTTGACCACGAATTCCCAGGAGAGCACGTCAATCGGTACAGAATTTTTGCGCGCCGACGTTTGCAGTACTGCAGTGAGGAATCCAGTTGGAAACGTGAAATAACCCATATTGTACACAACCGGGTAAGTTCCAGTTGCCCAGTCGGAAAGCTGCTTGACGCGCTCGACGAGGTCACGCGCCCATGGAGCAAGAGATTTCAGGGACGGGTAGCCCTGAAGCCACTTCGCGGGAATACGTGAGTCGAAAAGGCACATAAAGACCTCTTCCAGTGCCTGAGTCATCACAACCGTGCCCTTGACAGCTTTACGAAGCTCTGTGAGGTCTTTTCGGACACCTGCGAGCATGTTGTTGTAGCGCTCAACCTCCTGGAAGAGCACGACGTGCAGCGCCGAAAGATCGTCAGCCTTTGACTTCATGACTGCCTCCAAGTCGAGCGGCATTGGGACCTGGTCCAGCAGGCCTGCAGCAAGCCCATCGACAATCTCCTCAGGAGTAGCTCCTGCACCACCTGCCACACGCGCCTGCATCGAGAGGACTGCTTCGAGGAGCTCAACTGTGTCCTCGATTTGCGACGCAATATCTGCGTTTCCGTGTTGTCCAAACGCCTCGGGAGCGTCGAAGTTCGGCAGCTGCGCAATATAGTCTTTGTACGACTGGAGTGGGCCATCATCGGGGATGTGGTAAGTAACCAGCGACGAGAGCTTAAAATTCTCCGTGGTCAGCGCCTCGTCGCAATACCACGATTCGAGGTAGGTATTGACCAGGCGCCTGTCCCATGCATCAGTCACTCGCCCGCCGTAATTGGCTTCTCCGATGAGGTACCTGATCGCCTCCCATGGCGTGTGCTCGTAATTATCGATATACAGCACAAGAACATCCTCGCAGATGTCGAAGTCAGAATCATTGAAGTCGTACGGGATGTTCCAGCCCAGGTTTTTGAACTTACGGCGCTCCAGCAGCGTGGAGTGGAAGTAGCAAAGTTCAAAGACCATTTTCTTGTACTTCTGCGGTTTGTGAGAGCGCTCGAATTGCTGCTCTGTGAATTTGTTGTAAAGACGAGTGAGATTCGGTTTAAGGCCGCGCGGCGGCTCGGTTGTCATTTTGAGACCACTTTGCAGAATGGACATGGGGAATTGCGGTGTAGGGGCAGATGAGAGCCAGAGGCGGAAACTCTCGTGCGGCGCGCGTGTAGGAAGGGACGCGACGCGCTTCTCCAGTTCCCCCATATACGAAATACAAAGATGGCAGTTTGCGAGAAAAACCCAGTGCCCATCACGCATACCATCCTCGAGCATGCGGTCTGCAATCGGGCCCTGGCCTTGTCCGAGTGAAAGCGAGAAGAACTTGTCACCGATTCCGCGCAGCTCCGCCTTTGCCTTCAGCATAACAACGGGGTCGACACCCGGTGAAAGCACGAAAATGAGCGGGGCTACATTAGTAGAGTCCGTGTAAACCGAGTCCAGGTCAAACGGAGGAGGCTCGACAAACTTGGGGCCGAGATTGTTTGCAACAAATGTTGAAACCGCGAAGACAACACGGTCGGGACGGAGAAAGCGGATAAGTAGCAGCCGCTGTAGCTCATTACACTTGTTCTCCCACTCGCCGGGGAGTGGCGCCTCTTCTGGCGTTGGGTTCTTGTACCACTTGTGCCAATCCTGGGTGTTTTGCTCAAACGCCGAAGAAATATTGCGCATGCTCGCAAGGCGATTGTCCATTTCGGTAATGTTGTCCCAAGCATTGTCCAAAATCCACTCCGGAGCCGGGTTCGGCATCTGCACCGACTTGTCAACCAGGCCACCGCCGCGCAAGAAGAATTGGTACTCTTCGTTGTTAATCTTTGACGCTCGCTGCAGGATCTTCACGCACATCTGCAGTGAGAAAAGCAGCTTGTGTTTCTCGAAAAGAGAGCGGCAAATGTTGCGATACACTGATGCAGTGTGGTACGTATTCAGGCTCTTCATGCGTTCCTCAAGGTCGGCATTCTGCGGTGACTTATCGATAGACTGATTGTACAGATCGAAGTAGAAGTCGAGTGAGAACTGGTACATGGGGTCGATCAGCGTCAAATCAGAAACGACGAAGTAAAGGATCGACGCACGCACAGCACATGGCCTGTAGGACTCACGAGCCTTGTCAATTTGCTCCTTCGTGGTCTCAGCCACTTTCAGAGAGGCCTCGACCTCTTCGGACGTCACCTTGGAAGACTGCAGCGTATCAACGAGCGAGGCATCGTCAAGAAGGGAGCCCTTCGACGACGAGAGAAGAAACAAAATTTTGTTCTCGAGGTCCACCAGTGTCTTCTTGCCCGTGGCGACAGAAACGATCAACTCCTGATTCTTCTCCTCCAGGTCTGGCCGCTCCTTCTTGACCACCTTGCCAAGCACCTGGTCTTCCATACCGTCCTCTTTCACCGCAAAATTGATAACTGTAACCTTGGTCGATACCTCAGGCGTGTAATGCGGATTGGAAAGCTTGGTCGTGACATACAGGCGGAAGTCAGGATTGTAGTCTAGCTCCTTCTCTCCGAGCTTCATGACCATCGAATTTCCCTTCTTGGTAACCGCCTTGGACAGCACGGGCTCTAGCGCGGGGTCAAGCTCCTCGCCAACATCCTGAATAAGAACTGGGTTCCCGAACTGGATTGCGTTCTCCATCTGACGCATCCAGTCGCCCATTTTCAGGTCGACCACCTTGATTCCACTCTCCTTCTCAAGTTCCTTGATCCACTTGTTCGCCTGAAATTGCGGATCCACGCAGAGCGGCCAGCGACGACCGCGCGTGACCATGACCCCGTTCTCAGTCGAGAAAGCATCCGTTGGAAGGCCCTGGATATTCCAGTGCCGCACGTCGGAAGGGTCCGCCAGGAAATCAGCAAACGAGAAAGTTTCGCTTGCAGGCACCTCGAGTTTCTTGAGAGTAGGAAGCCAGGTCGCCTGCAGCAAATTGAGACGGTACTCGGTATTGAAAGGGCCGCCGTACGAGAGGAACGCCGCAGAGATGGCGCAGTCACCTACGAGCTGATTCGTGCGCGCTTCGAGATCCGTCGCAGATGCATCCCAGCGCGATCGTTCGCCGCCGAGGCCGCCGACCAATTTCTGCGCGCGCTCGAGCTTGGCCTCGAGCTCGGCTGACTCAGAAACGAGTCGCTCCTTCAGCCCCACAGACTCATCGTATTTGTTCTTGAGCGACAACATTTTGTCCGTCACTGCTTGCAGCTCGTCTTGTGCCGCCTTTAGCTGTGCACGCTTCTTAGAGAGAGTCTCCATCGCCTGCTTCAACTTTGCCTTTTTGGGCGCGACGTTTTTCGAAACACGACCATACACCACCATCGCACGAACCCACATGCAGAGCGACTTGGCCGCTCCGGACTGCTTACCGACTGCGTCAGGATCAAACTCGGGCTTGTTCGTGTACTTCGAGACCTTGGCAATCATGGAATCGTTGAGGTTGGTATCCTTGTCATAAGAAATCAGCTCGGAAAGAAAAGCAGGGTTTCCGAGATCTTTCTTTGCCTCGTCCCACGTAGCCGGACGCTTGCGAAGAACCATGACAGCTTCCATCACCATCTCAACGAGGCTCGGCGGTTTAGCATAAGCCTTGATCTCGGATAAATCCTTCTTGTTCAGCGCGTTCAAGGCTTCCTCAGCAGCTGCAAGTGCAGGAAGTGCCTCGTCGAGGTCTTTCTGTGCATCATCGGCAATGATCTGCGTCTCAGCTTCTTCCTTGCCAATCTTCTCTGACTCAGCTTGCACAGAACGCTGCTGTTCGTCAACTACCTTGCGATCCTTTACGATCACGACAAGCATTTCCTCACAGTCCTTTTGAGCAACGGCAACCTCTTTTTTCTTCACCTCAAGCTCTTCAGACATCACCTCGACTTGCTCACGCGAGTCATCCAGCTTTTCAATACCGTTGCGGAATTTGCTAATTTGGTCACCCAACTCTTTGCGCTTCTCGCCAAGCAACGTCAGGTAGCCCTTCACCAGCTCAAGGTAGTTTGTAGGCGTCACATAGTTCTGGCGCTTCAGCTCCTCACGCATGCGTGCTGACGATGCCGCAACAGAGGTATGCACTGTCGCAAAAACTGTTGACACACTCTCCGATACTTCCTCGAGGCCCATGCCCTGAGCTTCGGTAAGAAACTTCATGGACACCTCGCGAAGCGCGTCGTCGGACCACGCAGAGAACCAGTCAATCGTACAACAGTTCACGAGATTCGGGAACATGCGAACGCGCGTGCGGAATGCTTCACCAATGGGGGACATGCACAGTACAAGGTGCAAGTTGTTTCGAACACGATCAAGGAAGAAATCGTAAAGCTCATTTGGCGTCTCCTCAACTCCGGCAGCCTTCGCATCTGCCCGCACCGCCTCACGGAAGTTCGAAATCTCGTCCTGGCCGAGCAGATTCGGCACCTCTCCAGAGCCGAGCAAGCCGTTGATGTCCTCAAGGAACCCCTCTTGAATGATTTGTGTGTCGTTGAAGAGGAAAACAGTCTGCTGATTCTTCGCACCAGACATCTCGTACAGTTTCTTCAGATCTTCTTTGAACTCGAGTGCCCGATATGTTTTAGTGATCTCGATCATAAAAACCTTGTACTCGGCAATGTAGGCTGCCAACCGAGAGAGAGACTGCCGCCCTGACCCGCCGACACCGACAAGCAGACAGTGCCCACGAGGAAGCTTGATAACGCGAGAGATGCGACAGAGGTGGCCCAGGGCATCACGGAACAGCACCAGATGCATCGGAACAAAGCCGGGTTCATAATTGTACTCCTCGAGCTTCTCCTCAGCGAACGACTTGAGAGCAGCCTCGTCCAGGACCTCTTCATACGGTGGAGGATCGTATCCAGTACGCAGAAAATCTGCGAACATGCATACCTGGTTACCAGGCGCAGAGAATGTCTGATTCCATGAGGTCTGAAAAATGCTGTTGAGCTTGTCGTCCATTGCCTTGGTAAACCACTTGCGATCTGTGTCATCAATAAGACGATCATGGAACACTCTGAAGCATTCGTGCACCCACAACCGAAGCATTGCATCACGTGAATCTACGAATTGCTGGTCCGCGCGCAATACACCCTGAAACACGCGTGAAAGATCACGCATGTTGAACACGTAGTGCGTCTTTGCGGGGGTGGGAAGCAGCTCCGTGGAGATCAGGTTGTAAATTTCAATCGTTGCAGTCGTCATCATGTCGCCGAGCGGCTTCACCTCGTCACCAAAGTTTTGCAGCTTCATGTTTACCAGGCTCCCAAAGATGCGCCGAACCTGTGTCTCGTCAGGGAAGGTAAAGTTGATTGTGTGGAACTTGCTCTGGAATCGCTGCGGAAGGAAAGAGCGGCCACCACCAGGAGGGCCCACTGCACCGAGAACTGAGCAGTCCTTGATGTAGCGCTTCAGCTGCTTCAGACGGTCGTACCAGAAGCCATATTCCATCCACAGCTTAAGAAGTTCGAGCGGGGGCATCGACCCAAAGGTGTCTTTTTGCGGCATGTTCATGTCGTCAACGAAAACTACCATCTTTTTGCCCGCTGGTGGAGCGTAAGTGTCCTTGGTTCGCTTTTCAACCGACGCTTCGATGATATCCTGGACTCGGTTTGCGCTCGTTTGCGCAGAAAATTGCATTCCCAGTGTCATCATCGTCTCCTGCGGGAGTCCACCAAGCACCTGCTGCAGGAGCGACGTTTTGCCACACCCAACAGGTCCCGAGATGATGATGTCGCGCTGAGATCGCAGCAAAACATTGACAAGGAATGCGTTTCGTGCCGAGTCGACAGTAGGGACCATCAACTTGAAGAAAGGCGTGTCTGCCGCCGGGCGCCATGGCTTTGCCGACACTTTCCCCTCCTCCCACGTAGTCCACTGCATCTTTTGCACGTCGACAAAATAGTCATAAATTGTCAGCTTCCCGGGGAGTCCGGATTCAATTTCGCGAATTAATCCATCCAATTTCTTGCGCGAGGCCTCATCCACGCCACCACCGAGAGTCCACGCGACGCAGTACATGAACCACATTTCCATCAGCTTGGAAAAGTTCTCGCTCGAGGGCACAATACCATTCTTTTCCGTTGCAAGCGCGTCGAAGAGTTTGCACATTGAGATGACGCACGACAACTGCGAAGTCGGTGTCATTTCCGTACAATTGACGCGCTTAAACTCAAGGAAGCGAGCGACGTACTTCTCGACGAGAGCTTGCAAGGGCGCCACCAATTCTGCACTGTCTTCATTCGCTTTTTTCGCGTCAAGCCACGAGTCAACGTATGGCTGCCATCCAAGCCCTTCCACATCGCAGTAAATCATGCCAGCACGCGATACAGTTGCAGGTGAGGCCACGGAGAGGTCCTCAACCTCAAAGAGGCATTTTACCATCGGAGGAAGGGCAATGCGCTCTCCAGAGATAAGCGTGAGCAGCTTGTTGTCGTCCAAAACTGTGTTCATGGACTCGATCCAGAGAGTGTCCACCGGCCCATCCATAGTGACCCACTTCATGTCCGGCTTTTCGTCGGCACACGCCTCCCGCATGCAAGACGAGAGCGTACCATCGGTCCACTCGCGCGTCACAAGATTGTACTCGCCAAACAACTCGCCCAGTGAAAACGCCTTGGGGTTCACAATGTATGTGAGAACCCTCTCCCACCCAGGCTTCTCGAGCTTTTTCAGTGTCCCGTGTGCCTGTTGCAGCATCTTCCACGCCGTCGATTTGCCAGTCATCGTCCTCCCAACAAGCATGTTACCGTGGCGACATGCTTTGGCCTCGTAAGTCTGAATGACCTTGCGGATAACTTGCTCGTTGTGCTGGAGACCATTGGCCGTTAGATTCTCCTTGATGGCCGCAAGAAGATCGCCGTAATCGACTGCGGGAACCTCAGCGCCAGGGAACAGGTCGCCGCAAAGCGCATTGAAGAGCGGTACATCGGGTCCGACGAGCTTCGGAAGTGACATGTCGCGGACCGCGCGGAGCAGAATGACCTCCTCCGACATTTCGGGATCAACGCGTTTGACAGACCCTGCCACGACAAGCACAGCCTTGATGGCGCGCATACCGTAGTCGTAGTGGTCCTGCTTTGACATCTGCTGCTGCATTAGCGAGTAAAGCGTGATCAGTTTCTTGCCCAAAATCTTGCCGTTCTGGAAACCCTCGGACCCGAGCATAATCTCAGCGATCAGAGCAAGATCCGGTACCATCATTGCGATGGGGCGCAGAAGTGCCTTGAGGTTGTCCGGAAGTTCCGAGCGCCCCGCGTAACCAGGATTCATCGTCACGAAAATTCCCAAAGAGTTGACCAGCTTGATGTGCACGCCTTCAAAAACTAGAGATGTCATTTCTTGTTTGACAGCAGTCAAGATCTGAAGAATCTGCTGCGCCACCACCGACAGAACCTCGATGTCAATACGGTTGAACTCGTCGAAGCACGACCACGCACCCTGCTGGCACAGACCGGAAAACATGCGCCCAAGGGACTTGTAGTCGAGACCGTCGGAGCAGTTGAACACGATAACGTACATAGCGATGGCCTTACCAAGGTCCTTAACCGTCTCGGTCTTGCCCGTCCCAGCAGGCCCGAGCGGATTTCCACCGCGCTTGAGGTGCAGCGCAGTCGTAAGAGTCATATAGCAGCGGTCCGTAAGGGGAGTGATGACCAGACGGCCGTTATTCCCCTGGTACTCATAGCCGAAAAGGAATTTGCACTGTGTCTGCCTTATGAGACAGTCGTCAACTTCTTTGTCCCAGTAGAATCGCAGCTGGGACATCCACTCGAAGTCGTGAAGTGCTTGGGTTCCATTTTTGATCATCTTATCAATCACATCGCGCGCGTGCACCTCGATGGTGATGATCGCAACAACCTTGTTGCGGTTCAGCTTCGAGAGCTGTCCGCGCACCATTTCGGCGTACTTGTTGAGCATGGAAACCTGCTTCTTCTTGACCAGGCGCATCGCTGTCTTGTTGCCCTTCTCGCACTCTAGCAAACCCTTTTCGCACTCTGTCGTCCAAACCATCTGTCCTGCTGTGATGAGCAGCTGCCCCGGGAAATCGTTGACCCACTTTTCACGCTTGGCACCTTTCACACCAAGCAGTGTCGCATTTAGTGTCTTCTTCATTGAAACCCGCATCATGTTCTCGACCTCAAGAAGCCAAGTCTCAACGGGCCCGTCAATGACCATCTGGGTATGAAAAGCCGCATACTCTCCGTCAGGCGAGTTCATTCCAAATGCTTCGTAATTGCGGCGCCCATCTTTCCCGGGGGGCTCCATTCGGAGTGTCTTGATGGCCTCGAAGCACTTTTTCAAGTGCGGCTGCACAGCTTGCGGCTCTCGGGCCTGACCGAGAATCTCGAGCAAGTCGTCGTTTGATATGAAATAGAAACGGGGGAATGCCTGCCGCTTAGTCTCAAGATACTGGTCAAGCGACTTCTGAATCTTCTCTAGCTTCGACTCCATGTCATTCAGTGTGTTGAGCATGCCGTCGACCTGACAGCCTTTCACAACGTTCAGCTCCGCCTGTAGCTGCTTCATAACCGCCCGCCATGTCATGTTGACGTTGTCGAACATCTTACTTTCTGCAGGGAGCTGTTTTCTGATGTCTTCTGAGCCAACAAAGATGTTCTCAAGGTACATCCAAGCTCGCTGAACGTTGAGGACCGACTCCACTGTCTCAGACACTAGTGCCAGAGTCGCCTCCCATTTCTCAAGTTCCGGCATAAATGACAGCGCGAATTTCGAGGCCTTCATCGTTGAAAGCGTCACCACATTGTCCTCAAGCGCCGCAAAAACGTCATCGGCCGAACGTAGCTTGAGATAATCTGACTTGTACTTCTGGATGTCCAAGTCCATTGCACCCCACGTCTCCTCGAGTGACGTGACCGCGCGCTCAACCATTAATTCCTTGCTCGCAGAATTCGAAAGCGTCGAAACAAGATCCCCGTAGTTTGGCAGCCCGAGGTCAACAACTTTGGCCAGCGTGAAATCTTCGCCCTGCGGGTCGAAAGTCTTACCGATCTGGTCCATGAGCTGCGACCAGTGACGGTCTCGCAGCGCCTCGTTACGTAGGTCTTGCATGAGAGGAAGTGCTTTCTTGAACTGATCTACCCGTTCCTTGATGGCTTCCCAAGTCTTCCAACTCTTAATATCTTTTCCCAGCTTCTGCAGCTTCTTATTGAACTTGCCAGAGGCCTCCTCCATCTCCTCGGGCACCAGCTCCGTGAATCGACCCGTCTTCCATCCCTCCCACAAACCTTCCCACTCTTCTGCTAGCGCCCAGACTGCAATCAGGAGCTCAATGTCCTTCTCAATTGCCGCGAGGTCCTTGTACACTGGGCGGTCGAGACCAAAGAGGTCAACGCCGCCCTGCATCCTGGATTCCATTTCGCGGTCTGTCTCACACGTCTTCTTCCATTCTTCGATTGCAGCCTTGGCCTTTTCGATTGAAAGGGTAGGGTTGAAGGGCCCGTCCTGCGTAAATTTCTTGCGGTGCCCCGCCACCTGGGTCTTGAAGTCTTCAAGGCCCTGCATAAGGTTGCCCTTCATCTTCTCCTTGCTCGAATTGAGCGAACGTTCCGCAACAGAAAGCATTGTAGTGAATTTTCCAAACTCGCTGAGAATCGCGTCAACTTTCTCTTTCTCATCCTCAGGGATTTGTACATTGAACTTCTCGAGCAGCTTGAACTGGTCGTTGAGCGGCTCGAACCGAGCCTGAATCGACTCTCCTTCACCCTGGAGCCGCTTGCACAGGGCAATGAGATCCGCGAGTTCCTCGAGATTTTCTGGTGCCTTGGCGAGCCTGACAGTGTTGTCGTCGAACAATTCGCGCAAATCTTTGAGCTCTGCCACGGCATTCGAATGCAGCAGGTCGGTAAATTTGCCCTGCCAGCCGATGCAGTGCGATACGATGGCCTGCTTGAGTGGGGAGCAGTCGATGCAGATGAAGTTCATGTTGACTATCGTGTCCTCGGCCTGAATCTCGTTCTGAAGCTCCTTGTAACGCTGGATGTCCGTCTCAAATGATGAGAGTTGGCGGTTCGCCTTGGCATAACGACGGATGTAGGCATCTTTGTCATAGTCCCAAGTGTGCTTGTACTTCTCCCAAAAGGTGAGGTACTTCTGCAGTTTATCAAGTGAGCTCGACATTCCACCCATGATCGAAACCATGATCTTGAGAATGTCCTCATCGTTCGAAATGCGCGAGTAGAAGGTTTCGTTGGGGTCGCCGCCCTCCTTCAGCAGTGGGATAATTGTCACAACGGTGATCAGCTCCTTGGAGACCGTGTTGACCATGTGCGTGAGCGAGTTCATGGTTGGCTTGAACTCGACCTTGTCCTTCTCCAGCGTCATATTAACGCGGAAGATCGGGTGCACTTCCGTGCGCGCGTCGCCATTGATCGCGCGCGAAATCTCCTGCAGAGACTTCTTCACAGTACCACGTAGACCCTCCTCGATCATCTTGTCTGTGCGAACGACATAACGCTGCCACTCCCGCTGGATTTCCTCACTGTCGTTTCGGAACATTTCATACGAGGAATTCATCAGCTCCTTAACCTCTTGGTGCGCAGTCTGCAACTTCTCCTTCACCTGCTTGCGGTGTTCTTCTTGCGTAAATTCGAAGCTACCTTCCTCGTAGATGCGTTTGTTCTCGATCTTAACGAGCAACGTCTCACCAATAGCAGTACATAACCGCGTGATTTTCTCATGGTTGGCCTTGAATGCCATCACGAGTGTCAAGAGCTCGCCAGCGTGTTGGCGGCACTGCCGGCAGTAGTAGTCGACGATCCCGCGTGACGTCCACTGCAGCTTGTTCACGCCCGGATTGATGACACGCTTGAGATTCGTAAGTTTCTCTTGGAAGAGGCGGCGTTCGCCTTTCTCCGCAAGCGCATCGAGAATTCGGTTGAGGTCACGGACGACGAGCATGACATTCTCACGGACCACCCGGAATTTCTCACGCTGCGATGCCATCTCCATCGCAGCATATGGAATGGGAAAAAGCAGTTTCTCCCAGTAGCGGGTCTCTTGAAAGAGCCGCAGAAGATCATGGTCAAAGTTCATTTCCAGATACCCACCCTGGACCTGCACAAGCAGGTTCCTCTCGAGCTTCGTAGCGAAGTTCTCATCGATGGTGCTGGTCCAGTCCTGGTAGTTCTTCTTGATGTACTCGTCCATGCTCCCGGTGACTGCAATGAATGATGCTTGCGCCTCTTCGTGCTCGCGGCAGCTCTTCAGATAGTAGGTTGAGTTGAGCAAGTCAATCTGAGTCTCGAGCCGTTTCTGCAGAGATTTGGCCCACAGCGCCGCACCAGAGTACTTGGGAAACCCTGCAGTGATTGGAGGCGACTTACGATTGGTGTTGAATTCCTTGCTGATGGCCGCCATATCCAGTTGAAAAAGAGCGTACACGTGAGACGCCTTCGTCTGAACAGCGCGTTTGATGGCATCGCGCTGTGCGAGATGGTGAAAGGCCTCGAGCATCTGGAGACCCTGATGACATGTCGTCACCGTCTCGAAGGCTGATGTTATCACATTCTGCATCATCACTTCGAGATCCTTCACACCATTCTTGAACGCGTTGTAATCATCGTGCCATTTTGTAGCCTTGACATCAAGAATATCGTACTGGAGCTGAGAGATGTTGTTCATGAGCTTCTGGAAGCTCGTCTGGATCCGAGACAAACTCGTCGAAATCTCACCACCGCGGGAGCCCGAGAAGATTGGTACTTCTTCGGCCGGTTGCGACGACGAAAACTGTGTCTGGCTCTCGCATATATCAAGCAGATCTCGGCAACGCTGCATGAAAGCGTCGATCTGAGCAAAAATGCGAGACTCATCGAAATCCCAGCACGTCTCAGGCTCAACCACCTCCATTCGGCGCACCGTCGCCCGATAGATTTCCTTCCATCCGTCCCCGGACTTGATGGATTCCTGTAGCACCTTCATCGGTTCCTCCACATCTCCCGCAAAGATCTGCTGGAGGTCGATCGCATCACAGCAGCGCAAAATTATCTCATTTGACACCTTGCGCAGCAGACCGGTGATGCGCTCCTGCGTGTTGTAATGCGTAGAAAGAGACCAGATCATGCGCATGAGGTCCAAAACTGTAGGCAAGTGTGAAGAGATATCTTTTGGCTTCGCCTTAGCCAGTGCTGTGCACGGCTCCGAGAGGAATGTGAGGAATGTTAGATTTTCTTGCGCCTCGAGCGAGCCCTGGTTGATCTCATCCGCTAGGTCATTGAACGGCTTGAGATACGAAGACTTGGCCTGATCGAGTACCGAGGAGATCACCTTTACGTCTTCACGATGCAGCTGCGTTGAGATGCTCGTGAGGTCGACTGAGCGCGAACGCCAGTAC
>Ga0209335_10003329_pt1 | contig 16139 bp, 13 predicted proteins | sample COG_09_FD_184753 | JGI IMG/M metagenome (GOLD analysis project Ga0209335, IMG submission 184753) | Pelagic Microbial community sample from North Sea - COGITO 998_met_09 (SPAdes) (version 2) | ecosystem: Environmental > Aquatic > Marine > Neritic zone/Coastal water | place: Helgoland, sampling...
ACTGTACCACCTGTGGCAGAAATATATGAAGCTTGAATACCACTAGCTGTATCCTGATTAACTATTTTCCAACCTTGTGTTGAATCTGTAAAAACTAATGTGTGTGTTTGGTCATTTGTAAGTAAAGTACCATTTCCTGTACCAGCTTCAATTTTATTACTATTTGGATTTATTGTCACATTATTTGTAGCAAATGTAGAAGCATAATCAACAATCATTATGGTATCACCTATATTTGGTGACGCAGGTAAAGTAACAGTTATTACACCAGCAGTAGTATTAATAAAATATCCTCTTCCAGATACTGCAGTTAAACCTGTTGAGCCATCAGCTACAGTAACTGCTTGCCATTGTATTAAGCTGTCGTTTATATTTCCTAGTTTTCTTGTTTTTACACCCATTGTTTATCCTATATTGGTAAATACCTAAATTGTATTTCTGCCGAAGCTGCTGGAGCCGTAGCAAAAGTTAAAGTTGTACTTGAAATTGTATAGTCAGTAGTTGGTACTAACACAACACCATTGACTATTGCGAATACATCAGCAACTGCTCTACCACTATTTATAGTAAATGCTACTGTACTTCCATCACCTGTTGCTGAACCAGCAGTATAGGTTAATGTAGTTGCGATATTCGATTTTTGAATTTTTTTAATTGTTGTTGCTGAAGTATCATAGATTAAAAGAACATCATCATCAGCTGCTACTGTAGCTAATTCTGTTTGACCTGTAATTGCGCCTGAAGATATATTACCAGCTTCTACAATTGATTCAACTTGTGTAGGATTAACTACATAAATTTCATCAGCTGCTTCTGGAGCTACATTGAATGTTAGTGTAAATCTACCAACTAGTGTATAAGATTTAGAAGAACCTGGCTCTTGTCTAACGTTGTTTACTACAACTGTAAGATCATTGGCACTACTCGCACCTTGTGTTAGCGTAAACGCAACAGTAGACCCATCACCTGTAAACGTATCATACGTTGCGATTGCTCTTGTAATGTCGCTTGGTTTCTTACCAATATAAGCCATTAAATGTTTCTCTCTTTTTTATTTATTATACGTCTTCAAGTACAGAAAGCGTGCAATCTAATGCTGTCGCTGTTCCTGAAGTAACTCTAATTACATCACCAGTCGTTCCATTATTTTGTAATACTATCTTATTTCCTGACATGACTTCTAATGAAGAACCTGCAGGAATAGAAGCACCTTTTACTATATAAGTATCTGTACCGTCATAACCATCTAAATAAACGTCAGCTGTAATACCAGTTGCTGTTTTGTTAGACAATGTTACACCAATAACGATAGCTTCTAAAGCAGAAGATCCTGCACCCGCTGGAACTGTATAAACAGCACTTCCAGAGGCACCAGTATTTGTAGTTGCGCTACTTACTTGAAATCTTTTAAAATCGTTTGCCATTTTTTATCCTTTTATCTTACTATTTATAATCTATCCTAGTGCAACTGCTTGCGCAATTGCAAATGCGTTTGTCGCAAAACTTATTGCTGTTCCAGTTGTATCTACAAAACTAACGCCTTGTAAAACTTGTGAATTTACACCCATTCTATTACCCATATGGGCGTGAGAACTACATTGATAATACAATATATGAGGTGTTGTATCAGCGACTACTATTTGAGTATAAGCGCCTGCTGATCCAGGTGTTCCATTCGTAGTTACACCTGTTGAAAATTGTGTTGTTTTTGCAGGGTCATAATAGAATAATAATGGGTGACCAGAGTTTGTACTATCTGCTTGGTCAAATCTATAAGTATTTCCTGGTTTTAATTCTATAAAAGGTCCTTCAACACCATCCAGTTTATAACCATTACCTGAGCCGGTTCCTTGATAGATATGTGCGGCTGTTTTAGACGCAACTGTGACTACTATATTTGTATGAGTACCTGAAGTCGTATTATGTTGAGTACCAATTAAATCTGCGTAAATGTTTTGTGATATATCATTATTCAAAGAAATAGTTAGTGTATCTGTTGCTGAAACAACAGCAGCTATACCTGAACTACCTACAACATTTAAAGTATTACCTGAATTAATAAGTTGTGTAGTTGAACTAGAATCTCTTAATGTAAAACCACTTGAAGCAATAGTTGTATTAATCTCATTAATCGCAGCGACTAATGATGCTTTGTCAGTTGTGCCTAATGACGTTAGATCACCTGTGTCAGTTGCGTGACTGTTAAAGGTAGTCCTAAACGTTCCTAGTGTATCTGTTGTTGCTACTGATCTTATAGCCATTTTAGTTTGCTATTCCTTTTATTAATTCTTTTATTTCTCTTAATTCTGCCTTTAAAGTATTTATTTCTTTACAAGCCGTTCTTAACTCATCACTTTGTTTATTTCTTGCTCTATGACGAGCCATATAAATTGTATATTCACTATGAGAAGTATTAACTACAGCACTTGTAGATGTATCTTTAACTAAACCGTCATATCCTGATACTCTTAATCTTGCCATATTATATTGCTAATGCTATAGCCCTCATATCTTTAATTTTTGGTGGATAAGATGATATACTTCCAGTTAATTCTATTTTTAATTGGAAAGTAGTAAAGTCTTTTAAATTATCCACTGAATATTTGTATTCTTTAAATGTTGTGTCATCTTCAGCTGGTGTTACCGTTAAATCTTCTGAACCATCAGAATTAAATGGTGTCCATGCAACCTTATCAATAGTTGTATCATCTTCTGAACCCACAATTCTAAAATATACTTTAACACTAGAACTTGATCTTACATTTGAAGTTAATCTTATATCAAGTGAAGTAGATGAATTTTCTAGTACAATTGACTTCGTACAATACACTGCTGCTGTAGATGTGCCTGTTGACGCTGTATCGGCGACAAACGATGGTGTATTAGATGAAGTAGGTTGATTTAATCTATTAGTAATTGTAAAGGCACTCATTCTTTGAGTATCTAACACAGGCGACAATTTAGTATTTGTCGTATTTAATGTTATAATATTCCAAAATGATTTTTGACCAGACATTTCATTTGTTTCATTTATTTCACTAGCAACCATTTGAGGTGCTGTAAAGTAAATATTATCTTTTCCAACAACTGCTACTTTATTTGAATTTGCTGTTAAACTAAATTCTGATTCTGAACCGTGAACTGATTTACCTGTCGTAGGTCTAATAGACATATCTAAACTTGTTTCTGGTAATGTCATTGTTTGAATACCAGATAAGTTTAATACATCAAATGTTCTATTTTGAGAAGCAACTACTGTTGAACCTCCAACATCACCTGTTGATGTAGCATTACCTGAACTACCTGAAGTTATAACATAACTATCTAAGGTAATATCTTTAATAGCTGTGTATGTTCCATTTATATCTGTATGCGCTATACCATTATACGTACCAGAAGCAACACCTGATATTGTAACATTGTTACTTGTACCATGCATTCCATGATTAGGGTGGAAAACTGTTATATCTTTAGAACCACTTGTTGTTCTTAAAGGATTAGTTTTTAATGTTCTAGTATCTAAAGTTTTATTTGTTAATGTAACAGTACCCGTAACATTTTCAAACTCTGCTCTTTTAATTTTAAATTTAATATCTTCATTTTGATCTGCTGTCCAAGTTACACCATTCTGTGATTTAAAGAATACACCAGTATAAGGTTGTTGAGATATTGTTCTATTTGAATCTAATGCTGTTTGACCTAATCTAGCAACATACACATTGTAGTCTGTTGTATTTGCCATCAATACTAATGCATACTCTGTATTTTCTTGTACATAAACAGGACTTTCAAAAGTAAATGTTGTTACAGCACTTCCATCTGTACTTGTGCTTACAGCTGATGGATTTAAAGTTGTTTCTGAAAATGGTAATATAGATTGACCAGGATAACCATTGACAGTATTTCTGACTTGTAAAGTTACAGGAACATTAGCGTCTTTAGAACTAAAGAAAATATCTATTGATGTTAAGAATACTCCACCTGCGTCATCAATCATAAATGTTTGTGCCAGTGGGTCATGGTAACCAACTTGTCTAGCAGCACCTCTTGTTGTACTTGTTTGAGTTACATTTTCTGTTTCGTTTGTTGCTCTAAATTCTACTCCTGCTGTTCTTGTAGAAATAATTGTGTTTTGTACTGTTTGAATAATACCTCTAGCAATGTATTCAGCGTTTGCTGCTGTATCTGGTGCCGAAGTTAAATCGTTAGTAGATGAACTAGTTAATCTGAATACTCTTTCACCTGTTCTCCATCTTGGTTTCGTAGAATCTTTTGGATCAGGAATTGCGAATGAACCTGAAACAGCTCCATTAGCATCAGTAATCAAATTACCAGCTAATGAACCACCTGAAGGAGTTACATATGCTGTTATAGATTCATTATCAAAGTATGGATAAACTCTTGTATTTGGTTTTAATCTTGTTGCTGCGAATGATACTGTTCTACTTCTAATAAATGGAACAAATGCAATGGATACAACTCTATCACCAACATTCTGAGTAACAGTTTTAGGAACTAATACTTGTCTAATACCTGTTCTTGTTCTTGTACCTGTTCTAGTAGTAGTTTGTATGTCACGTTGCATTACTCTCCAACCATGACCACCTCTTTGTTTATATTGTTCTGTACTATTACTTGTTGATACACCTGTCCAGTGGTTTTGCCATTCATTCCAGACTGTACCTAATTCTACTGATTGTAAATTTGGATTACCTGATTGTTTAACTAAAGTATCCCAAGTACCGTCATCATTACTGATAACTAAATCTGGTGCTCTTTCAGTTTCTTTCCACTCATCTGTTTGTGGAGTTAGAGCAATAGAACCTATCCAAGTAAATATACCAAATGGGTTAACATTTACAGTTTTACTTGCGTATGGTTGATCTATTAAAGTTGCTTCTGTGTAAGGTAGAGTAATTAGATCACCGGTTTTAGCATATTGCGCAGCTGTTCTATCTGCTGCTGTAATTACTGTACCATCATCATCACGTTCCTCAAGTGCTATAGCGTCTTCGTTAAATGTTGGTCTCATTTCGCCATTAGCATAGTCCATAGAAACTTTGTAATCTAAATTACCTGCGTCACCAACACTATGACCTGTAAAGTTATCTACAACAAATCCGTTTTTAAATCTATCAAAACCATTTGCGTCTTGTATTTGTAATCCTTGAGCAGAAGTTTCAAGTAAAGACAGTTGTGTGTAGTATTCTACATTTTCAATTCTTTTTTCTAATTTACCAATATCTCTCATTGTATATCTTCTATTATCAACAGCTTCAATACCTACATCAGCTGTGTCTAAAGTATAAGATGGAATAAACAATGTGTATAAGTGCATTGCATTATCTAATACGCCTGGAATTTCTGGTGTTAAGGAACTTGCACCTTTTAATACTTTGAAGTTACCCTCTTTGTCTATGAATATTTTATCAACTCTTTGTAAATAGAACTCAAAATCAGATGTTATATCTGTTTCAAATTTTACAACATCAACTGTAGATGAACCAGTACCATCAAAAGAACGATCTTGTCCACCAGAGTTAATTGTTGAAGCGTCATCTACTCTAGGTCTAAAATCTAAAGAATCTCTTAACTCATAAACTTTTCCTGTCGTAGTAGATGTAAAACTAGGTATATCTTCATAATCAACAACACCAGCATATGAATCTACATCAAAGTAATCACCAGTACCATGTGAGAAGAAGTTAAAATTAATTAATAATCTACCAGTAGGTGCAAGTGCGCCAGTTTTAAGTTTAAGTCTTCCAATATCATAGAAGTTATCTCTTTGTCCTGTGTCTAAATCAAATCTATCTGTAACATCTGTATCACTTGTAGTAGCGTCCGTACTAAAGTTAGCTGCCATGTAAACACTATTGATTGCTGTTACATCTGCTTTACCAATACTTACTCCACCAGAAGCTGTTGCTGCTGCTTCAGTAGAAACTTGTAAAGTTTGATTACTATTTAATGTTTTTGATTTTGAACCAGCTACTGCTCTACTTACTGTAGCTAAAATTTTAACTTTGTGACCTGCGTAATTAGCACCAAAGTCTAATTGTAAAGTTTTACCTGTTGGCGAACCACCTAAAACAAAGATTGGGTCACCTTCGTGGTTATTACCAGTTAAACTTAATACATCACCAACTGCACCTGTTCCACCAGAACCAGTTGTCATAATAGATGTTGAAAAATCTTTTTCTAATAAGGCAGCAAATGTTTCGTTAGTACCTGCTGTTATTGTTACATCACCATTAGATGATAATGTACCTACAAAGTGTCGTCTAACTTTGAAATTTGTATCTGTTATACCAGAGTTTGCTGTAGTTTTTAATGTTCTAATAGTTTCATATGGTAATTGAAATACAGAAACATTTTTCTCTGGAGATTGAATAGTTGATCTTCTTCTTGTTACAATTGTTTTAGTATTATCAGCGGCAGCATTAGTGCTTAATGTTAAACTAGTATCCGATATAATAGCTTCAACAATTTTAGTTTCTGTATTACCACTATCATTTTTAAACGAAATAGAATCGCCTATTACTAACTCTGAAGTAAAGCTTGTATTAAAACCACTAACCGCAGGTGAACCACTTGCTACTGTTATTGTACCTGTAAGTGTATTATTAACACCAGTTGAAGCATCTAAAGCAGTATCAGCTGTGTAAGTAGGAGAACCTGCCATACCAAGTTGTTTAACTTGTGGGAAATCAAAAGCTGTAACACCTTTAAATCCTACAGCGTTAGCTTGTATTACTGCTGTGTTAGAAGAAGTACCACCAGTGATAGTTTCTCCTGGAACAAAAGTACCAGTTACATCTGATACAATTGCAACACCATGTGCTGCTGTAGCTGATGTGAATGCTGTAATATTTACTGCTGTAGTACCATCTGTTGAATATAATTCAAAAGTAGTTGCGTCTGGATTTCTAACTGTGTAAACAGTTGATGATTGAACTACACTATCTTGTGAAAATGTACCAGCAACTGTAACTTGTTGTCCTTCAACAAAATTGTGACCAGCAGATACAGTTGCAACTCCTGGACTAGCAACAGTTAAACCATTAATAGTTGCTGTTTCTTCATTTGAAATACTTTCATATGTACCAGTAGCACCTGATGTACCACCTGTAATTAATTCACCATCTGTAAATGCTTGAGCTGTTAGTATGTTTAAGTGTGTAAACATATTAATATCAAATAAGAAATGTTTATATACAGCTGATGTTAAAGAACTTGTGGCAAATAAATTACCTGTTGCAGTTCCTGAATTATATTCGTAACCTTTTGATTTAGCTCTACCTATTGTATTAATACTTGAACCTGTTCCTGTATTTTCTGTACCACGAGAAGCCGTAGCTGTGTGATATAGATTAACTCTTTTAAATGCTTCAATCTCACCAGATACAAATCCTATGTCAGGAGTACCGTAAGTGTTTGTTACATTTACAAAGTTACCTATATCAAATCTTGTATTGAAATTTTGTTCTGTATCAAAATCTCTTGCCTTCTCAACATCTACATATTGAGTTGCTAATTTTTCTACTTCATAACCTTTAACATATGCTTTTCCTGGAGATAATCCTACAGCTAATTTACTAGCAAGACCACCATTACCACTTGTGTAAACACCTCTATTAGTACCTGATATTAAATGCTCTCTAATATCAATATCAAAAGGTCTTACTGTGTAATCACCTGATTCATCAAATGTTCGTCTAGCAAAGGTATCTTCTAATACAGCATAATCTGTATTTCTAACTTTATTTTGTAAATTACCTTCACTTAATCTTAATAACTCTATAAAGTTTGCATCTTCAGTAGTTGAAATAGTTTTTTTAGTTAATGTTAAATCTATTTTAAATCTGTGAGCACCTGGCGCATTTACATTAGAACTTCCAGTAGCATTATCATTCAAACTAGCGTCATCATTAGGAGTAACAAAAGATTCTGTTACTAATAAACCTACTCTATATGATGGAGTGTTTGTGTATTTGTCTAATACTATTGTTTGTTTTGAAACTTGTACATGATACCCATTAACATAATAAGTACCTTCTTCTACTTGTGCTGCTGAACCTGTGTGTGTAGTTGCTACAACTGCTGATAATGAAACACTATCACTATTTGTTCCTGTGATTGTTTCACCATTTGTAAATGATGTGTTTGTATTATTAGTACCTGAATCATTATATTTTATGTAGAGAGTATCTGGATCAGAACCTGATAATGCATCTGTACCTACAATACGAGCTTTTACACCTGAAGAACCTCCAGTTAAAACTGTGTCTGTTGTAAATTGAGCTAAAGTGTTTGCACTAGCGATACTAGTTAATTTTACTGAGTAATAGTTTAAGTCGTATCCAATTTCACCAGGAATAACCATAGCACCTTTTTCAAAAAGATGATCAGATACCTTTTCAATCTGGTTCTGTAATTGAGTCTGTGATTGTGTTAATTCTCTAGCCTGTACAGCAAACGCTGGTCTAAAAAGAACTCTATGGAATTTTTTACTTTCCGTAAAGTCATCATAGTAAGGCGAGAGATTAAAGTCAGTTGGACTTGGCATTTAATTCCTCTCTAAAATTCTATAATCAATTTAACGTTTTCAGTTTGATCGGCCGCTCTTGTAATTGGTGATCTGTTCTCTACATACATAACATCGCCTGTATCAGCATCTATCTCACCAGCGTTATATCCACTTGTGAAAACAATACTATCAACAGTTGTTGATGAACTTGATGGAGTAGCAGAAGCACTTGAACTTTGTCCTGTGATAGTATTAGTACCAGAGAACGCTGTTAGATTACCATTAGCATCACAACCTTCATCATTAAATCTAGTTTGTATGTAATAGAGAATATTGTTTGCACTATCCCATTCTACAACTTTACCGACTGCGCCAGTAGTTGCTTGATTAATTTCTTCGTCTGCTGTAAATGTTCCAGATGGACTAGTTACTAATACAGCTTTTGTACCTCTTAAAGTATTTGCTGATGCGGCAGAACCACCAGAAAAAATATCTCTCATTAAAGATACTCGTCTAAAATCATTAGCAGTAGTGAAGTCACCAGAATTTGAAGTCTCTCCAGCTTCAAAATTGGTATTCATCATCACAAAAAATCCGCCTAATTCTTTAACAGCGTCTTTACCGTGTCCGCCTTTTGGTTCAATAATTACATCTAATTCTGAACCTGATAAACTTGTTGCTCCAGCTGTCACTATGTCTGCGTTTCTAATATAAGCAAATGTGTATCCTGTACCTGGTGTTGTCACTGTAACTGCTGTCACTGCGCCACCTGATACTGTAACTGTTGCTACACCACTTGATCCGTCACCTCTAATAGGCACGCCTGTGTGAGTACCATTAGTACCACCTGAACCAGCTGTTTTAATTTTTACTATATTTACTGCACCATCAACTGCTGCTGAACTAACTGTTGAGTTAGTAGCAACTGCCATAAAATCTGTAGATAAAAAGTTTGATTGTTGAGTAGCAGATAATGTGTACATATATTTCCACTTGTAACCGTCTCCAGTTGTAAGTATAGATGAAGATGTACCAGTTGGTTCTACTGTTGAGTTAGCACCACTATTATTATCTAAACATTTGTAAACATTAAATGTACTTGACATGACATAAAAAGTTGCGTCAAATAAACTTGTTGCGCCAGAGTTTGCTGTTTGAGTTGAAGTACCGCCTGTTACTCTATTACCATAATCGTGTCTGTAATAATCGTAAACTGTACCAGTCGCCCAATTTCTACGAGGAATTACAATAGAAATATCTGAAGTTGCCACTTTTTTTGCTGCCAACATATCGTCAAAATGGTAAAACTCATCTCCTATTGAATCAACAGGCGTTAAAGGTGCACTATCGCTACCTGCGTTGTCTGTTCTACTATCTGGTCTTGTTGCTGTAGCGTATGCTTGAGGTCTACCTATTCCTAGATAGTACACATTAGATGCGCTTTCTGAAAATGATTCCACAAATTGTTCTTGGTTGTGGATTCTAAATTTGTTTGTTATTATTGCTGGCATTGTTTCCTCTTTTTACATTTATATTTATACGCTAACTTTCGGTGATTTCCGTAGGTAACGCTAAATTTGTTTTTAATCTGTCTGTTGTTATATCCCCTATTTGTACTAATTCACCATCTAAAGATGTATTATAAGTGCCTGTTAGTCTAAAGTCAGCAAAGTTATCTAAACGCATTGGTGATATAGATGTTGTAACTGTACTATCCGAGGCACCACCAGTTGATGTTGTAACAGCTCTACCACCACTTCCACTAAAGTGGGATAACGCAAATCTATTTAGGGTGTTCATTGTAGGGCCACAATATGCGTATCCATACTTATTAGCTGTTCCTCTAATTGTAATAGGATTAAACCCTATTCTAATATTTCTTGTATAATGTCTTTTTAGAGTTAAATCTCTAGTGTTCGCTGTAAAGTGTTCAGTAGTTGAGTCTGTAAAGTCAGGATCAACACCTGCTTCTGGTGTACCTCTCAATGTAGTACCATCATCTACTGTACCTAATCTTCTTCCAAAGATACTAGAGAATAATGTATTGATTACTAGATCAACACCTGGATCAAATTCTAATCCACTATTAACACCTGTGAAACTTCTAATTTGGTTATTTACTTGACTTGTAATATCTACTTGTCCTGTAAAGTAATAACCAGCTGTGTGCATAGTCTTTTTAAAACTATCTCGCCAGTCATTAATTGAACGACCAACTTTGATTACATAAGAAAAATCCTGATAGTATAAGCTATCTTGTATCTTCATTGTTGTTTCTGATAAGTGTCCATCTTCATTGATATATTCACCATCAGTATCTACAACTGCATTAACACTAATAGTAGCAGTTGATAAATCATTCTTCATTACTGTTGCTGTAATTTCTGAAGACGCTCCTGTAATAGTAGTATTTTCTAAAAACTCTCCTGTTGCATCTGAAACTTTTAATAAATTTCTAGTTTCATCAAACGATACGATAGTTGCTGTGATAATAGTAGAACTAGCATTAACACCAGATAAAGTTTCTCCAGCTATATAATTACCTAAAGATTTATCTTTTAATATAATATAACTAGGTAATATCATAGTTGGACTTGGTGATGCCTCATAACCTGCGCCAGTTTCAATTTTTTTAGTATTAAGTAATCTTCCTATTTCTGGACCGTAAGCAATAACCTTTGCTCCAAGACCACCACTACTAGTTACCGATGCTGTAGGTAAAGACGAATAACCACCTCCACCATTTATAATTCTTATATCAGTTATATCTTCTGATCCTGTTCCACTTTCTTGTACAATTTTATCTCCTGTATAAACATCACCTCTAACAGTTTCATCTTCTAATACAATATGATCAGTTGATGTAGCGCCCACTGTTCCATTTTCTGTTGTAATACCACCATTGACAACTGAAACTTTTGCTACGGCTGATCCATCACTAAATGAAATACTATCTCCAACAGCATAACCAGAACCAGCATCATCTATTAATATTTCTGTTATATTTCCTGTTCCTACATTATCTACTTGTAGAATAGCATTTGTTCCACCACCTGATAATACAATAGCATCATTAGTATTTAATAAACCACCATCATTTATAATAGTAACAATATCAGGTATTCCTGTTACTGTTGCTTTAATAAAAGTATCTGATTCATCTGAGGCTGTACCTCTAATTTCTTCGCCAGTTACAAAAGTACCTGTTACTGTATCATTATTTAAAATAAATTCTGTAACTTCATTAGTACCAATTTGAAATTTAAATACATTTTCTATAATCGCAGTAGCACCAGATGTTTGACCTGTAATTGTTCTTCCAATCAAGTCTGATGTTTCGCCAGTAGTACCAATTGCTCTTAATATTTTTTTAGTATCAAATTGACCATCTGATACTCTTAACATTTGTTCTCTAGGATAAATTGTTTCTGAATCTAAATTAAATAGAAATCTAAAAAATACTTCGTGTCCTCTTTGAGTACCTTTCGCTCTATAAACTGATTTAATATTTTTAATAAGTTTTCTTTTACTAACATTACCATCTAAAGTTTCAGGTAAAGAATTTAAAAACTCATTTCTGAATTTTGTTAAGAAGTTTGATATTGCTTTATCAGGATCACGGAAGTTTAATAAGTCTTGTATGTTATTTACAGGATTAGGTCTATAATTAGATATAGTTGCTCTAGCTGTTGAGATAGAACCTATAATTAATTCGTCTTGTATAAACTTATCTTGTGCTGATATGAATAATCTATTATTAACTAAATCTTCTGATAAGACTGTAGCAGTTGCATTAGATGTTTGGCCAGTAACTAATTCACCTCTTTGAAATTTTCCATATGTAGAACTTTCTAAAAGTATTTTATCACCTTCGTCTAATTGTGTTCTATCAGTATCTAATTTAGAAGCGTCTAACACTAAACTATTTGTTTGTGCTGTTTCTGTTTCTAATTGTATACCATCTGTTAATTCTATGTTAGCAAGAGTAATCTCTGCTGACTCCATAAATTTATAATATGAATTAACAAACTCTAAAAATTTAGGGTGATCGCTAAGTACAAACTCTGGTACTTGCTGATTTAAAAGATTGGTTATCTTTTTTGTGAACTTTGCCATTAGTAACTACTTGTTGTTGTATAACCTACACCTGCGTCAGAAGATCCTCCAACAAAAGTGTCAGCAGTAACTGTGATAGATGAATTGGCTGTGTCTATTTCTAATATTTGATCTCTTACAGGAACAACATCATTTGAAGATGGTACTACTGTTAATTCTATTTTACTTGAAGCTTCGCCTCTTATATTTTCTACACTTAAAACACTTAAGGAGTTTATTGTGATTGAGCCAGTAGCATAATCTATCGTACCTTGGTTAGAAGCACTATAAACTCTTGTTGCGCCTGAGAAACTATATCGTCTTACATTACCTGCACCATCATCATCTAAATAAAATACTGTTGAACTATCACCAGATACTTTGAAACCTGAACTTTCTAATATACCACCAGCTGCTGAATTGTGACCAGAGTGTGGATTGTATAGTGAGTTTCTAAAATAAACATTATATTTTGAACTTACTGCTAATGTAGGTGTAAAATCTTTTCTTATTTTTAATGTTGTGATGTTTGATAGTATAGATGAATCTGTATTATCAATTAAGCCTGTAACTTTTGAATATCTAAATACACCATCAAATTGAGTTAATGTATTTGTATTGTAATTTGTTAGTGTTGTCAATATATCTGATTTTAATGTATCAGCTGTTTTGTTAGCACTATTCTGATCAAACTTAACATTAGTTGTAAGTAATATAGATGTAGTTTCTGGATCAACAATTTCGGGTCTTACAGAAGCAACATTATATTTTTTTAATTGTGTTACTAAATTTGTTTTAGTTGTATTCGTTAATGTAGAACCTGACGCTGCTTTGATAGCAATTTTAACAACACCATATACAGGAGTTTCATCATCTTCTCCACCCCAAGCAGAAACTGATTGAGCATTTGGATAAAGTGATTGTACAATAGTTTCATAATCACCTGTTGTAACAGCTCTATCTTGTGCTGAATATTGTAAAGGTGCATTATATCTAATTGATTCTTTTGTTTGTGCTTCAGCTCCACCTTGAGCATTTGATACAGTTGTTAATGTAACATCTGAATATCCACCAATACTACCTGATAGAGTAAATGAACTAGCACCATTTGCCTCATCTTTATTTGAAACAATATATTCTAATATGACAATGTTACCATCATCTAATTTATTACCTAATACATCATCACCAAAGTAAACTTCAAATTTACCATCTTCCATTTCTTGTAAAAAATAAACCTTTGATGTAGCATTAATACTTGTTATACCTGTTGCTAATGTGTATGTACTAGTTGTAGTATCACTAGCTGAATTTTGTACTGAAACTTTTAAAGTAGATGTATCAGCGCTAACACTTGGTATTACAAATCTTTGGTCAACATCTGTACTGTCTGCTGTATATTTAAATGTAACTAAAGTACCTTCGTAAAGAGGTATATTTGAAAATTTATAAACACCATTTGTAGGTGTTAGTGTATGTACTGCATTTGTAACAAACTGATAAGTTTCACCATCAACAGAAGTTGTAAATGCTGTACCTTTTGCCATTGTAATTGTAGCAACAGTTGTAGGAATATTATTCATTAAAATATCTACAGTTGCTGTTGGTGACTTTGGTGATGTAGGTGTGTAACCTAACATCTTTGCTAATGATACAATATTTTTTCTTATGTCAGCACTGTCTAGGTACATTTCATTTGCTAACATATTAGCATTGAAACCTAAGTAGTGAGTATTGTAAGCAAGTAAGTCTAGTAAGACAGCAAAACCAGAACCTTCAAAGTCGTAATCTTGGAACTCTGATTGGTCTTGTAAAAATGATTTTAAATTTGCTTTTATATCGTCAAAATCAAAATCTGAAACTTGTAATTTATTGCTTGCCATCTTATCTTAATCTTTCTAAAAATGTTTCTACCGTAATTGGATTTTGTACTCCTATAACATAAAATTTAATTTCAAGTCTATATGAATTTCTATCAATATCAGGATCAGCCAAAATTTGTGTTATCTTTGCTCTTGGTTCAAAGTTGTTTAACACTTCTTCTACTTTTCTTTGTAAGTTTAAAGCAGTCAATGGTGTCATTGGCTCAAATAATAATGCTCTAACGTTGCCACCAATCTCTGGGTGGAAAGGTCTTTCAAAGTGATTAGTATTAATTAGGTTTCTAACACTTCGTTTAACAGCTTCAACATCAGTAAGTCTGTTTACATCATTTGTAACAACATTTCTACCAAAGTCTAAATCTAAATCTTTGTAAATTCTAGTAGATCGCTTACTATTGTTAATTGCGTTTATATTGGCCATACCAATATTTATACATGATTAACCAGCGTTTACGTTAGAACTTCCAGTAGAGGCAGCATTAGCTACCCAACTACCATGACCACCTGTTGCGTCACCAACTCTATGAATAGCGATACTATTTACTCTAACTGTAGAACTACCTGCCACCGCAGGGTCACCACAACTTGTTGTATCACCAATTCTTATTGAGGCAGCGCTGTTTATTGATACATTTGGCGAACCACCTGTATATGCCGTTTGATGAAAAGGATTGGGTGTTGGACTTGCGTGTCCTACATGAACATCTAAACCTGATCTAACACATGCTGGCATTATTTTCCTTGTGAGTTGTAAACTTTGAACGATCTTTTACGAGATTTGTTCATTGACGATTTTTTTACTCTTTTACTTGTACCTTGTGAAGTTTTTTTAGGCATTCTTTCATGCGCTATAAATGATTTTGATATTTTTGCCATTATCTACCTGCTTCTTTGGCCGCCTTGAGTGCTGCCTTCTTTTTTTCAATCATCATTGCCTGTCTAATTTTTCTACCCATTGGTATTTCTACAGATTGACTGATTTGTTTACCTTTTTTACTTACATATTCAACACTTATGAATTTATCTTTGAAATCTGACTGTACAGACATAACAGCTTTCTTCAAACTCATTGCTTCTTTCTCTTTTTCATCACCATTTTCATTCCAAAACTTAAACATTCTCATTTTACTCATTTTTTATGCTCCATTAAATAAATCTTCGTTACTTGTTGATTTTTCTTTTTTTTCTTCATGCTTACAGTTACCACAACACTTAATTTCACCGTTGCCATCGTAATCTTTCATACAATCGCCGCCGCAGTGACAGTCATGTCCGCAATTTTCACAATATTTTGTCATATTTCTATTTATGTTAATATTTACAACGCACATTTGCGTGTTTTAGATTCGTTTCTGTTAAATTTTCTTTATTTTCTAACGCCGAATCGCCAATTTTCTCTAAATCTGGCCTAATTTTACACGATATTTCGGTACAAGAACAAATGGTGAACAAAAAAAGTAAATAAGTCAAGTAAATCAACCCTTTTTTAACCAAAATAATTTGCTTTTCTACCATTTTTCTCTGTACTAATCTATTTATCCTGATATATTAGCTAGTATATGATAAACAAAAACATAAAAACAAATAATATGACGATAGTTAGAAATATCGCATATAAACAAATAGAGAAG
>Ga0209335_10003340_pt1 | contig 16103 bp, 11 predicted proteins | sample COG_09_FD_184753 | JGI IMG/M metagenome (GOLD analysis project Ga0209335, IMG submission 184753) | Pelagic Microbial community sample from North Sea - COGITO 998_met_09 (SPAdes) (version 2) | ecosystem: Environmental > Aquatic > Marine > Neritic zone/Coastal water | place: Helgoland, sampling...
TGCTTGTTCTTTACTTTCATTGCCTAATTGATGGTTAGGAAGAATGTTTTCTGGGCCAGCAACTAAATAGGTACTGTAATTAGGCATTTTCTATTTTAACATTTTCTGAAACATCAGCAGGTGTTAAATTAGCTAGATTGTCTAATAAATGAACACGCAAACTACCTGGACCTTTTGCTTCCTCACTTGCCATTTTCCCAGCAAGTCCATAGATGCCAATGATTGCTGAAGTCGATAACAATTTATCTTCTCCTACTGCTATTGCAGCTCCTATTAGACATGATAGTGCGCAACCAGTGGCAGTGACTTTTGTCATCATTTCATGTCCACCTGATATTGCATATGTTTTTGTACCATCGGTCACATAATCAATCTCACCTGTTACAGCAACTATGATCTTATTTTGATTGGCTATTGATTTTGCAGCATCTAATGCATCGTTTGATGTTGAGGTGGAATCTACACCTTTTCCACCACCCGCAATACCTGCAACGGCCATGATCTCTGATCCATTTCCTCTAAGTATAGTTGGATTTAATGCCAATAATTCTTCAACATTTTGATTTCTAAATTCACTAGCTCCAGCACCAACAGGATCTAAAACCCAAGGTACATTATTTTCATTTGCATGTTTAGCAGCTTCCAATGCGCATTCTTGCCAGTATGGGTCAAAGGTTCCTATATTGACAGTTAGGGCTCCATTAATTGCTTTACAAATTTTACTAAAATCTTTTGCTTCTTCTTTTGCGTGTGCCATTGCAGGAGATGCTCCGATTGAAAGCAAGGCGTTAGCAGCAATATCCATAGATACAAAATTTGAAAAATTCCAAACTAGTGGCCCTTTTTTTCTTATATTAGTTAAAAGTTCTGATGCACTTTTGGATAATTCATTAGACATATTCATTTCCTCATTTTAAAAAAATACTTTTTTTATTCCTTAAAGGGAATACGTTTAAATTTTTAATTTAAATTAGACTATTTGAAATATAGTGAATATTAAAATTAAACTAGCAACTCCCTCCGCTGGTTTTAACCAGATCAGGTTTAAAGGGTTTATCTCAGCAAAAATTTTGCACCCCTGGCTCCTTTATTCTAACATAATAATGCAAATTACTTAATTATTTTATGCTTTTTTATTTTTATATTAATTCTAATAAATTTATATAGTTTAATAAAAGATTAAAAACATTTTAATTTCTGCATGGGGATCAATTTGGATAGAAAATTATTGGCGTTAGTTGCTGCAGATATGGTTGGTTTTTCTAGACTAATAGAAAGTAATGAGATTGAAATTCTACAACGTCAAAAACAACATTTAATAAAAGTAATTGAACCCTCAATCAATAAATATAAAGGCAACATTATTAAAACCACTGGAGACGGTTTTATTGCAACTTTTGAGAGCTCTGTTAATGCTGTTGAGTGTAGCATTCAGATACAATCAGAAATTAATAACATGGAGAGAATATATAATAAGAACGATAGGATATGGTATCGTTTTGGTATTAATGTAGGCGATGTTGTTATTGATAATGGAGATGTTTTTGGGAACACAGTAAATATTGCAAGCAGATTAGAATCCATTGCTGATCCTGGAGGGATATCGATAACTCATGATATTTTTCAAAATATAAAAAGTTTAAATATTACAAATTTTGAATATATTGGAAATCAGCATTTAAAAAATATAAGCCAAAAAATTGAAGTTTATAAAATAATTGTCTCTGACAATAAGGATGATGTCAGTTCAATACCAGAAAGTTTTACTGAAATTGATCAGGAAATTAGATATTGTAGCTCCAAAGATAACACGATTATAGCTTATGCAAAGGTAGGAAATGGTCCTCCTATACTAAAAGCACCGAATTTTATGAGTAGTCTTGAACATGATTGGAGAAGTCCAATTTGGACACATATGTATAGATTTTTAGCAGAAAAAAATACTTTGGTTAGATTTGATCAAAGAGGCAATGGTTCGTCAGATTTAGACCCTTTAGATATTACTTTCGACAGTTTTGTTGAGGATGTGGACGCAGTAGTTAATGATGCAAAGATTAATAAATTTCCAATATTAGGCGTTTCACAAGGATGTGCCGTATCAATAGCTTATGCGATTAAAAACCCAAACAAGGTCTCGCATTTAATTCTTTTTGGAGGTTTTGCTAGAGGAAAAGGTCAGAGAAATGATCCTAGTTATGAATCTAAAAGTAAGATGGAACAAACCATGATTTTAAGTGGATGGGAAGATGAGAACCCCGCTTTTAGACAGTTTTTTGCCACATCAATGATACCAGAGGGTAACAAGGAACAAATGGATTCATTCAATAAAATTATGAAAATTACTACTTCGGCTAAAAACGCAGCAAGAATTTCTATGGTGAATGATCAAATTAATATTACTGAAATGCTGTCTAAATTAGAAATTCCTACAATTATTTTCCATTGTACAGAAGACGCAAGGGTACCAATCTCTGAAGGTAAATTCCTAGCAGCAAACATAAAAAATAGTAAATTTGTACCAATAAAAAGTAAAAATCATATTTTACTTGAAAATGAACAAGGGTGGGATGTGTTCAAAAAAGAAGTGTCTGATTTTTTAAAAAATTAAAATGTATATTTATGAGAAATTTTTTTTGCTATTTTTTTTAAATCTAAAAGAAATTCTTCCGAAAGTGCTGATAAATCTCTTCCTTCGGGCCAAATATAAGCATAATCAAAAAAGATTGAGGGATTTAAAGGTTTAATTATTACATTTTTACTTTCTATAATATGTCCTACGAAAGGATCTATAATTGCAATTCCAATATTGTTTTCAACCATTTGTGCTGATTGAAGCATAGATGTTGATTGTATTTTGATAATTGGCTCAATTTTATTTTCCATTAACTTTTCTCTTATAGAGGTTTGAAAAATACCTGAGGGTTCCAAGCTTATTAAATTTTTATTTTTAAGATCATTTATGTTTATTATTGATTTCTTCATTAACGGATCCGTTGAATGTATTGCAACAACAGCAGGAAATCTAACAAATGATTTTTTTCTGAAAACTCTTTGTTCAAATGGCAAAGAAACTAAAGCTACATCAAAGTGTTCACCTCTTTCCCAATGAATAAGTTCATTCCTGCTTTTAATTGTAACTGAAATGTTTGCATGAGGATGTTTTTTACAAAATTTTTTTAAAACAATTGGTACTAAACTATGTGCTAAAGAATTTAGAGTGATAATTCTCAGTCTAGAATATTGATGCTGTTTAACTTGTCTGGCTAATGTAGGTATTTGGTCAATTCCAGATAGTAAAGGTTCTATTTCTTGATAAAATATTTCCCCACGACTTGTTACCTGGATTCTTCCTTTAATTCTGTTAAATAATGGGAATTCAAGCTCTTGCTCTAAGCTTGTAATTAAACGACTAACCCCAGATTGTGTGAGACCAATTTTATCAGCTGCGCCTGTTATAGAGTTTGATTGTAAAACTGCTCTGAAAGCTATCAATTTTTTTAGATTCATAATTATTTGTCCCATGATTTTTAATCATGAAGTCATTAGTTATTAGCATTTGTAATCATAATATAATTTTTTATAGTTAATAAAGTTATTTTTAGAAGAATAAGTAAATAAAGGAGAGAATAGATGTTTTTAAAGTTAATTATGAAAGGTATTTTGATGATGGTTTCAATTACCTTTCTTCTTGTTGCAAATGCTTTTGCAGACACTTATCCATCTAAGCCGATAAAACTAATAGTTCCCTATGGCGCAGGAGGTGGTGGAGATACCACATCTAGATTTATTGCTGATTTAGCAAGTGATATTTTAGGCGTTAAGGTATTAGTAGAAAACAAAACAGGGGGTGGTGGAACCATTGGTATTGGGGCTGTAGCCAAATCAAAACCAGATGGTTATACTATCGGTTTTATTTCTACAAGCCCGATTACTATTCGACCACATTTTATGAAAATGCCATATAAGCCTATGGATGACTTAACTTACTTAGGGCAATTTGTTTCTAGTCCAATGCCTGTTATTCTTAGAAGCGGCAGTAAGTGGAAATCTTTTGAAGACATGATGGCTTTTGCAAAATCTAACCCTGGCCAACTCAGATGGTCTACTGCTGGCCAAAAAGGTGGACCTCATATGGCTATGTTGGCAGCTTTTAAGCAAGAAGGAGCGTCTACTACATATGTGCCATTTAAAGGAGGAGCAAAAGCTTTAGCAGCATTGTTAGGAAAAACGATTGATATGGCTGTTATTTCAGATTTTGCTGCGCCTCTTTCAGCTGGAACTATAAAAATTATTGCTGAATCTACACCACAGAGAAATCCCTCTGCCCCTGACCAAAAAACTCTCGCGGAGTTAGGATATCCTCTTTCACCTGCTATTTTCTTTGGTCTTGCTGGGCCAAGTGGATTATCTAAAGATGTAATAGATAAGTGGGACAGTACTCTTGGTCAAATCATGAAGTCAAGTAAGTTCATAGATTTATTAAAGAAGCTTAAAGCCACACCAAAATATGCAAATTCTGCAGATTTTACAAAATCTGTTACAGCTGATTACTCTGCCGCTGGCAAAGTTCTTGCTGGGGTAAAATTCTAAAATCTAATATTATTTACAGAGTTATTATAATAACTCTGTAAATTTTCTAATCTTAGGTAGTTATGATTATTAATAAAAATTTTCATGAAAAGTCTTTAATTTTAATCTTATTGGTTATTACACTGTTTTACATATTTTGGATAATACCAAATAGTATTGAGGACCCAGAAAATTTTGGAATAGAGGATGGGTTAGCTCCAAGTTTTACTCCATATCTCGTTGGTTTTTTTTCTTTAATAACTTTGGTTTTTCAGTATATAAAAGATTATTTTTTTAATAAAAAATCCATTTTATCTCAAGAGAATATTCAATTTTCAAAAGATGTCTTCAATAGAACAACTAAGATTATTATTCTATGTTTGTTATATTCTTTTATTTTAATTGAGACATTGGGGTTTTATTTAGCAAGTCTGATATTCATATCGGTGTTAAGTTTTTTCCTAGGTGAAAAAAGGTTTCTGATTCTAATATTTTTTCCATTTTTTTTGATGTCAGTAGTTTTTATTGCATTTGAAATAGGTTTTAATATTTTTCTTCCCGAAGGAATCATAATCTCTAAAATACTAAGTTTTTCATGAGTTAGTAGAATGGAAAATATAATTACAGGTATTCAACTAGCAACTACTCCAGAGGCACTGGTAGCTATCTTAATTGGTTTGTTAGCAGGCCAAATTCTTGGAGCAATTCCAGGATTGACAGCATCAATGGCTGTTGCATTATTGGTTCCATACACTTTTTATTTAGATCCTTGGATTGGAATTCCAATGCTTCTAGGAATGTTTAAAGGATCTCTCTTTGGAAGCTCTATTACAGCAATTTTAATAAAAACACCTGGAACACCTGCTGCAGCTGCCACAGTACTAGATGGATATCCATTAGCACAACAAGGTAAAGGAGTTAAGGCTATGAAAATGGCTTTGTATTCCTCAGTTTTTGGAGATACATTCAGTGATATTATGTTAATTTTTGCGGCTGGCTTTCTTGCTAGTATAGCGCTTAATTTTGGTCCCCCTGAATATACGTTGTTAACTGGTTTCTCACTACTTTGTATAAGTTCTCTTACTGGTAATTCTATCTGGAAAGGTTTGTTCTCGGTATTTTTAGGAATGCTAATAGGAATGATTGGTTTAGACCCCATAACAGCAACCCCAAGATTGACTTTTGATTATTTGGAGTTGGAAGAAGGTATTGGTTTAATACCAATGTTAATAGGTACTTTGGCCGTTTCAGAAGCTCTAAAGCAAATGGAACAACCAGTAAAAAACCTTGCTTCTAGTACTCTAACATTTTCAAAGAAAAAAGTTGATAATATAGTAACTTTTTTGGAATTTAAAAATACTTTACCAACAATTATAAAATCATCTAGTTTGGGTACTTTAATTGGAGCCATGCCTGGTCTTGGTTCTACGATTGCAGCTTTTTTAGCATATGGAGAGGCTAAAAGAAGTTCTAAAAACCCTGACAAATTTGGCAAAGGATCTTTAGAAGGCATAGCTGCCTCTGAGTCAGCAAATAATGCAGTTTCGGGTTCTAACATGATACCTTTGTTAGCATTTGGAATACCTGGTGATATTGCTGCTGCTTTGATAATGGGGGCATTCTTAATTCAAGGTATAACTTTAGGTCCTGTTGTTTTTCAAGATAATCCTGTAGAAATTTATGCTATTTTTGCAGCACTTATAGTAGCTAATTTATTGAATTTAGTCTTGGGGCATGGACTGATTAAAATGTGTAAACATTTAGTGACTGTTCCAAAAAGACTATTGTTCCCTGGTGTTTTAGTTATTGCTTCAGCCGGTGCATATGCTCTGAGAGGTTCTTTATTTGATATTCAATTAGTTTTTTGTTTTGGCATATTAGGTTACATAATGATGAAATGTGACATACCTACTGTTCCTATGTTAATTGGTTTTATTTTAATGCCAATTTTTGAAGAAAACTTAAGAGTTACTCTTCTTCTTGGCTCATCGCATGATTTAAATGTAGGATTTGTTTTCACAAGACCTGCTTTTATTATCCTTTTTTTAATAATGACAATTACTTCTCTAATTATCTTTAAGAGAAGAAAACTTAAGAATTTAATAAATATAAACAATTAATTTAGATTGGAAAATATATGAAGACTGAATTGAACAACCCTAGAGATAAAATAAAAGTTGTATCTATTAATGGAAACTTAATGCCTCTGGAAAATGCTAAAGTATCTATTACTGCTCCTGGGTTGTCGTATGCTGCACTTGTTTTTGAGGGAATTAGGGCATACTGGAATGATGACATCAAAGAGTTATATCTTTTTAGACTAGACGAACATTTAACTAGATTTACAAATTCAATGAAACTTCTTAAATTTATAGATTATCCTGACGCTATTACAGTCAAAGAAAACATTTTAACAAATTTGAAAGCTAATAATTTTAAGGAAGATATATATATTAGGCTTCAAGGTTATATAGATGATTGGGGTGAGATGGCTGTTCGAACTCCGGTAAGTACTTCAATAGTAAGTTATCCAAGGCCAAGGGCGGAAGCTTTTGTAAAAGGGAAAAATTTTACTGTTAGTTCCTGGCAAAGGTTAGACGATAATGCAAGCCCACCTCGAATTAAAGCCTCTGCGAATTATCTAAATAGTAGATTAGCTAGCATTCAAGCTAAAGATAGTGGATATGATGGGGGAATAATGCTGGCTGCAAATGGAAAAGTAAGTGAAGGGCCAGGTGGGTGCATTTTTATAATTAGAAACAAAACTTTAATTACCCCCAGTGTTACTAGTGGGATTTTAGAGAGTATTACAAGAGATAGCATTATTCATCTAGCACGTGAGCTTAAATTAGCAGTTGAAACAAGAGATGTTGATAGAACAGAATTATATATAGCAGAAGAAATTTTTTACTGCGGAACAGGTCAAGAAATAATGCCAATTTTAAGTGTAGATAAAATTCTTGCTGGTAACGGCAAACCAGGTGAAATAACAAGGTTATTACAAGATAAATTTACCGATATTGTTAAAGGGAAAAGTTCAGAATTTAAAGAATGGATTTACCCAGTTTACCAAAAATAGGAATAAAGACATGATGAAAATTAATCCAATTAAGCTTGGTATTATATGGAAAAGACTTAACGGAATGATAGATGAGGTGGCTGAAAGTTTTATAAGATCATCCTTTTCAGCGGTTGTAAGAGAAAATTATGACATGGCTTTTAGTCTTCTAGATGTAAAAGGAAGACAATTTATTCAAACAAAGAAAAGTATTCCATCTTTTATTGGAACATTGCCACACACTCTTCAGGAAATATTAAAAAAAATACCAGTAGATGATTTTTCTGAGGGGGATGTTGTTATTTCTAATGATTCTTGGTTAGGCACTGGTCATCTTAATGATATAACGATGGTCGCACCTATTTTTAAAGATAGTAAATTAATAGCTTTTGCTGGAAGTACTGCACATACGGTCGATATAGGTGGAGCTCCATCTCCAAATGCCCAAGATAGTTTTGAAGAAGGTTTATGTATTCCCGTGTGTAAAATAGTTGAAAAAGGTGTTGAGAATAAAATAGTAATAGATTTTTTAGAACAAAACCTTAGAGAACCGGAAGAGACGCTTGGCGATATAAGGGCCCAATTTTCAGCGTATGCCGTAGCAACAAAAAAATTGTTAGTTTTGTTAGAAGAAGAAAATTTAAATGATCTTGATTTAATAATTTCAAACATATTACAAAAATCAGAAGAAAGCATGAGAAAAAAAATATCTGAAATCCCAGATGGAAAATATTATGACGAGATGTTGGTAGATGGTTTTGAAAATCCTCTAAGTATAAAGTGTATGATTGAAATAAAGAAAGATAAAATCAAGGTAGATTTTACCGGGACATCTCAGCAAATAAATAGACCAATAAACAGTGTGTTTAATTATACTTACGCCTATGCATGTTATGCTTTAAAATGTGCTATTGATCCTAATGCTCCAAATAATGATGGCTCTTTCAGAACTATAACTATCAAAGCTCCTGAAGGAACTATAGTTAACCCAAGAAGGCCAGCTCCTGTCTGGGGTAGACATTTAACAGGTCATTATATACCACCTGCTATTTATGGAGCATTATCCAAAGTTATTCCAAACAAAGTAATTGCTGAGTCAGGGTCACCTTTGTGGAATATTTATTTCAAGGGTAGGCAAGAATTAAATGATAAACCTTTTGTGAAAATGTTTTTTATGAATGGTGGTCACGGTGCAAGAAGTAAAAGTGACGGTCCAGGATGTTTAAGCTTCCCCAGTAATGTATCAAATCAATCAATTGAACAATTTGAAAATCAAGCTCCTTTATTAATTCATGAAAAATCATTCGTAAAAGACACACAAGGAATTGGACAATATGTAGGGGGACCAGCTCAAAAAATATCTTTTGAGTCAACTTCTCATAAAACTATCATGATGACTATTAGGCATGAAAGAGTTCTTTACCCACCTAGGGGAATTATGGGTGGTGGTAATGGTTCAAAGGGTATTGACTTAGTTAACAATAAAAGAATACCAGCAAAGACCTCCTATCCACTTAAATTTGGAGATATAGCTAGTTTTCAAACGCCCGGTGGTGGTGGAATGTTCCCTGCAAAAAAGCGAAACGTTAAAAAGGTACTTAATGATATTGATAGCCAATTGCTAAGTTCTAAAAAAGCTAAATTATTTTATAAAAAACAGCTTGAGAGAAATAATAATGACTAATCAAGTTAATCAATTTTTAATTGGCGTTGATATTGGAGGTACATTTACAGATATCGTTGCAGTTGATCAAAAAAATGGAAAACAATTTAATGGAAAGGTGCTCACAACACCTCAAAATCCCTCAGAAGCAGTTTTGTCAGGTGTTAATCAAATTATTTTGAATAATAAAATAGACCCAAAAAAATGTAGAATTATTCATGGGACCACACTTGTAGCTAATGCACTTATTGAAAGAAAAGGTGTTAAAACAGCTCTTCTTACAACTAAGGGTTTCAAGGATGTATTAGAGATAGGTAGAGAATGGCGTTACGATTTGTTTTCATTAGATTTAGAAATGCCAAAACCAATTGTATCAAGGAATTTAAGATTTGAAGTAGAAGAAAGACTAAATTTTGAAGGAAAAGTAATTAAAAAATTAGATGAGATTGAACTTATAAAAATAGCTAAGCAAATCAAAAAATCAGGTGTGGAAACCTTAGCAATTGTATTTTTACATTCATTTAAAAACTCAATGCATGAGAAATTTGCAAAGAAAATTATACAAAAACACGTCCCGGCTTTGAATATATGTCTATCAAGTACAGTAAGTCCTGAAATTGGAGAATATGAAAGAACGTCTACATGTGTCGCCAATGCATATGTTCAACCTATTTTTAAAAATTATGTGAATTCGCTAGTTATAGGTTTAAAGAAAATGGGTATTGTGAATGATCTTTTTTTAATGTTATCTGATGGTGGTATAGTTCATGAAAAAATAGCAGTAGAATTTCCAATTAGATTAGTTCAATCTGGTCCAGCTGGAGGTGCTCAGGCCGCAACTTTGTATGGAAAATTACAAAAAATAAATGATGTATTATGTTTTGATATGGGAGGAACAACTGCTAAAGCATGCTTGATAGAAAATGGTAAACCCAATAGGACAACTGTATTTGAAGTTGCTAGAGTTTTTCGTTTTTCAAAGGGGAGTGGTTTGCCACTTCAAGTTCCAGTTGTTGATATGATTGAAATTGGTGCTGGAGGAGGCAGTATAGCTCGTATAGATGAGATGGGTTTAATACAAGTTGGACCAGAAAGTTCAAGTTCATACCCTGGGCCAGCATGTTATGATTTAGGCGGAAAATTACCAACTGTCACAGATTCTGATCTAATTTTAGGTTATATCGATCCGGATAATTTTTTAGGTGGTGATATGAAACTTAGTAAAGAAAATGCTGAATCTGCAATAAAAGAGCACATAGCTGTACCAATGGGAATATCAGTATTAGATGCGGCTTGGGCAATTCACGAAGTTGTAACAGAAAATATGTCTCAAGCAGCTACCATACATGCACTAGAAAAAGGTAGAAAAATAGAAAAATTTTCAATGATTCCAATTGGAGGTGCAGGACCAGTGCATGCTTGTAGCATGATGTCTAAAATGAATATCAATAAAATGATTAGTCCTTCTAATGCAGGTGTTGCTTCTGCCATAGGAATGATAGCCTCACCTAATTCATTTGAAATTGTTTTAGCAGACATGCAAATGCTTGAGGACATAGAGTTTTCAAAATTAGAGAGAAAATTTAATGGATTAAGAAGAGAAGGTGAAAAATCACTTTTTAAAACTGGTGTTAAGCAAAATAAAATTAAAATAATTAATAGTCTTTTGATGAGATATGTGGGTCAAGGTTATGAGGTAGAGGTTCCAATAAGTGAAAAAACTTTAGATAGTAAAAAAATAGAAAATATTAAAAGTGAATTTGAGAAGGTATATAAAAACTTATTTGGAAGAATTGAAAGGATGCCCCTAGAAATAATATCTCTTAGAACTATAGCCTCAAACATATCAAAACAATTAACTATTAAAGAGCATACATTTAATTTGTCATTTGGTTCAAAAAAAATAAAAAAAAGGAAAGCATTTTTTGGTGGTAAAAAATTTATAAATACCCCTGTTTATCAAAGAACTGACTTGTCTAAAAATTTTCAGAACAAAGGACCTTTAATTATAGAAGAAAGGGAATCAACCCTTATTGTTCCACCACATTTTAATTTGAAAATGGATGAAACTGGTAATATTTTAGTAACTAAAGTTGAGTAAAATGGAACAAAAAATTACTATTTCCGAAATGATTGCCCGTCACTTAAAAAATATAGGTGTCCAAAAAGTTTTTGGAGTACCTGGAGGTGGTAGTAGTTTAGATTTGATTGATGCCTTTGAGAAGGTTGATATAGAATTTCATTTAGTAAAAAGAGAAGACGCAGCCGTCATAATGGCAAGTGTTTTCGGAGAGTTAACGAGGTCAATTGGAGTTGCACTTGTTACTAAAGGTCCAGGATTATCAAACTCTATGAATGGAATAGCATACTCATCACTTGATAGATCACCTTTAATTCTATTTAGTGATGGGTTTTCAGATAAATTAAGTTCATTTGTTACACATCAAGTGTTTGATCAAAAAAAGCTAATGTCTCCATTTAGTAAAAGTTACACAAATTTACAAAATGATGATCCAGAAACAGAATTTAAAAATGTAGTTTCCAAAGCTTTACTACCTCCTTATGGGCCAGTTTATGTTGAATTAATATCTTCGGTAGCCCAGATATTAATTGAAAATAAAAATACTGAACCAAATAATGATTATATAGATAAAAGTTTTTCTCTTGATAGTGAAGTTGTAAGTTTAATTGAAAAAACTATAAAACCAGTCTTTGTATTAGGTTTAGAAAATTTAATTGATGATACATCTAAAACTGTTAGAGAAATTATAGATACTATTAACTGTCCTACTCTTGTAACTTACAAAGCAAAAGGTGTTTTACCAGATGAACATAAAAATTTAGTTGGAATTTTTACTGGAGGTAAGGCGGAACAAATATCTATATTAGAGTCTGATTTGATAGTGCTTATTGGTTTAGATCCAGTAGAACTGATATTACAACCTTGGCCATATAATATTCCTGTTTTAAATATTTCTCTAACTAATCATGAAATTCACTATGTTAAACCAAACGCTAATTTAGTTGGTAGCCTAAGCTTAAATCTTGAAAAAATTAAAACTTTTTTTAGTAAATCTGAATGGAAAGATATTGAAATTAAAAATTTCAAGGAAAAAATAAAATCAAAATTATTTTTTCCAAGTGAAAATTCTTTAAACCCACAATCTATAGTTGAGCTTGCTCAAAAATATTGTAAAGGAAATCCCAGAATAACGATTGATGCTGGGGCACACATGTTTTCTGCTACTGCATTTTGGAATGCTTCAAAGCCTTTTGATGTTCTAATTTCTAATGGATTAGCTACTATGGGTTTTGCTTTGCCAGCGGCAATTTCTGCCGCACTTGAAAATCCCGAAAGAGGAACAATAGCATTTACAGGTGATGGTGGGTTTATGATGTGCTGTTCCGAATTGGCTACTGCCGTCCAATACAAAGCAAATATTATAGTCATTATTTTTAATGATGGGTCACTATCTTTGATTGACATAAAACAAAAATCAAGAAATTTAAAAAGATCTGGTACAACTTGGCCTAGATCTGATTTTGCTAGAGTTGCTGAAGGATTTGGATGTAGAGCTTGGAAGGTTGATGATATTGATACATATAAGACAGCTTTGTCTGAGGCATCTAATTTACAAGGTACAAGAGTAATTGATGTATGGGTTAATCCACATGGATACCAAGACCAATTAAAGTCACTTAGAGGTTAATTTTAATAGGAAAAAAAATGGATTTTAATTTAACAGAAGAACAAATAATTTTTCAAAATACTGTTAGAAACCTTGCTGAAAATCATCTCAGCAAAAATAATCTTAAACGAGCTCATGATCCAAATTTTCCGAAAGACGTAGCCAAATTATTCGCAGAGAATGGCTTGATGGGAATAACTTTACCAGAAAAAGATGGTGGTCAAGGTGGTAAACTAATGGATGCTGTTTTAGCAATTGAACAAGTTGCTTTAGTTTGTCCAAGAAGTGCAGATGTTATCCAATCTGGAAGTTTTGGTCCACTGAGGACTTTTGCTGAATACGCATCTGATTTCCAAAAAGAAAAATATTTAAGTAAATTATTAACAGGAGATATTGTAATAGCTCTTGGAATGACTGAACCAAATGCTGGTTCAGCTGTAACTGACCTCACAACAAAAGCTGTTCAAGATGGAGATGGTTTTAGAGTTTCTGGTAGTAAAGTATTTACAAGTAATTCTCCTGATGCAGATATTTTTTTAATTTATGTAAGATATCATGAAGGTATAAATGGTATAGGTTCTGTTTTAATGGATCGTTCAATGAAAGGTTTCACTCTTGGCAAGCCTTCCAAGTATACAAACGGCGAAGAATGGTGTGCCTTGTATTTTGATAATGTTTTTATTCCAAAAGAAAATGTATTATTAGGTCCAGGTGGTTTTAAAAAACAGATAGCTGGATTTAATGCAGAAAGAATAGGTAACACAGCAAGATCACTGGCAGTAGGTGAGTTTGCTTTTAACGTTGCTAAAGAACATGCAATTACGCGAGAGCAATTTGGACGAAAAATTTGTGAATTTCAGGGAATTCAATGGAAGTTTTCTGATATGAAAATTCAAATAGAAGCTGGAAGGTTATTATTATACAGAGCTGCAATAAATGCAGACAAAGGTTTTCCATCTTCTAAAGAAACATCTATTGCAAAAGCATTCTGTAACAAAGCAGGATTTGATATCTGCAATGAAGCAATGCAAATAATGGGAGGAACAGGTTATTCACAAGAGTCGCTTGTAGAATATTGTTTTAGAAAATCTAGAGGGTGGCAGATTGCTGGTGGATCAACAGAAATGATGAAAAATCGTATTGCTGAAGATATTTTTGAACGAAGATTTTCTCAGAGACCTAATAAATAATATTAAATCATGATAGATAATAATTTCACTCAATCATTCTTAAACCCACGTTCTGTTGCAATAGTTGGAGCTTCCTCTAATGCTCAAAAAACAGGTGCAAGAGTCCAAAGATTTTTAGTTTCACATGGATATAAGGGAAAAATATATCCAGTTAATCCAAATAGAGAAGAAATTTTTGGTTTTAAGTGTTACTCAAAATTAATCAATATCCCCCAAAAAATTGATCATGTTTTTATAGCAGTTGATGGAAATAAAATTATTGATGCTGTTAGAGACGCAGTCTCAATGAATATTAAATGTGCTACCATTTTATCAGGTGGATTTTCTGAGTCTGGTTCAGAAGGTTTGAATTTAGAAAAACAAATTTTACAAATTGCAAAGGATGGAAACTTAAGAATATTAGGACCAAATAGCATAGGTATAATTAACATTTCTAACTCAGTTATTCTAAGCGCTAATGCAATGCTTGATCTACCAAATTTGAAGAAAGGTGGATTAAGCGTCATATCACAAAGTGGAAGTCTTATTGGGGCACTACTTGCCCATGGTCATTCTCGTGGAATAGGCTTTTCAAAATTATTTTCAGTTGGAAACGAATCTGATTTGACAGTAGGTGAAATTGGAAAAATGCTGATTAGTGATGATGATACGCATACCATTATTTTATTTTTAGAAACTTTAAGAAATAGTAAAGAAGTATCCGAAATGGCACGTTTGGCGTATGCCTCAGGAAAGTCGGTAATAACCTACAAACTTGGTAAATCTGATTTAGGTAAAGAATTAGCTAAATCTCATACAGGGGCAATAGCTGGATCAGATGACGCATTTAATGCTTTTATAAAGTATAATGGAATTAAAAGGGTACATATTTTTGAATCTCTCATTGAAGTTCCGAACCTTTTTAAAAATAAAAAACTACCTGAAGGAAATAGAATAGGAATTGTTACTACAACTGGAGGCGGTGGAGCCATGGTTGTAGAAAGTTTATCAAGTACAGATATTGAAGTAATTGATCCAGAATTGTTAATATCAAAGTTGATTGATAGATATAATATTCCATTGAATAAGAATAAAGTAGTTGACTTAACAATAGCTGGAACAAAACCTGAGGTTGTAAGTGACGCTATTAAATATTTTATGGATGATAATGATTGTGATTTAGTGGTAATGGTGGTTGGTTCATCAGCTAAATTTCGACCAGATCAAGCTGTAGAACCACTTGTTAAATTTGGTAAATATAAAAAGCCTCTAGCAGTATACATTGCTCCAGACGCTCCCGAAGCTTTGAAACTACTTCACCAGCATGATATTGCCTGTTTTAGAACACCAGAATCATGTGCTGAAGGGATTAAAGCGTATCTAAACACAAAAGCACCCAAAAAAAATATAGAAAAAAGTTATAATTTTGAGGATATCTCTAATAAATTAAAAGGATCTCCAAATAAAAATTTATCAGAGAAAAACTCATTAGAAATTTTTAAAGAAATTGGTATTAACACTGTTCATTTTGAAATTTTTTCTAATGAAGAGCAAGCTAAACACTTTGCCTCTATTTTAGGGTTTCCGGTTGCTATAAAAATATTATCAAACGACTTTCTTCATAAAACTGAAATAGGTGGAGTTGAATTAAATATCAATTCAATCGAGGATTTGATTTGCAGATACCAAAAACTTTCTAAAATAAGTAATAAATTAAACATCAAAGAAAATGAAAAAAAATTCATAATGCAAAAAATGGAAAATGGGTTAACTGAAATAATTTTAGGTTACAGGGTTGATGAATTAGTAGGCCCAATTGTTATGATTGGTTCTGGTGGTGTTATGTCTGAGATTTATGACGATAAATCTATAAGAATAGCCCCTGTGGAAATGTCTGACGCAATGGAGATGATAAAAGAAGTTAAATCTCTTATCAGTGTTCAAGGTTTTAGAGG
>Ga0209335_10003348_pt1 | contig 16080 bp, 13 predicted proteins | sample COG_09_FD_184753 | JGI IMG/M metagenome (GOLD analysis project Ga0209335, IMG submission 184753) | Pelagic Microbial community sample from North Sea - COGITO 998_met_09 (SPAdes) (version 2) | ecosystem: Environmental > Aquatic > Marine > Neritic zone/Coastal water | place: Helgoland, sampling...
CCGCGGAACATAACCTCGCCCATCGTCTGCCCGTCGCGCGGCACAGGTTGCAGGGTTTCGGGGTCCAAAACATCCAGCTTCTCTAGCGGCAAATAGCGCACACCCTGACGGGATTTTAGAGCAGCTTGACGCGCAGCCGGCAAAACGGACCAGCTTTGGTGCCAGTCGTTCACAACGGCTGGGCCATAGGTCTCGGTCAACCCATAAAGGTGAGTAACATCAAAACCTGCGACATTCATCGCGGCGAGCAGCTTTTCGGGTGGTGGGGCCGCGGCCGTAAAGAACTGCACCCTGTGGTCAAGCTCGCGTTTGGCCGTATCAGGTGCGGATATCATCAGCGACATTACGATAGGTGCACCGCACAGGTGGGTCACACGTTCATCAGCCAGTGCGGTCCAGATCGGTTCAGCCCGCACATGGCGCAGGCAGACATGGGTGCCAATGATGGCCGAAAGCGTCCAAGGAAAACACCAACCGTTGCAATGGAACATCGGCAGCGTCCAAAGATATACCGAGTGTTTTGGCATCGAGGCCATCAGCGCATTTCCCTGCGCCAGAAGGTAGGCGCCGCGATGATGTGAAACCACACCTTTTGGGTCACCTGTTGTGCCGGAGGTGTAATTTATCGATATGGCGTCCCATTCGTCCTCGGGCATCAGCCAAACGAAATTCGAATCACCTTCTGCCAGCAGGGCATCGTAATCTTTAACATCTACCTTCGCTTTTGGCAGGTCAAACTCCGGATCATCATATTGGATAACGATGGGCTTGACCGTCGCAAGCGTCAATGCCTGTTGCATAAGGGGCATGAATTCCCGGTCTACAATCACAACGCACGACATGGCGTGATCCAGCTGAAATGCCATAACAGCGGCATCCAGGCGGGTGTTGATAGAATGTAGAACACCGCCACACATTGGAACACCATAGTGGCATTCTAACATGGCAGGTGTGTTAGCAAGAAGCACCGATACTGTATCCCCCCGCCCGATCCCCATTTGTGTCAGAGCCGAGGCAAGTTGCCGTGAACGGGAGTAGAACGTAGCATAGTTGCGTCGTAGCTGGCCATGCACTATGGCAATATGATCCGGAAACACGCTGGCGGCACGCTCCAGAAAGGTCAGGGGTGTCAGTGCTTGGTAATTGGCCGAATTGCGATCTAGATCTGTGTTGTAGAAATTCGGCTTCATCGGATCACATATCCTGCCATTTGGGCGCGCGTTTCTGTATAAAGGCACTAATGCCTTCTTCCGCATCACTTGTAAGCATGTTTTCAACCATCACACCTGAAGCATATACATAGGCATCCGACAGCTCCATTTCTCGTTGCGCATAGTAAGCGCTCTTGCCGGTGGCTAGTGTCATACTAGATTTAAAAGCGATCTTTCGAGCCATCAGCATCGTTGCGTCGCGCAACGCCTCTGTGGCAACCGCGCGGTTGATGAGCCCAATTTCGGCGGCTCGCGCGGCTGTTGTCAAGTCCCCTGTCAACAGCATTTCCATCGCAAATTTATTCGCCACATTGCGCGACAGCGCCACCATCGGTGTGGAGCAGAACAAGCCAATATGGACGCCTGGTGTGCTGAACTGTGCGGTGTCTGCCGCAATAGCCAGATCGCAACTTGCAACTAATTGGCAGCCTGCAGCGGTGGCAATGCCTGTGACTTCGGCAATCACTGGTTTGGGACAATTCACGATGGCCTGCATGACGCCGGAACACATCGCCATGACTTTAGTGAAATAGGCGCGACCACGATCGGGATTCGCTCGACCGGCTGTCATTTCCTTCAGATCATGCCCCGCACAAAATGCAGGTCCATTTGCCGCAAGAATAACCACCCGCACCGCCGGATTGCTTCCAGTCTTTACAAATGCTTCACCCAGAGCACCCAGCATCGACTCCGACAGCGCGTTGCGCCTCGCCGTGTCATTCAGGGTGAGGCGCAGGATGCCTTCGCCATCAAGGTCACTTAGCAGAATATCAGACATGACAGCCCCCTTTACAGAATGTTGATTTCAACGCTCTCCGCCAATGTGTTGGCTATAAAGCAATAGCGATGCGCGCGGTCTTGCATCTTGGCCAAGGCAGCAGCATCTATCCCAAAGCCATGATCAAACCGCACAACAGGATGCAGGTCAATCCGTGTGACTGACATCTGGCCTTTTGCGTTCTTGCCAAGATGCGCCTCGGCATAGTCATGATAACTGGCAACAGGCCAGCCCGCCTTGGCCGCGAGCGCCAAAAATGTCATCATGTGGCAACTCGACAAAGCTGATGCCAGCGCCTGCTCTGGGTTGGTGTTTTCGGGTTTGCCGCCCCAATCTGGAGCGGCGTCGACCTGAACCTCATAACTGTCATTATAGTGAACAAGATGTTCAGCCGAATATTTGCCTGGCTGAAAATCAGGCTCGTTTCGCTGCCAGCGTAGTTCGATTGAAAGGTTAGACATATAGTTAGCCTTTTCTTTTGGAGTACATTCAGGCTGCTGCGAGCTTTTTGTTAGGGTCATAGAACGGGCGCTCTACAATTTTAGCGGTGATCGTTCCAGCCTCGTTTATGAGACCCGACTTGTTAACGACTTTGACCTCTAAGCCCAGAACGGCATGTTCCGACACCACCATCGCCAGCGCGATGTTCTTCTCCAGACGTGGCGAGTAAATTGCTGAGGTAACCTTGCCTATGGTAACGCCGTCTTTCTTGATCTCCCAGTAAGAGGTGTTCGGACCCTGCAGTGGTTCACCGTCGATAATTAGGCCAACTTGCTTGCGGCTCACGCCTTGCTCTTTCATGCGACGAAGCGCGGCCTTGCCGATGAAATCAGCTTCAATATCGAGGTTGACTAACCGGTCCAGCCCCAACTCGTAGGGATTGGTCTTGTTGTCCGCGTCTGCGTGATAGGACAGCATCCCGCCCTCGATCCTGCGGATGGAAGATGTATGGCCGGGCTTCAAACCAAACGGTTCTCCCGCCGCCATAATCCGCTCCCAGAGCGCATCACCATGGGCGCTATTGCGGAGGTAAATCTCGTAGCCCAACTCGCTGGACCAGCCTGTGCGTGATACCAGAACGGGCACCCCGTCCAGTTCAAGTTCGCGCAGCCAATAGTATTTCAGATCCAAAATGCTGTCGCCAAACAGGGCCTGCATGATATTGCCTGACTTGGGCCCCTGCAATTGCAGGGGTGACACATCCGGCTCATCAATTGAGACATCAAGCCCGGCGTGCACCGCCACGCCTTGAGCCCACAGCAGGATGTCGCTGTCAGCCAGAGAAATCCAAAAATGATTCTGGGCCAAACGCAACAGGATAGGGTCATTCAAGAGCCCGCCGTCGGCATTGGTGATCAGTATATATTTGCACTGCCCCACAGCCATCTTTGAAAGATCGCGTGAGGTCAGCATCTGGACGAACTCCGCGGCATCCGGTCCAGTGATTTCTACCTGACGCTCGACCGCCACGTCGCACAGGATCGCGTCATTCACCAGGTTCCAGAAGTTCTCCTCCGGATTGCCGAAATCGCGGGGAATATACATGTGGTTATACACAGAAAATCCCTTTGCGCCCCAGCGGATGGTTGCTTCGAAATAGGGAGATTTGCGGATTTGTGTGCCAAAACCAAAATCGTCTGCTTGCATGATATGTATCACCTTTTTTGCCAACGGCTTAAGAAGCAGTTGGATGATGGAATTATGTGATACTTCTATCTCCGGAATACGTAGGAAAACGAACTGAATAGATGTGATTTAAAGTCTAAACGGACTAAATAATCACTGAAAAGTCGGTTGTTTGGACATTGTGACTGGAAGAGATTCTTTGACGACCAGCTTGGTCAAATTAGGCTGTGTGGTTTTTATGGTTCTGGTCACGATGTAGGTCATATAGCGATCAATCGACAAATCGGCGGCCAGCATTGTTTCCATTAATCCTTGGAATAAAGTCAGGTTCTGGCAGATTGCTCTAACAACATAGTCCGTCCCTCCGCCGGTGGCGATGCACTCGGTAAACTCATCATGTTTTAAGATGAATGCCTCAAAGCGATCAAAGTCTAGCTTGCGATGGTGAATAAGCGAGATGGTCACGACGACTTGGGTGAAGTCAAAGATCTTATTAAGCGCCAGCTCTCCGTGATAACCTCTAATGAAACCTGCGGCCTTTAATCTGTCTAGCCGTGCCCAGCACGGAGTCGCTGAAATGTTTGCGATTGCAGCAAGTTTAGTTTTGCTTAGCTGTCCATGTTGCTGGACAGCGCAAAGGATGCGAATATCTGTGCTATCAAGGCCAAACTTCTTCATGTACTTAAAACTTTCACCACATCCTGTCTGTGCCAAAGTTATTATAAGCTGGAGTCTGCTTTTGGTTCTACGCTTAGGACTAACAATGAAATTTTGCGAACTGTTTTGCGACATAATCTGTAGCAGGCGCGTCGGTAACTGACAAAAGCGGCCGACGGTCGTTGACAAAAAAGCTCAAACAGAGCCGTAAAACGGGGGAAGACAATGGTGTGCCCTACAAAGACATGCCCAACTGACGGCCTTCATAAAATGCATAAGGCGCCTGTCTAGGGGCCGCAGCATCGCCTATCCGATAAGTGGTTTTTTTATCGAAAACCTCTTTAAAAATATCAAAGGATTGGTTGGTCGTTGCCATCACCAATGCTGAAGCAGGTAGGGAGTGTTCAGTTCGGGTTAGGAAATTATGCAAAGTAACCCTATTGCCGTGCCACCTTGCAATGCCATGCTCACAAAAAACTTGAACGCCCGCGCAAGCCAGGCGTCTACGCAATGGCGCATCAGCGGATGTGCGTTCTAATTCTTTGCCAACAAAAGCATCAGGGGTGACTAAAATTACCGATTTTCCTGCTTCTGCTAGATACCAAGCGGTGCCGGCCCCTCGCCAATTTCCACCTTCGTCATAAACAACTACTGTGTCGCCAAGGCGCATTTCACGTCTAAGCACCTCTTCTGGCGCAAAGACCATTCCCAAATCCAATCCTGGTAATGCACCCAAATCTGGCAGCCAACGCTGACGGGCTTTCGGGTCAGGCAAAGAGCCTGTTGCAATCACAATGTGGTCCGCATCACAGCTTTCAACGTCAGCATCTTCAAAAAAGGTATTAAGATGTATCCTTACGCCAAGTTGGGCTAATTGCCTTTCGTACCATTTCAAAAGATCAGTGATTTGACTGCGGCGTGGGACCAGCCCTGCCAACCTAAATTGACCACCAATTTTCGAGCCAGCTTCGACTAATGTAACATTATGGCCACGTTCAGCCGCACTGCGTGCCGCCTCAAGACCTGCAGGGCCTGCGCCTATTACTAAAACTTTTTTAAATTGTAGCGCACGTGTAAAGCGATCGCCGCCCCACTCAAATTCCCGTCCTACAGATGGATTGATCAGGCAAGAAATCCAATAATCACGGCTGCGCCTACCCCAACACATCTGATTGCAGGATATACATCCGCGGATATCATTTTCAGAGCCCGTCAGTGCTTTGTTTACTAAATGAGGATCAGCAATTTGACCGCGTACGATTGAAACCATATCTGCTTGTCTTGAAGCCAAAATAGCTTCGCCATTTTCTGGAGTTCTGACTTGCACCTCAGAAGTTACAAATGCATGTTTACAAATACTTTTTAACTGCTCTGTTGCTGGTGCAGTTAACTTTTCGCCAAATAAAAATGTTGGCATTAATCGTTCGAAGTCTAAGTATCCACCATGTCCACAAGTTACATAGTCAATCTGTCCTGTTGCGTCATGTAAGGCTACAATCTCTTTAAGTTGCTCAAGGGTTAATAAGACTTTTGATACATCTGAAATGCTGACCGCCAGCCCAATGATGAAGCCGTCGCCACACGCACAACGAATTCCGTCAATAATCATGCGCGAAAAGCGTGTACGATTTTCTAACGATCCACCCCATTGATCTGTTCGTTGATTGCTCCATGGGGTCCAAAACTGATCTAATAAAGAGTGATATGCAGCCCAAACCTCAACTCCCTGAAAGCCTGCCTTCTTGCATCTTATAGCCGCTGTTACGTGAGCATCTATAAGCTCGTAAATTTCAGTCTCAGTAACCGCATGTGATCCGTCGCTGTCGTGATAGCTCGGTGCCCCTGAAGGAGACCAGTGCGGTTGAAATGACAAGTCTGAATCTCCGTGAGCCCCTATATGATAAAGCTGTTGTAAGATAACTGTGCCGGTAGCTTTAATTGGTTCAACAATTTTTTTAAAAGGTGTGATTACATCATCAGAGCTATGACGGAAATTTCCTCGCGTCAAAACACCAGTGCGATGTACTGGCATGGGCTCGGCCACAATCATACCGGTCCCACCAAGCGCGCGTTCGAGTAAATAAGCGCCATAGCGTGGTCCAGGTAGACCATCGTCAGACATGTTAGCGGTATGGGCTCCAAAAACCACGCGATTTTTTAAAACGTGACCCCTAAGGCTCAATGACTGCATCAAATGAGGGTATTGCGTCAATTTATTCTCCAACACTGGTTCAGCCCTCGCGCCCGATCGACTAGAGAACTTAGTTGCGTGTTCAAGTGTAGAATACTTAAGTCAATTAATTGAGTATATTATTGCTTGAAATTAACTTTGTGAAGCTAAAGAGCGGCGTAGCTAGAAAACCTATTTGTACCTGTAACGCTGCTATTAGCTTTCATTGTTCTTTATTTAAATAACAGGAACAAACTTCCCTAAAGCATCTCCGAGTTCGGTTTCTTCATATCCAAAGTGGGACTTGACCACTTTTAAGAGCTGAAGAAACGACGCCTCCGTTGTGAAAAAGTTTTCGACCGTTTGTTCTGCCACCAATTGGTTTGCGGCGTCCTGAAGGCGATTAAGAAGCTCATGGACCACTAAGTGCTCTTCCTTTAGCCTGGCAACAATAAGGCTTAGGTCTATAATGCCTTGCTGTTCCAATTGAGGAAATATCATTTGTTCTTCTGCGTCGTGGTGAAAGTTTAAAACTCGACATTCACGACCACATAGGGTCCCAAACTGCCGCATATTCTCGGTGAGTTCTACTGTCGAAATCTTTTCTGCTAAGGCGACTGCGCTTGCGTCGCCCGACTTTACATTTTCAATCAGCTGCCCGATGTAATTCATATCCCGTAGGTGCATCCGATGTATGGCTGCTAAATGTGTGCCCGCCTTTTTGTGCTCATCAGTAACCCCATCGAGGGCAGGCATTTTTGGACGTTCTCCATGGTCCACACATAGTTCAGCTAGAGGCTTAAACCTCAACGACTTTTGAGGTTGTACTGGCCACACTTTATTCTCCATGTTTTTGGAACTCTGTTCGGTTAAAGATAATATCATCAAACCTTTTCAATCTTAGCGGTTCCTTTTTAGATTGTTTTAAAGCTGAGGTTTCTATTTAGTTTACTAAATAAACGCCATTTAGCGTTTGATAAGTAGAAAGGCAAAAAATGCTTAGTTTGCCGAGAACACCAAAGCCCATTTTTCCGTTTAATTTTCAGGTTCCTCAAGCCGAGCTCGAGCGTATACTTTCTCGAGTAAGGGATTACCCTTGGCATGAGATGCCAAATGATGGGGGCTGGGACTATGGCACCAACCTGAACTACTTAAAAGAACTTTGTGCCTATTGGGTTGATGGATATGATTGGCGTGTCCACGAAGCTGCAATAAACAGCTTTCAAAACTATACCGCACCTGTTGACGGGATAGACATGCACTTCATTTATGAAAAGGGAAGCGGGGCCAATCCCGTGCCGCTTATGATTAGCCATGGTTGGCCGGGATCTGTTGCAGAGTTTTATGAAATCATTGAGCCACTAGCGCATCCTGAACGCTTTGGTGGTAAGGAAGAAGATGCATTTACTGTAGTTGCGCCCTCATTGCCAGGGTTTGGGTTTTCAACCCGCCCAGAAAGACCAATCGGCCCTAGAAAAATGGCTGAAGTGATCAATAACCTCATGACCAATACATTAGGATTTGATAAATATCTTGCACAGGGTGGAGATTGGGGCGGGGCGGTTTGTTCATGGCTAGGATTTGATCATGCGTCTGCATGTAGCGGGATCCACATTAATGTACTTACAATGCGCCACCCGGAGGGAGCAAAAACACCCGAAGAACATGCCTGGGAGAAGAAGTTTGCTCTCGATCAAGTTATGCAAGATGGCTATCGGACCCAGCAAGCCACGCGTCCACAAACCTTAAGCTATGCGATGATGGACAGTCCTGTTGGTATTGCAGCTTGGTTAATTGAAAAGTTCCATGACTGGTCTGATGTCGAAGTCGGGAAAATAGAAGACGTGCATTCTAAAGACTCACTTCTGACCAATATTATGATCTATATAACCACAAAGACGTTCAATACCGCGTCTTGGATATATTATGGACGACGAGAAGAAGGGGGACGTATTTTGGCCCCGGGGGGAAACCGAGTCGAGGTTCCAACAGGTTGCGCTGTGTTTCCAAAGGAGATGCTTAGATGGCCTCCTAGGTCATATGTCGAGCGCCTTTACAATATTCAGCATTGGACTCAAATGGAAAGCGGGGGTCATTTTGCGGCAATGGAAAGGCCTCAATGGCTGATAGATGATATTCGTTCTTTTGCTCGCAAAGTTAAATAAAAACGGTATTTTTTGGTCAGGAAGAAACTGGCCTTAGCTGAGTTAATACTGGCACACCCACTAGATAATGCCAGATGAAGCCCTAAAGGCCAACGGCGAAACGGTTAAAATTTAGCGTCATTCAAGGCAAAACGAATGTCATTTTAATATGAAAAGGATCAACATCTATGGCGCGCATCTCATATCTCACGAGAATTGAATTTGGAGTTGGTGAGTTTGAGCGACTCCCAGAGTATCTCAGTGAACTAGGTATAAGTAAGCCATTAATTTGTACGGACGAGGGGCTTGTCTCAGTGGGATGGGGCACAAAAATTAATGCTCTTATCCCCAAATCTGTGATTTTCGACGCAACACCAGCAAACCCTACTGAATCTGCAGTAATGGCTGCAGTTGAAAAATACTTTAATGGAGGATGTGATGGGATTATTGGTTTTGGTGGGGGCTCCTCAATCGACTTGGCTAAAGGTGTCCGAATTCTCACTGGGCACGAACCCTCTCTTGAACAATACGCAGCGATAAACGGCGGCTTGTCTAAAATTCATGGAAGCATTGCTCCAATGGTAGCGGTGCCAACCACAGCGGGCACAGGATCAGAAGTGGGGCGCGCCGCCGTAATTAACATGAACAGCGGTCGTAAGCTTGGAGTGCTATCGCCCTTTATCATGCCAACCCTAGCCATTTGTGACCCTGCATTAACATATGGGTTGCCTAAAGGTTTAACGGCAGCCACAGGCATGGACGCGATTTCACATTGCCTTGAAACGTTCATGGCTCCTGCCTTCAATCCTCCAGCAGAAGCGATAGCTCTACACGGTTTAGCATTAGGCTTTAAAGCGATCACGAAAGCGGTCGATGATGGATCTAACTTAGTTGCTCGTCGCGATATGATGGTGTGTGCGCTTGAGGGCGCCATGGCCTTTCAAAAAGGACTGGGTGCAATTCATTCACTTACACACCCTTTGGGCGCCATCACAGACCTCAATCTTCATCATGGGACATTAAATGCTATTCTTGCGCCTGCTGTGCTGCGCTTTAATCGTGAAAGCATTGGTGTAAAATGGCATACTCTTGCTCAAATAATGGGTGGCGATCCCGATCGTATTATGGCGGAATTGAATTCAAAAATTGGTATCCCCCCGGGCCTTGTTGCTCTTGGCGTTAATAAAGAAATGATGGAGCGGGTCGCAAGCGATGCTCTTATGGACCATTGCCACTCAACTAATCCTAGGATCGCGACCCGCGATCAATATTTGCAAATTTTGAATGAAAGCGCATGATCTTGAATATCATACTAGGCGGATGTTTCGGGGAGGGGCCAGCCAATTGTTAGAATTCATTAAGCGTTTATCATATCAGTAATTTTTTATATCACCATAAGTGGCTTATCCCTAAACCAATAAGGCCATACTCTGAAACGGGGCAAAAAACGGACGCGGTTTTGCTGAGGGCATGAATATTCACAACAAAGGCCAATCTTAAACTATGCCAAAGCGCCACACTGTTCCTTTCGCGGGTCAATCTTTAACAGACTTGATGCAAGTCATACCGGCTTGTGCCATTGCGATGGTCATCTCTTCACTAAGTATGCGTTACAATTGTTCAAGCCTCGGATTACCTGCTGCGATTTTGTCATATTGCAGTATACGTCCGAAAAAGACGAAATCCGCCCTGCAAAAGAGCGCCTTAAGCGCATATTCCCTAGAGCGAAGGTCGCTGTCGAATGACAACGGGAATTCTGATCTAAGAGCCGCGCGGTTGCGTGCTGCCACATGTGTCAGTTCCAGCAGAGCCATCAATATAGTCAAACACGATCCAAGGCAGACGCCGCCGCGCAAGGCGGCGGACATCTTCGGAACAGTGGATGCGCGTTGCGGTCATTTAGCAGAAACTGCCTTCATGAAACGATCGCGGATTACAACAGGGTCCATAGTGATTACAGGCAGCTTAATGTTGCCACTGTCACACTTGCATACGATTACGGTCATTTTTTTGCTGTCAATTGCGCCTTGCAATACTGGAGCAAGGTCTTTGTCTTGCACTTCGATTACGTTTTCACAACCGCAGGCCTTGGCAACAGCCGTCAACGAGGTTTTCTTGCCCGCATAGGTCGGCTGATCCCCGGTTGAGCCGTAAGACCCATTGTCTATGATCAGCAAAATGTAGTTATTAGCCACATTGTTGGCGATAGTCGGCAGCGTGCCAAGGTTAGTTAGTACGGAACCATCTCCATCAATGGAGATAACAGTTTTATCCTGCGCCAATGCCAGTCCCAGACCGATAGAGGAGGCCAGCCCCATAGTACCCAACATGTAAAAGTTGGTAGGTTGGTCGTCAATCATATGCAGCTCTTGGCTGGGGAGACCTATGTTGCACACCACTAGTTGGTCTCGAATTATAGGTGCGATTTCTTTGAGAATTTCAGAACGAATCATTGGTCCCCGTAGCCTCCCCAGAAGTTGGCATCGGTCAGAACTGCGACCGGTTTGTTGCACATGAAGGTGTATTTTAAGATGGCATCAAGTTCCTCGACGTCGGACCGGTGGTGGAAGTGGTAGGTCGGGATTTTCATCTCAGCCAGCAGTGCCTTGGTATGAACGGCCATTTCGACCTGACAGGCTACAGGCTCGCGTAGCTCACCGCGGTAGCTGATGATCATCGGTAGTGGCATCCGGTAGTACTGGATCAGAGTTGCCAATGTGTTGATCGTGACACCAATAGCAGTGTTTTGCATGATAATTGCTGGGCGCTTGCCACCCATAAAGGCACCTGCGCACAGCCCCATGCCTTCGTCTTCTTTGTTTGATGGAATATGAAAGATCTCTTCGCGTGCGTCGATCTCTTCGATGACACCGGCCAGCTGTTTGCAGGGCACGGTGGTTACGAATGAGATACCGTTTGCAACAAGATCATCGGTGATCTTCTTGTCGATATTCATATTTTATTTTCCTTTCTAGTGGTGCAGCGACGGCCGCTTTGTTTAAGTTGTTCGGTGGGCATGGACCGCACAGGGCTCATGCCGGACGACACGGGCGGGATAGTGTCCAGCAGATAGTCGTTGAGATCCAGTTTGTGGGAAACCCATTACGATGCAATCAATACCATTTGCAGCATCGCAATCAATGATCGTGCGATAGGTAATACATGATATGTCTGATACGATACAGTGGACAAAGAAAGTGGCTTGCCAATTAACTGTGGTCACTTAAACTATTGATATTGCTTACGTGAAAAAGCTGTAGGTGCAGACACAGGGAGCCACCTACCGTCTTGGGGCACCATTTCTTTTCAATCCATGTGTCTATCACATTGATATATAATAAATAACCTGTTTTTGGCTGATGTGAAAAATCATGATTTACCTACATAAAATTTTACCACTAGCAGCAAGTCCAATGGGGCTTTTGATTTTTCTGATAGTTTATGGCCTGATCTTCAGATCACGAAGGGCAAGCCTCTTGGCCCTTTTAGTTATTTGGATTTGCTCGATGCCAAGCGTGTCAAACAAACTAGTAAATAGTTTAGAGAATGACTTCCAATTAACTGCAATTGAAAAGGTTGAAAAGGCAGATGCTGTTGTCGTTTTAAGCGGCATGGTGAGAGCAGTTCAGGGAACTGACGGCTTAATCTATGAGTGGGGGGAAGCTTCCGACAGAATTTTTGCTGGAATTGAGCTAATAAAGGCAAATAAGGCGCCAACTTTGATATTGACCCGTGGTCTATTGCCTTGGAGTGTTGGAATTCCAGAGGGAGAGTTTTTATCACTTGAAGCTCAACGCCGGGGAATTAATGAACTAAATATAAAGCTAACCAAGGCAGTTGAAAACACAGAGCAAGAAGCTGCAGCTATAAAAGAGCTTCTTGAGGGCTCTACCAATAAGATCATACTGGTAACTTCAGCATTCCATATGCCTAGGGCTATCAAAGTGTTTAGGGCAAAAGGTATTGATGTAATTCCTTATGCCGTCGATTTTAGATATTCACTTAGCAAAGCAACACCCATGGATTATTTGCCCGATGCCGATGCGCTAAAAGACACCAGCTTTTTTGTTAGAGAAATGATCGGGCGGCTTTATTATAGTATAAAATACTGAAATATAATCATAACGCAAAAAGGCCACAGGTTAGCCCAGTTGTTTCATCGCTTTGCTCAAACCTGACAAATCATAACCCTCGCCATAGCCCTGCCCCACAGATTGCTTTGCCCAGCCTCCCAGCTGCTCGTATAGGTTTTCCGCCACTCTACCGATGCGTAAGTGCTTAGGATTTATGCAGACCCTTGCGGTTAGTGGAGAACCTGGCAAATATAAGCGCCAAAATCAGGATTACGGAATGCAGCTGAAGTTCCACACGATTGACGTTTTCACATCGCGACGCTTTGGGGGAAACCCCCTTGGCGTGGTACTGGGCGCCGATTTACTGACCACGGAACAGATGCAAACTATAGCGCACGAGTTCAACCTGGCTGAGACGATCTTTGTCATGGATCCGAAGGACCCGAACAATACGGCAAGTGTGCGTATCTTCTTTCCGACGGCAGAGATTTCCTTTGCTGGGCACCCGACGGTTGGCTGCGCCATCCTGCTTGCAGAGATGCAGAAGGGCCCTGCTCGGACTTTCGAAACCGAAATTAGGCTCGAGGAAGTGGCGGGGTTGGTGCTAGTGGCGGTCCGCAATACCGGTGGGGCGACTTGGGCACAGTTCACCGCCCCTGTGGTCCCCTATCCGGTCTCGGTCCCGCTTCCTTCGATCGAAGCGGTTGCTTCGGCCTTGCGGCTTACCCCTTCTGACATCTGCCCTGCAGGTCAGGATCTCGGGCTACACGAAGGTGGGCCACGGTTTTTTTATGTGCCTGTCGCCTCAAGGGAGGCACTAACGCTAGCGCAGGTACGTGAACCGGAATGGTCGAGCATCCTTAACGAACTGGGGACGGTTGGTGGTTATCTTTATACGAATGGGGGCGATGACCCCGCCACCTCCTACCGCACGCGTATGCTTAACCCAGCTGGTGGGGGGGGCGAGGACCCAGCAACGGGGTCTGCCGCCGCACTCTTTGCCTCCCAGCTGCATCAGACCTTTGGCTTTGCCGATGGTACCCATACCTTCAAGTTGGAACAGGGTTATGAAATGGGCCGGCCATCGAAACTCGACATGGAGGCCGATGCCATAGGTGGGAAGCTGGTGGCGGTGCGGGTCGCGGGACGCGCAGTCAGGGTCATGGAGGGATACCTCTCTCTTTAGGTGGGAGGACCATCGTATTTGGACAGCCATCTGGGCGGCTAAAAACATACTTAGGTAGCAGGGGCATCGTGTCATCCATGCTGCTACTATTCACGCAAGCATGGGATCAGGCAAGCAATCTTGACCGCCTAATACGGACTGATTTGGAAAGACTTTGACAAAACCTGTTCCGAAAGCGGTCCAGAAACACCCTCACTCAACCTGAGGGCACCCGTTCCAGAAGCTCGACCAACAGCTGGTACATGAATTGGGGGCTGGACAGTGGATCAGTGACTAGATAAAAATCTAAAACGTAGATTTTCTAATCTGATACAAAAATTTTCATGAACAGCATAAAAACTAAATGAACGGGAACAAACATGTTTAAGTCAATGAAATCAGTGGCAATTGCGGCAGCCTTGTCCATAACTTTGGGTAGTGTAGCAACAGCCCAAGAATTAAAATTCTTCACTATTGGTACTGGCGGAACTGCAGCTACTTACTATCCAGTGGGTGGCGTTATAGCGAATGCTATTTCTAATCCTCCTGGCTCGCGGCCTTGCGACCAAGGCGGAAGCTGTGGAGTTCCGGGATTGATTGCCTCAGCGGTGTCTTCGCGCGGATCAGTAGATAACGTAAACGCGATTGTATCTGGATTACGCAATTCAGGCTTTGCGCAATCTGATGTCGCTTATTGGGCGTACACCGGTACTGGAACAATGGCAGGTCAACCACCGGCCACAGATCTCCGCGCCGTAGCCGCCTTGTTTCCTGAACATATTCACCTCGTAGTTTTAGCGGATAGTGGTATTAACTCAGTCGCAGATCTGGCCGGTAAACGGGTTAGTTTGGATGAGCCTGGATCAGGCACTTTCGTTGACGCAAACCTTATTCTTGAGGCTAATGGCCTTTCAGAAGGCAGCTATACGGCGGAAGCGCTAAAACCAGATGCATCAGGCGATGCATTGCGTAATGGCCAAATTGACGCTTTCTTCTTCGTGGGTGGCTACCCTACAGGCGCCATTGTTGAACTGGCATCTGCAGTAAAAATTAAATTGGTGCCTATTACAGGTAGCGGCGCTGAGTCCCTAATTTCAAAATACGGGTTTTTCTCAGCTTCTGATATTCCTGAAGGCGCCTACGAAGGTGTACCTGCCACAACCACTGTAGCCGTAGGCGCACAATGGATTACTTCTTCAAAAGAAGACGATACATTAATTTACGAAGTCACCAAAGCCCTATGGAATGACAAAACCCGCGTTCTCCTAGATGTGGGCCATGCTAAAGGCAAGTCGATCACGCCAGCAACCGCGCTTGATGGCATTGGCATTCCTTTGCACCCTGGTGCAGAGCGTTTTTATAAAGAAGCCGGCCTTCTGAAATAAATTTCTTCGTTAAACGAATTGATCCGCCGGCACATCGCCGGCGGATTTTTTATCGCCTAAGCTGGAGGTATAATCATGGCCGAAAAAAAATTAAGTGCAGATGAACTAGCTCAAATCGAGCGTACATTTGATCCAGAGTCTGCATTTAGGCCCACCGGCAAAAGTATGGGTTTCTTGATAACTGCAGGCCTCGTTGCCATGTCCATTTATCATTTTTATGCGTCGGGGTTTGCTTTAATCCAGGAGCTCACCCATCGTGGTATCCACTTATCATTTGTCCTTGGGTTAGTTTTTTTATTATTTTCCTGGCGCAAGTCTCTTAGCGTAGAGATAGCTCCGAAGGAGTGGTATCGGTTTGATGGAGTGCCATTTAGTGATATTTTATTAGCATCTTTGGGCGTATTCGCGGCAATGTACTTGCCACTTTTACCGTCAGCCGCATTGGCGATGCGGGTAGGAAACCCATCTGCAGGCGATGTATTTATGGGGTCTGCTCTGCTTCTTTTGACTTTAGAAGCCTCCCGCCGCTCTGTTGGAATTACCCTGCCATTAATAGGTATTGGTTTTATTGTATTTGCCCTATTTGGCCCTTGGATGCCAGGAGCTCTAAAACATGGTGGGGCAAGTTGGTCAGGCTTGATCAATCACCTTTATATGACAAATCAGGGTATTTACGGTATCGCGATAGGAGTTATGGCTAAATATGTTTTTCTTTTCATCCTGTTTGGCGTGTTAGCAACCCGCATTGGTCTTGGACAATTATTCATCGACTTGGCTATGGTTTTGGCGGGAAAATATGCAGGTGGACCAGCAAAAGTCGCCATATTTTCGTCTGCATTCATGGGTACAATTTCAGGTTCATCAATTGCCA
>Ga0209335_10003357_pt1 | contig 16036 bp, 18 predicted proteins | sample COG_09_FD_184753 | JGI IMG/M metagenome (GOLD analysis project Ga0209335, IMG submission 184753) | Pelagic Microbial community sample from North Sea - COGITO 998_met_09 (SPAdes) (version 2) | ecosystem: Environmental > Aquatic > Marine > Neritic zone/Coastal water | place: Helgoland, sampling...
ATAAATGAAAATTATTATAATTTTAATATTATTGCCTCTATGGTGTCTCGCTGAAGGCGAATTAAAGATAGTTGATGGCGATACCATACATTTGGATGGACACAAAATTCGATTTTCAGGAATTGATACGCCAGAAATAAACCAAATGTGTAAGAAAGATGAGATAGACATCCCCTGTGGCGAGATGGCTAAAGAATTATTAATAAAAAAAATCGGGAATACTGTACCCATCTGTATTTTAGAAGATAAAGATCAATACGGAAGAATTCTTGGAGAATGTTATATTGGAGAAGAAAGCCTCTCTAGTTATCTTGTGAGAGAAGGATTTGCTTTTGCATATACTAGGTACTCTAAAAAATTTGTAGAAGATGAGCAATTTGCTATAAAAAATAAATCAGGTATGTGGTCTATGGATTTTATTTTTCCTTGGGATTTTAGAAAGAACAAGTACAAATATAAGTAATGGAACTAAACTATAGAACTGAAAGAGAAGACTTAGCAGCAGCTTTTCAATGGACAGCAAGATTGAATATGCACGAAGCTGTGGCTAACCACTTTAGTATAATCGTTGAGGGTGGAAAGAGGTTTCTAGTAAACCCAAATCAAAGACATTTTAGTCAAATTAAATCTTCTGATATATTAGACTTAGACATAAATGAAAAAGAACCTTTTAAATTAAATAATGCCCCTGATCCAACAGCTTGGGGATTACACAGTGCCCTTCATAAACATGTCCCGCATGCAAAATGCGTAATGCACGCTCATCCTATTTATTCCACTGTACTTGCAACTCTGAGCGACAGTTACCTTAAGCCAATTGATCAAAATACAGCAGCATTTTTTAACAGAATGATTGTTGATGATAATTTTGGTGGTTTAGCTTTTGAAAATGAGGGATTGAGATGTGCAAAATATTTTAATAATCCTAAAATTAAAACTATGATAATGGGAAATCATGGTCTGCTTGTTTTAGGAGATAGTGTAGCAGACGCTTTTAATAGAATGTATTATTTTGAAAGAGCTGCAGAGACTTATATAAAAGCGCTTCAAACAAATTTTCCCTTAAGAGTTTTACCTGATGATATTGCTGAAAAAACAGCTCAAGAAATGGATAATTATCCAGGTCAAGCCGAGTCTCATTTTAATGAAATAAAAAATATCTTATTAAAAGAAGGAAGTGATTTTAATAAATAATTTAATTAATGAATTAAAAATTTTAATCTGCATGAATTCCTACAATTAAATTATTTTTTTGATCATGCTTTCTTAACTCAGTGAACGAGCACGTCATTGGTAATAATGTGTTACAACTCTAAATTAACACTTTCGAGATCCAATGTGTAAAATTATGTAAAATTTTTTAACATAAGTGGCAGTAAATCTAACATTTCGTTAATTAAATTTTCTAGAAGCAAAAGCTAAATTAATCTAAAATTGACTTATTATGGATAGCCTATTCTTTTTAAGTAAGTCTTTTTGGATTTTTTTATTTCAAAGCCTAATTTCTTTTTTTAATCCAGAAGCCTTAAATGAAGAAGCAAAAATAAAACTATTTGAAAGTGGGATAGACTCAGGCATAATTTATTTAAGGTCAATTGGCTTTAATGCAACTTATGATGATTTTTATGCAGATATAGAAGATGATACAATTTTGATTTCAAATTTATCACTAAAGAGAGAATTTGATCCTGAATATGATAGTTTTTGTAATCTCGATAACCTAGAACCAAAATCATTATGGCATCCAAAACTATGTGAATTTAGTTTAACAGTTGAAGAAATAATTATTAAAGGAATAGAATTAGGATATAAATCTGATGACCCGGTAAGTATAGAATTTAGTGGAATAAACCATGATTTATCAATTTATAACACCACAGAATTTAAAACTGTAAAAAAATTATTAGGCTTAGAAAATAATATATCTGGAAACTTTAAATTGGATCTAAGGTATTTATTTTCTAAAAATATACTTAGCTCAAATATTAATCTTTCTATTGATGATTTTGGAATTATGCATTTAGGTTTCGTAGCTAATGATGTAGTATACAATTATGAAAATTTTTCTATGAATCTAGATAAATTTAGATTTACATTTGAAGATACATCTTTCGTTGAAAAGCTTAATACCCTTTATGATATTGAGGGAAGAAAATCTTTAAATGAATTAGCCAAAGACGGGTTACTAAAAAGATCTAAATTAAATGTTAGTGATGTTGATGAGTTGGAGAGTATTAAAAACCATAATGACTTTATTAATTCTATTGAGTACTTTTATCCAAAATATAATTCAAATATTATAAATTTAATAAGATTTTTGGAGGAACCTAATTATATTAGTTGTACTTCTGATCGAGATCACTTAATTAATAATCTTTTCATAGATGATGTTGGAGTAAATGGTTTCCCACTAATTATTGCAGCAGTATGTGAAAATATTTCTTTAGAGGATGGGAACTAAGAAGATAAGTTTTTCTTTAAAATTGTAAGTTGATAAAAACCCATATAATTATATTGTTTTTGACTATGCCTTCGTAGCTCAGTGATAGAGCACGTCATTGGTAATGACGGGGTCGGAAGTTTGATTCTTCTCGGAGGCACCATTTATTAATGATATATTTCAATTTGATTAGGAGTTATTTGGCAAATGAAATCAAACAAAGTTATGCTTATAACTGGAGCAACTTCCGGTGTTGGAAAAGCTTTAGCTGAACATTTTTATAAAAAGAATTATAAATTAGTACTTGTAGGTGGATCTAAAGAAAAAGTAAATAAGCAGTCAAAGAAATTTAAAAAAAATACATTATTTCTTTGTGCTGATTTAACGAAATCAAAAGATGTTAAAATGGTTGTTACTGAGTCAATTACTAAGTTTAAAAAAATTGATATTTTAATTGCTAATGCAGGGTTGTATGAGCCAGATAAGATTATCTCAGGTAATCCAGATAGATGGGATCGAGTTATAAGTGTTAATGTAACAAGTGTTTTTAGATTGGTAAATTTGGTGTTACCTTATATGAAAAAAAATAAATTTGGAGATATTGCAATTACCAGCTCTATTTCAGGTCACCAAGCCATACATTGGGAGCCAATTTATAGTGCCTCAAAACATGCTATTCAATCTTTTGCTCACGGACTAAGAACCCAAGTTTCAAAAAATAATATTAGAGTGATCTCAATTGCGCCAGGAATGATAATGACAGAATTATGGGACTTAGATCCAATCAAGAATAAGAAATATATTGAGAATATGATAAAAAAAGGAAATGCCTTAGATGTAAAAGAGGTTGTTTCATGTTTTGATTTTGCTTTATCAAGAGGTAGAGGTGCTAATATAAGAGACCTCGTAATCCTTCCAACTAATCAAAATTTGTAAATATTTATAATAAATAAACTGTCAATAATAGAGGGGTCTAAAGCTTGATTGTTCTCGAAGCCAATTTTTAATTATTGATTAAAAATCATACTTATCAGAAGTTTCTTTCCATGCATTATAATATTCCCTATCACAGATAAACTCCATTATTTCATTAAGTTCTTGTTTATTAATTTTAAATCGATCATTAATCTGGTCAAAAGTTATATTATCGTTCATAGCCATATCAGCTATTTGCACCATATCATCTTGAGTAAAGTAATTGATTAACCTGTGAACATCAGACACAAAAAATAATATAATTAATAAAATACGATTATGTCAATAAATATGATTTAACTATAATTTTAAAAAGGTATTTAAAATATTTGTTAGAAATTAATTAAAGCAATGATCTAATATCTTATTCATGAGTAAAAAAGGTAGTAAAAAAGGAGATATAAATGACAAAAATTAAATTAAATACTATTCAAGAGTCTAAATCACAAATTCGGAACTATAAGTATTCACATTTCAATCCTTTGAGAATTATTTTTGCTGGATCAAATAAGGCTATATACCAAAGCAAAAGAGTGGCTTAACGTTTAGATATTCAAGAAGAGAGTTATGCCAATCTTAATTTTTTCATTAAAGACTCTCTTCTCAAGTGCGTTATAACTAATTAAAATTGAATATAAGATATATTTATCTAGTTTATCAATTATTATGATGAATTTTATTCCAACGAGATCTTACTCTTATAATCACTTAACAGATTTTATAGAAAAAAATTTAAAAGATTATTCTTTCAGAAGAAATTACGATTATGGGATTAATAAAAGAGATAATATTTCATGTTTATCTCCCTATATAAGTCATGGTGTAATTCAAGAAAAAGAGATCCTCGAAAAAAGTTTAAATAAATATCCTTATGAAGTTATAGAGAAATTTATTCAAGAAGTTTTATGGAGAAACTACTGGAAAGGTTGGTTGGAGTTAAGACCTTCTCTTTGGCAGGATTATCTAAAAGATTTGCAAGAACTCGAAAACTACAAATTAGACAATAGTTATTTAGAAGCAGTTTTAGGCAATACGAAAATTGAATGTTTTAATGATTGGGTTAATGAATTAAAAAAAGAACATTATCTCCATAATCATACAAGGATGTGGTTTGCTAGTATTTGGATATTTACCCTTAAGTTACCATGGCAACTTGGAGCTGAATTTTTTATGAAGTATCTATATGATGGGGATCCAGCATCCAACACTCTTGGATGGAGATGGGTAGCAGGATTACAAACAATAGGTAAGCATTATTTAGCTAGTAGTTCTAATATCAATAAATATACAAATAGTAAATATAGGAATATTCCATTAGAAAATCATGCTAGTGCAATAACTAGTGATAAGTCTTATAGTGCTGAAAAATTTAATGTTAAAAATACTCAATTAAATGATGTAAAAGAAATTATAGTATTTGATAACTATCTATCAGTTGAAGAAGATAAATTATGTAATTTAAATTTAAGAAAAGTGTATTTAATTGAAAATGATAACACTCGTAGAATAATTAAGTTAGATGAAGAAGTCGTTAAATTTAAAAAAGACCTCCTAAAAGACCAAGCTAATAGACTACAAGACAAAAATATTAATTGTGAAATAATCCAAATTGATAAGTTAAAGTTATTAAATAATATTCAATACGCTTATTATCCTACTATTGGAGAAAACTTGGATTTTATTAAGAATAATATAGAAAATTTAAAGTTTGTTTATAGAGACATGGATTTACTTGCTTGGCCATATTGCGAAAAAGGATTTTTTAATTTTAAAAAAAATATTCCTACAGTTTTAAAAAGTATTTAATGGAGACATTAACACTAGAAGTAGGTAATTCCTCATGGTGGAAAAATAAAAAATATAGAAAAGAAGCTGCGAAAAGATTAAGAGAACTTAGAAAAAATAACTTGTCTGTAAAATTGGTTAAAAAATATAAACTCAAAGCTTTTAATACAATAGTTTATGGGGACTATTTGGTTACAAATGAGAATCTATGACTATTAAAGGGCGGAAGTAAACTAACCACCACCCTTATAAAATTTAAATATAGACTTTATCTGAAAGTCCGTAACACAAAATAGCCCATAAAATAGCGAGTATGCTGGTCGGTATCCAACTTTCTCTAGTTGATTGGGGTGTATTACCTAGTTTACTGATTTCAAAACTATAAAAATTCGCAGCTGAAATTAAAGTCATAGCCACAAACATAAAGTTGAAAAATGCCCATGTGGCTACAGTTCCTCTAAATAAAATATAGAGCTGCATTAGAACTACTGCAGAAATAAAAGCACCAACAAATCTTGCAAAAAATGCGGCGGTCATATCAACACCGTACTTACTTATAAAATTTTTGGTATTAAACAAAGTATTGTAAGCATAGAAAGCATTAATAGACATAACTAATAAAAATACTACTAGATAAAATATTCCGTTGAAATTTGTGATCATAGAATCTCCTTATAATCAATATTATCTACATATATTAAAATTATTTCAATTTTTTAAAGATTAATTTCTATAATAGATTATAAATGTCGGAAATGATTAAACTTGATATATTTTCAGATACTATCTGTCCTTGGTGTTACATAGGAAAAAAAAGGTTAGATAGGGCTATAAAAAAATTTAATACAGAAGAATTTAAGATTACATGGAGACCATTTCAGTTAAATCCAAATATGCAAGCAGATGGTATGGATCGAACTGAGTATTTAGTCTCAAAATTTGGCAGTGAAGATGCCGCAAAAACAATTTATGACAATATTTTTGAGGAAGGAGAAAAAGAGGAGATATATTTTCAATTTGATGATATTAAAATTACTCCTAATTCATTTAATTCCCATAGATTACTAGCACTAGCTTATCAAAAAAAAATTCAAGATAGGATGATTGAGGATATATTTCAGAGCTATTTTATTAGAGGAGAAGATATTGGAGATCCAACTGTTCTTCTAAATATTGCAATTAAACACAATATAGATGAAGATGAATTTAAAAATTACCTTATGAATAAAGAGAATATCGAGCCTTTAGCTAATGAAGAAATACAGGCAAGGAAAATGGGAATAAATAGTGTTCCTACTTTTATTGTAAATCAACAAATAGTAATTAATGGAGCTCAGTCAGTAGATAATTTTGAATTGATTTTTACTAAGTTACTCTCCAAGGTACATTAAATGACACTCAGTCAAAATAACATAAAAAGTTTTGTAGGCTTTGCTGAAAAACTTATTAAAAAATCTGAAAAAATTATTTTAGAAAATCATAAAAAAACAATCATAATAAAATATAAAAAAGACAGCTCTCCTGTAACAAAAATTGATAAATTAATTGAAAAAACATTTAGAAATGAGATTAAAAAGAAATACCCAGGTCATGGTATTTATGGCGAAGAGTTTAAAAATTCAAAAATAAATAATGAATATATTTGGGTGATCGACCCTATTGATGGCACTAAAAATTTTATACATGGTCATCATTCCTTTGGTACACTTATTACACTTCTTCATCATGGCGCTCCTATCTTTGGTATTATTAATAGTCCTTTAATGAAAAAGACATGGAAAGGAGTTAAAGATAAAGGAGCATTTTTAAATAATAAAAAAATTAAAAAAAATAATTCGCAATTAGGCTTAAAAGATATGATTGTAAGTCACTCAGGAATGTCTGCTTTCAAAGACTCAAAAGAAAATAAAATTTATAATCAAATAGGAAAAATTATTCGTTACTACATATTTGGAGGTGATTGCGTTCAATATGGATTACTGGCTGAGGGTAAAATTCCAATGGTTGCTGAATGCGATTTGAAACCCTTCGACTTTCTTCCATTAGTTAACCTAATAGAAGAATCTGGTGGATCCATTACTGATTGGCGTGGCAATCAATTAAGTCTTAAGTCTGGTGGTAATGTAGTAGCATCTCTTTCAAAGAAAGCACACAGTGAATTTATTAAAATTTCAAAAAGCCTTTAAGAATAAGTACCTTTAATACAGTCTTTAATTAAAATCTTAAATTTATCCTCAGTCATTTCTTCTGGATTGCCACCCGTACTTGGATCTTCTTGAGCCAGTGGGGCTAATTTAATTTCATCACCTTCATTAACACCCATATCTTTTAAGGTAAGAGGGATTTGCATTTCTTTTTTTAAAGAAATAATCCAATCTAAAATTCCATCAAATCCACCAGGAATATCTAAAAACTTTGATAATCTGATTATTTTATCTTCAATTTTTGATTTATTGAAATGAAGAACAAAAGGCATCACAACACCATTTGTTGTTCCATGATGTGTGTGATAAATAGAATTTACTGGATGTGTGATTGAGTGTATTGCACCTAGTCCTTTTTGAAAAGCTGCAGCACCCATCATAGAAGCAACAAGCATATGAGATCTAGCTTCAACATTTGATCCATTATGAAATACCTCTAATAAATTTTCTTTTACTAATCTCAAACCTTCTAGAGCAGTTCCTTCTGCCATTGGATGATAAAAAGGAGAAGAATAAGCTTCTAAACAATGAGCTAAAGCATCCATTCCTGTTCCTGCAGTTATAGACTGAGGTAAGTTTAGAGTTAGATTAGGATCTAATATAGATATTTGAGGTAACATTTTAGGATGAAAAATAATTTTTTTCTTCTGTGTTTCTTCATTTAAAAAAACAGATGCGCGTCCTACTTCGGAACCTGTTCCCGCAGTAGTGGGAATGGCTATGATGGGTTTAATTTTTGAACTATCAGCTCTTGTCCACCAATCACCAATGTCTTCAAAATCCCAAAGTGGCCTTGTTTGCTCTGCTAAAAAGGCTATCCCCTTACCTACATCCATACCTGAACCACCACCAACTGCTATAACGCCGTCATGATTATTTTGATTAAAAGTTTTTACGCCATCATCAACATTTTTACCTGTTGGATTACCCTGCACATCAGAAAAAACATTAGTTTTTGAGTGTAGTGAACTGTTAATAGTTTCTATTATATTAGTTTTCAATAGACCGGGGTCAGTGACGATTAATGGGTTTTTCATTCCCAAACTATCACAAGCTAGTTGAATTTCTTTTGATCTGTCTAATCCAAACCAAATGGTCGTCGGATAATTCCAATTCATATTTTGCATAATTTTCTCCTATTTTTAAATAATTTTTTTAAGCTCTTTCGAAATATCTTTTATGTTCCCAATCGTTAACAGACTTATCATATTCGGATTGCTCCCACTCAGCAGCATGAATATAATGATCTAAAACCTCTTTTGAAAATATTTTTGGAAGAAGTTTAGATTTTTTTGCAAGATCAATACCTTCTCTTAAAGTTTTTGGGACTTCTTTTAATTTTTTATTTGAATAAAGATTTCCTGATACCGGCTCTTCAAGTGTTAATTTATTTTTAATACCATAGAGGCCTGCTTGAATTAATGCTGCAAAAGAAAGGTAAGGATTAACGTCAGCACCAGGTACTCTACATTCAATTCTTATTGAATTTCCATGACCTGCCAATCTAAAACCAGCCGTACGATTATCAATTCCCCAAGCCGCTTTGGTTGGGGCAAAAGATCCTTCTTGAAATCTTTTATAAGAATTAACATTAGGTGCAAGAAATATTGAAATATCACTTAAAAATTCGATTTGTCCTGCTATATAACTTTTAAAAACTTTAGACATTCCTCTCTTATCTTTAGGATCTGCAAAAATATTTTTTTTTGTTTTCATGTCCATAAGAGAATTGTGAATATGAGAAGAACATCCACAAGCACTATTACTATACTGAGCCATAAAACTTACAGCTTTGTTGTGCTTATAGGCGATCTCTTTTGCTGCATTTTTAATTAAAATATGATTGTCAGCCATACTAAGAGCATCTGTGTAGACTACATTAATTTCTTGCTGTCCAGGAGATGCTTCACCTTTGGAACATTCGACATAAACTCCTGCATCCAATAATCCATTTCTTAAGTCTCTCATGTAAGGTTCATCTTTTGTAGTTTGAAAAATCATGTAATCTTCAATATACCAAGATGACTCTTTCAAATTTTTATAATGTCCTTGGTGAATATCATCATAAGTTTGATTAAATAAGTAGAACTCTAATTCAGAGCCAATCATAGGTTGATACCCCATTACATTCGCACTCTTAATAGCTTCTTTTAAAATATGTCTTGTTGAGTGATAAACAGGAGTTTTTCCATCATCTTCAAAACAATCACTTAAAATAAGAGCTGTCTTTTCCAGCCATGGCAACACTTTAATAGTATTGGAGTCAGTTTTAACAGTCATATCGCCATAACCAGTATCCCATGAAGAAGATTTAAAACCAGGCACTGTATACATCTCCATATCTACAGCATAAAGATAATTGCAGAAATGAGTTTCTTTATGGACGTAATCTAGAAATGCTTTTCCCGTGACTCTCTTACCAGTTAATCTACCCTGCATATCAGATAGAGCAACAAGAACAGTATCAATTTCTTTTTTTTGAATTCTTTTTTTTAATTCTTTAAATGTGATCGTCATATGAACCTTATCTTAGAAAAATATCACTCCAGCAAAATATGCTGGAGTGATGAGATTATTGTTTTATCTATATGGATAACCTGCTTTGTCCATAACTGCTGAGTATTTTTTAAATGCATCAACAACTTTAGCGGAGCGAGGACTAACGGCAGCTCTTTCGTCCCAGAAGCCTTTAGCGTCTTCCACAACTTGAGCCCATTCATTAGCTGGTAAGCTAGTTAATTCCATCTTCTTACCTTCTACGCGAAGTTTTGCTTCACCGCCCCAATACCATACTTGTCTATAGTAATGAGATTGATCAATTGACATTTTAAATAACTCTTGAAGTTTTGGAGATAACTTATTCCAACTATTTGAATTAGCAAAATACGATCCAAACCAAGATCCTGTAACAGCATTAGTTAATGCATAATTACAAATATCCGCCCAGCCAACTTCGTATGCCTCTGTGAAACCACACCAAGCTACTCCATCTAATTCACCAGTCTGCATGGCAACTTCAACATCATCCCAAGGAACCGTAACTGGAATTAATCCATATCTTTGCATAAAGGCACCTGCAGTTGGAACACCAAATACACGTAAACCTTTTAAGTCAGCTAGAGATGTAACTTTTTTCTTGACTGTAAAGATATGACAAGGATCCCAAGCGCTAGTACTTAACCAAGTAACATTATCGACTTCACCATAAGCCTCAGCCCAAACCTCGTCTAATCCATAGTATTTAAACATTGCTGGAACATCTAAGCTATATCTAGTAGCAAATGGGAAATAACCACCAAATTGACTAATATCTACAGGTGATCCCATAGTAGCGTCATCACTTTGAACAGCATCAATAGTTCCTGCTTGCATTGCTCTAAAGAGTTCATCAGTGGGTACTAACTGATCAGCGTAATAAAGTTCGATTTCCATCTCACCATGTGCAGCTTTATTAAAAGCTTCAATTTGTGGAAGTATTACGTGAGCCCCTAAAGGTGCACCTGAGTATGTCTGCAATCTCCATTTAATTGGATTAGAAGCCGCATAAACGTATGGAGCTTTTACTGCAGAGGCTCCAATAGTAGCAGCAGTCACTAAGCCTGCTTTCTTTAAAAAACCTCTTCTATTAGATTTTTTTATTTTCTTTTCCTCAACCATATTTATTCCTCCTATGATTGATTCAATTATATCAGTTTATGGTTACTTTTTAATGACTAATAATATTTAAATGTTAGTAATTTTTTTTTAAAAAAGCTCAATAACCAAGGACTTTTTCTGGCAACCAAAGAGCTAATTGCGGAAAAATCATTAAAAGCACTAGACCAAAAAGCATCACAAATACAAAAGGGATAATTGATTTATATATGTCTATTAAAGTTATTTCTTTTGGAGCCATGGCTCTCATTAAAAATAAATTATACCCAAAAGGAGGTGTCATGTAAGCTATTTGACAAGTAATTGTATATAAAACCCCATACCAAATAGGATTAAAGCCAAGAGATATAATTAATGGGACATAGAGAGGAGCTACGATAACTAGCATAGCAGTATCATCTAAAAACATTCCCATTAAAATATAAGATAACTGCATCATAATTAAAACACCCCAAGGACTCAAATTCCACCTTTCAATAAATAAATTCTCAATAGCTTTTACAGCACCTATTCCGTCAAAGACTGCACCAAAACAAAGAGCCGCAAGTATGATCCACATAAACATACAAGATACACCTAGGGTTTTCTTTAAAACTTCATCTATCATTTTTTTATTTAATCTCCCTTTAGAAAAGGCAGCAACAGTAGCAGCTAAAGCACCAACAGCAGAACATTCTACTAGACTTGCTATTCCCATTACAAACAGACCTGTCATTACAAAAAAAATAGCAAAAGGAATAATTCCTGCTCTAAGCAATTTTAATTTTTCAATAAAAGAAATTTCTCTTTCTTTTTTTGGAAGCGCTGGACCTAATTCTGGTTGCAATTTACATCTAATATAAATGTAAAGAATAAAGAGAGAGGCCATCATTAAGCCTGGAACAACCCCAGCTAACCAAAGTTTACTGACAGGTTGTCTTGCTATCATTCCATATAAAACCAAAACTACACTTGGTGGAATTAAAATACCCAAAGAGCTTCCAGCCTGAACAACGCCCGTGATCATTCTTTTGTCATAATTTCTCTTCAACATTTCGGGGATAGCTATGGTAGCTCCTACCGCCATTCCAGCAACACTCAAACCATTCATAGCTGATATAGCTACCATCATACCCATCGTACCCATCGCCAAACCGCCTTGAACTCCCCCAAAGTAGTAATGAAACATTTTGTATAAATCACTTGCTATTCCTGACTCTGAAATCATGTAGCCCATATAAATAAATAGAGGAAGCGTTAACATGGGGTACCATTTGAATAATTTCCAAGTAGCCGTGTAAGGCATTTCTATAGCACCATTACCATATAATAAGAGTGCTGCCGCTGCCGCTACAAAACCTATAGCGCCAAAAACTCTTTGTCCTGTAATCAACATAATAAGCATTGTTGAAAACATTAAGATGGCGATGGCTTCATAACTAAGGTACTGGGACAGCATATTAAATTTTAATACCTCTCACTTTTGCTAGATCTTTAAAAAACATAGAAAAAGACTGAAGAAGCATAAGTAAAATTCCAAAAGACATAATTGTTTTAATTGGCCAAACATAAGGAGCCCAAGCAGTAAAAAGTTTTTGATTAGTATTTATAGTATAAATTAGACTTGAATATGAGCCAATTAGTAATGTAATCAAATAAAAGATAAGAAAACCACTTGTAAATAAATCCATTCTAGCCTTATTTTTTTCAGAGAAACTTCCATAGACTAAATCCATTCTTACATGTTGGTCATCCATCATTGAATAGGCGCCTCCCATTATATAATATGCGGTCATTGTAAATTGAGCCATTTCTATAATCCACATAAGAGGAAAATTTATAATATTTCTTGTGACAAAAGATAAAACAAGAATACCCATTAAAACAAAAACTAAATACATTGTTATTCTTCCTGTAATAGAGGTTATTCCATCAATAAATTTCACATATGAAGAAATAATTTTAGGCATAATTAAAAATTAACTTAATTTTCTCAAATGAAAACTTTGAGGTCTTGTTAAATGATCAAAAGCTAATTTTGATAGTGAACATCCTACCCCTGTATCTTTCACTCCTGTCCAAGCTAATGCCGGATCAAGTGCATCACACCTGTTCATAAAAAAAGTTCCTGTTTCAATCTTTTTTCCAAAGTTTTTGGAGAAATCTAGATCTTTAGTCCATATAGAAGCTGTTAGACCGTAAGGACTATCATTCATAAGATTGATAGCTTCATTTTCATTTTCTACTGGGATAATTCCCACTGTTGGGCCAAAAGTTTCCTGAGTCATAAAACGCATATCATGACTAACATTTACTAAAATTTGAGGAGCTATATAGCAATTTTCATTTGAGACTATGTCAAACTTACTTTCATCCACTACCTTGTGAGCACCTTGACTTATAGCTTCTTCTACTTGAGATCTGATGAAGTTAGCGGCTGACATTTTAACAACTGGACCTAAGTTGGTTTCAGTTTTAGAAGGATCACCTAGAATATATTTTTCAGTTAGACTTTTAGCTCCATCAACAAAGTCTTTGAAAACTGATTTATCTACATAAATTCGCTCAATGCCGCAACATGACTGTCCTGAATTAAAAAAAGCACCATCAATAAGATTTTCAATAGCATGGTTTAAATCACAATCAGCTCTAACATAAGCAGGGTCTTTACCACCTAATTCAAGACCTACATTAATAAAACGTTCTCCAATATATTTTTTAATTTGTTTTCCACCATTTACTGAGCCAGTAAAAACTACATGGGCTATTCTAGTATCGGAAATAATTTTTTCACAAGTGTTATGATCAGTATGAATATATTGAAATAATCCTTCAGGAATTCCCGTACCATTTAACGCTTTACTTATTAATTCAGCGCACATTGGAGTTTGAGAAGAATGTTTTAAAATCACACTATTACCAGATAGTAGTGCTGGGACAATTGTATTAGTTGCCGTCATCACTGGATAGTTCCAAGGTGCCATAACAAAAATGACGCCAAGCGGGGCCTTAAAAATATAATTATCAAACTCATCATTTTTTCTAGCAGTCACATCAGCTAAACATTCTTCAGCTACCTCTACCATATAACGTGAGCGTTCTTCAAAACCTCTAAGTTCGCTACCACATTGGGAAATAGGTCGTCCTATTTGCCAACAAATTTCTTTTTTAACCTCTTCTGTTAAGTTTAATAAATTTTCAATAAATTTATTAATAACTTTTATTCTTTCAGGAATTGAAGTTTGACTCCATTGTTTAAAAGCCTTAGATGATATTTCAATTTTTTGATCAATTTCAGGAGAACTTGGATGTGGTCTTTCTATGTACAGTGTATTGTTAATGGGTGTGATTGTTTTTTGCATTTTATTTTTCCTCGATAGAAAATCTATATTAGAAAAATTATTAACTAAAGTATTAATTACTATTGAATTGAGTTTGTGATTAATTTGTATAATTTTATGTTTAAATGAAACTTAATTTTAAAGGTAAAACTGCAATAGTTACAGGTGGTTCAGGGGGTGTTGGGTTATCCACAGTTAAGGAATTAATCAAAGAAAAAATTCATGTCTTATCCTTAGATATCCAAAGTCCACCAAACAAAGTTTTAAAAAGTAAATATTTTCATTTTCAAGAAATCGACTTAACGGATTTCAAAAAGACTGAAAGAATAATTAATAATTTTTATACAAAATTTAAGAGTATTGACTATTTGGTCAATGCCACTGGTGTTTTATGGTTTGATAAAGATAAATCTGCTGAAGAGATGAATTTAGATATCTGGGATAAAGTTTTTGAAATAAATCTTAAAACGATGGCTTATTTAGTAAAAATTATTGTGCCTAAAATGAAAAAAAATAAGTTTGGCTCCATGGTTCATATTGCATCAATAGATGCTTTATCGGGAGATGATAAACCTCAAGATGCATACGGAGCTTCCAAAGCTGCTATGATTAGATTTTCAAAATCTTTAGCTATTCAATACGGTGCTTTTAATATTCGATCAAATACTATTTTACCAGGTGCTATAGAAACTCCAATGCAAAAAAGATGGAAAAAAAATCTAAATGCAAAAAAAAATATGAAGGAATTTATGCCAATAAAAAAAATCATTCAACCTGCTGGTATTTCATCAGGGATAATGTTTTTATTATGTGATGAAAGTACTTACACAACTGGCATTGAATTAATTATCGACGGTGGTATTACTGCTAGACCTTAAGTTAACTTGCAGTTCTATTTCTTTTATCAAGAAAATTTTGTGCCAGTGTTTTGAGAATAGATAATTGTTTTAATTTAGACATACCATCTACAACATTATCAACGGCCCTACTTATAAAAGATTTAGTTCCCATCATTTTATCTGAACTATCATTGAGCCAATATATCAGAGTGGATAAGTAAACAATAGATAGTAAACCTCTTTTTGAATAGAAGCTAAAATCATTTGAATTATCCCCGGCTAAATTCCAAATAAAATCACTGTTCTGATTTAGTAGTTTTAATGAACTAATAATATTTCCAGGTCTAAGCAGACTTTTTAACATTTCAGGAAGAGAATCTTTCAAATATTGATTATTCTCAAATTTAAGTTCTAATATAGTTTTTATTCTATCTCTCATTCTCAATCTTTCGTGATTAAAAGACTTATATGATTTTTCTATGCTTTTATTATTTTTAGAAATTATAAATTTTAATATATCGGCTTCAAAATTAGGGAATTCTTTAGCTAAAATAGATGTAGAAATCTTTAATTTTTTAGCTGATCCTAATAAAGTGTCCCTAGACCATCCAAATTTAGGGACATCTTTTATGAATTGATTTACTATTTTTTCTTGCTTTGACTTCATGATTTATATATAAATACGCCCTTATGAGGTTATTAGATTGTCTATAGAAGTTCAAGTAAGAGATAATAATATTGAAGCGGCAATTCGTGTTCTAAAGAAAAAGCTGTTGAGAGAGGGTATCTTTAAAGAACTTAAACTAAGAAAGAATTATG
>Ga0209335_10003360_pt1 | contig 16030 bp, 14 predicted proteins | sample COG_09_FD_184753 | JGI IMG/M metagenome (GOLD analysis project Ga0209335, IMG submission 184753) | Pelagic Microbial community sample from North Sea - COGITO 998_met_09 (SPAdes) (version 2) | ecosystem: Environmental > Aquatic > Marine > Neritic zone/Coastal water | place: Helgoland, sampling...
TTCCTTAGCTGCAATATTTATAATATTAGCAAATTTAGTTTTAACTAACATTTTTACTATGAGAAAATTTATGAGACCCATTTTATATAAAATAATAGACGGTATTTTAGCATTACATATTTCAAGAGATACTGTGCCTGATTTGGACACTGCAAAGATAGATTTTTGTAGTACATGATTTTTAATTTTATTATCACTTATAACTTCACAATTTTTTAAGTCATTTTCTATAATTTTTGATTGAATTAAATCTGTGTATTCTTTTGTAGAATGAAAAGCATAAGTTAAATCATTAAACTTCTCATTCATAAGTTTAATAAAATTTAATAAAATTGGCGCAAGAACATTTATTTCAGACTGGCGACTTCCTGCGAAAATTGAAATTAATGCTTTATTTTTTCCTAGAATTTGATTGATATCAATTCCACTTTCAAATGTGGACTCTAACAAAGGGTGGCCAACAAATTCATGGCTCATTTTTTCTTTTTCAAAATAAGGTTTTTCAAAATTAAATAATAAAAGTATATGATCTATATATTTTTTAATTTTTTTTACTCTTCCTTCTCTCCATATCCATACTTGAGGTGCTACGTAATGAATTGTCTTAATTTTAGGATTATTTTTTTTTACTCTTTCTGCAACTCTTAAAGTAAAATCAGGGCTATCTACGGTAAATAAAATATCTGGTTGAAAGTTTTCTATAGCCTGCACAGTCTCATTGATTTTTCTCTTTATCTTAAAGATGTTTATTAGAACGTTTGTAAAACCCAAGTAAGTAATTTCTTTAAGATTATAAATTGATTTTATGCCTAGTTTTTTCAAATTTTCTCCTCCGACAGAAAGGTATTCAATATTTGGATTTAATTTATTTAAATTATTAATAACTTTTGCAGCCAACTTATCTCCTGATGCTTCACCGGTTAAAATAAATATCTTTTTCACTTTTCAAGTCTCCATATTGATCCTTCATCAGTTAAAAGGAAAATTTTGCCAGTAATTTTATGGATTTCAATATCTCTTATTCTACCAATCTTTCCTTTAAAGATAATTTTTTCATTAATAAAATTGTTATCTTTAAATCTTATTTTTCTTAAAGACTGATCTCGCAGTGAAGTTATTAAGGCATCACCATTCCATTCGTTGAACTCTTCACCTTCATAAATAACCATAGAACTTGCAGCTATAGAGGGAACCCAATATTTTATTGCTTTAGTGAATCCTGGCATCCATTTAGGACCAATTTGTGTACCGGTATAATTTGTTCCGCCCCAACCTAAGATTTTCCAGCCATAATTTTCACCAAATTTTGCTTCTCCAAACCAATCCCCTCCTTTAGCGCCGTGGTTAGTTAAATATATTTTATTATTAAAAGGAGATAGAGCCATCCCTTGTGGGTTTCTTACTCCAATTTGATAAATTTCTGGAAGCCAATCTTTTTTACCTCTGAATTTAGGGTTATCTTTAGGAATTTTTCCATCAAGGTAAATTCGAATTATGCTTCCAGGATGTTTTCGGGGGTCTTGTGCGATCATACCTTCTCCTCTTTCGCCAGCTGTAATAAAAATATGATTATCTTTAATCACCAGCCTCGATCCAAAATGATAACCTGAATTGATTGGCGGTTCTGCTCTAAAGATATTTTTAAAATTTAATTCTAAATCATTAAATTCAGCTCTTGCAACAGATGTGCTGGAATATCCTTTTTTTCGATTTTCAGTATATGAAACAAAAACTTGATCTTCATAGTAAAGCACCTCGAGCAACCCGCCTTGCCCGTCTTCTAAAATATTTAAATTATGTTTAATTTTTCTAGTATTTTTATTACTTAAATTCACTAATAATAGATTGCCTGACTTTTCTGTTATTAACAGTTTGTCATTGTTTACAAATGTTAAACTCCACGGATTGTCTAATCCATTTATTATTTGATCTAACTTTGGTTCATTCGCAAATATATTGAAGGTGTAAAAACAAATTAATAAAGTAATTAAAGTATTATTTTTCATTTAACTAAAATAAATAACTTATTTTTGTTAGCAAAGTTAATAGATCTTTTTTTGTCTAAAAAAATATTTTTTTTATGTTTTAAAACTATACCTTTAAGACCAGCAACTTTACATTGTTTTAAAGTATTCAAACCAACAGTTGGAAGATCAACTCTCAAATCTTGTTTTTTTTTTGGAAATTTTACTAAAACTCCATTGTTTATATTTTTTATCTTTTTAATCATTTTTAGCATTTTTTGTGTTCCGCCTTTTTTTTCAAGTGTAACGTGATTGTTTCTGCTAATTGCACCTTGAACATGGTTGTATTCATTTGATCTCTTTAAGTGTTTCAAGGCATTCCTTATTTCTGCTTGATCTTTTTTATCAGGCCTGTGTTTAGAATAATTGCCTTTTGTTAAGGTGAGCTCAGGAGTATATGCAGTGGAACTTATTGTTTGAATTTTTTCATTTTTAAAAATATTTATTATTTCTTTTAAAAGCGCAGCATCTCCTAATTTAGCTTTTTTTATAATTCTTGGCATATAATATATCCCTTTTAAATCAAATTTAATTTTTGAAAAATTTGGTTTATGAACTTTTCCCGCAAATAGAACTTTTTTACATTTATTTTTTTTTAAAATTGAAATTATTTTACCAAACTGGCCTATAGAAGCAGAAAAAGAATTTCTATCTCTTTTAAAGATATTTCTTCTACTCAGATCAATTATTGTATATTTTTTTTTTGTTTTTAATTTTTTATGAATATATTTTGGAAAATCAGTATCTCCAAAAATTAGTCCAATCATAATTTATTTTTGTGGTGTACAAATTGGTCTTTTTTTATCTTTCTCTATAAAACGTATAACTTCAGAGACTAATTCGTTATCTTTGTATTCGCCATTAATTTTGCTTAAGTTTTCATGTAGATTTTTTAACGAAAAAATTTCTTTGTACGCTTTATCTAATTCAATAATTTTTTTATTATCATATTTTTTTCTTCTTAGACCTATTAAATTTAATCCCTGAAGGTAATTTCTATTTCCTATTGATAAACCAAATGGTGGGACGTCTTTTAAAACTCCAGTCATTCCTCCAATCATTGCTAATCTGCCAATTCTAGTAAACTGTTGAACCGCTGAATTTCCTCCTATTACAACAGAGTCTTCAATTTTTACATGACCTCCTAAAGGCACGTTGTTTGCAATAATCACATTATTGCCAATTATACAATCATGAGCAATATGTGAAGATATCATAAGCAAACAATTATTTCCTATAATAGTTTTAGATCCGCCGCCTTCTGTACCAGGGTTAATAGTAACATATTCTCTAATAATATTATTTTCACCTATAGATAAACTATTTTTTTCATTTTTAAATTTAAGATCTTGAGGTTGAGTGCCTATACTTGCAAATGGAAAAATTTTAGTGTTTTTTTCAATTTTAGTATTTCCTTCGATATGTACATTTGAAATTAATTCTACACCATCACACAGTTCTACATTGGGTCCAACGTAGCAAAAGGGTCCAATATTAACTTTTTCTGAAATTTTAGCGTTTTCATTTATTACGCTTGAACTGTGTATCATTCTTTTCTATCAACAATAGTTGCGGACCATTCGGCATCTGCCATTCTTTTGCCCTCCACTTTTGCCGTTCCTTTGTATTTCCAAACTCTTCCGTGAGATCTGATAGCTTCAATTTCTAGATGTAGTTCACAGTCGGGTATAACAGGGTTTCTAAACCTAGCTTTGTCTACTCCCATTAGATAAACTAATTTATTAGCATATTCTTTAGGGTCAATTCCGTGGGCCGTTAAGGCTGCTGCTGCTTGACCAAATGCTTCAACTATTAAAACACCAGGCATGACTGGTTGACCTGGGAAATGTCCTTGGACATAAAATCCATTTGTTTTTACATGCATAATTGCAGTTGCAGATTTTAAGTGGACTATATTTATTAATTTATCAATTAAGAGCATTGGTTCTCTATGAGGTAACAAAGCTTCTATTTCTTTTTTGTTTAATTCACTTTTACTAGTCATTATTTTATTTTTTTTTTAAAAAATCTTTTAAAGGTACTGCAGGGTAACCCATTACAATTTGATTGTCTTCAATATCCTTAACAACACCACTTCCGCCCCCTATCTTAACATTATTCCCAATCTTCAAATGTCCAGAAATTCCTGCTTGACCACCAATTGATACTTTATCTCCTACGGTTGAACTTCCAGCAAATCCCACTTGTCCAGCTATCATACAGTTAGATCCTATTTTTACATTATGTGCTACATGAACTTGATTGTCTAAATAAGTGTTCCTGCCAATAAAAGTATCATCAACTGAACCTCTATCAATTGTGCAACCAGAAGCAATTTCAACATCGTCTTCAATTATTACTCTACCAATGTGTGGAAATTTAATATTTTTATCATTAATTGGTATAAACCCAAATCCCTTTTGACCTATTTTATTTCCATCTTGTATATTCACTCTATCTCCAATTATTGAGTTTTTAATAATCGTGTTAGACCCAATAACGCAGCTTTTTCCAATTTTCACATTTTGTTCAATTATTGAATTAGACCCTATTATTGTATTTTTGCCTATTTGTACATTTTTTCCAATTAAAGAATTTTTACCAAATATAACAGATTTATACTTTTGTTTGTTTGCTTTTTTCAGGCTTGAATCTGGATAATCAATGTCTGCTTTGGGGTACAGCAAGTTTAAAATTTTAACTAATTCGATAAAAACATTTTTAACTGGAATAGCTATAGTTTTTTTGGGTAAGAATTTTGCTAATTTTTCTGTTGTAATGCAGGCTCCACCGTTTGTTTTTAGAGCTGTCGATTTATATTTAATATTATCAAAAAATGTTACATCGCATTTGCTGGCTAAGTGAAGTATTTTTACATTTTTGATTACAAAATCATTTTTGATTAAAATATTTTGAAATGCTTTGCTTATATAAATTTTTTTTTTTGGAATAAAAAAGCTTGATGTCATTCAAACTTAATTTAGTTTTATTGATTTTAATTCTTTATTTAATTGATTCATAATATCTTTTGTAATATCTAAATTTTCATCAGCAAGTAATATACTTTTTTTATCAATAACTATCCTAATTTTTTTTTCTTTCATGTAATTCTTTACAATTGGGTTTAAGCTTTTTAATAATACATCTCTAGCTTTATTTTTTTGTTTGTTAACTGATTGTATGATATCATTTTTTTCTTTTTGGAGAGCTGATACTTTTTTTCTTAAATCAGAAACTTTATTCTTATACTCATCTGCTGATAAAATTTTTTTTTGCTGTATTAATTTTTTTTCCTCGTCTAAAATTTTTTTTTCTTTTTCATTAATATTCTTAAAACCATTTTCTAGTTTTTTTTTTAAAAAAGTTTGAGTCTCTTTCCCAGCATTACTTTCATTTAAAATAAATTTAAAATCTAAGTAATGAGGTGTATCTGCAAAAACTGAAGGGAAACTGAAAAATATGAATATAAGAATAGTTATAATTTTTTTCATATTTTGTTAAAACGTTGTTCCTAGGTTAAAACTGAAGCTTTGAGTTTCATCTGTACTTGCTTTTGTTATATTTTGCGCAAAACTAAAAGCAATAGGGCCTACAGGGGACAACCAATTAATATTTAATCCTGCTGATGACCTCAATTTACTACTTTCATCTATTGAATCTGAATAATCAACACCCCAAATATTTGCAAAATCTAAAAAAAGAATTGCATCAGCATTATAATTTTCAGGTATTAAATTAGGCAAACTTGCCTCAAGGTTTAATGCAGCTGCATAGTTACCTCCAACATGGTCTTTGCCGTCTACTGGACCAACTTTTCCTCTTTCAAACCCTCTTAATCTTTTTTCAGATATATATTTTCTTTTACTTAATCTTACATCATCCGGTCCTATTCCATTAATTGCTGAAAGATAAAGTTTTGCTGATCCGACTATATTTTCATTTAATGACTTATAATGGCTAGTTGAAAAAGTGTTAGCTATAAATTTTTTATCTGCAAAAATTGGTAGGCCTTGACTAAACGATGTTATTGATCCGCTTGTAGGCATAAATGCTCTATCTCTAAGATCATAATTTATACCGTAGTTTGCTGCTAATTCACTAAAAGTTCCTTCTTGTTTTTTCAAAGATTCTGAAGCAGAGCTATCAGTTTTTAAATCATCATAACTTGCGTTTAGACCTAAGGATAATCTTAGGTCTCTATATTGTTCAAATCCTGTGCTAATACCTGCAGATATCACAGAATTTTCATATCCTTGGTTTGGCTTATCATTTTTTTCGCTTGATACAGAATAACTAATTGAGTTACCTAAAAAGTCATAGTTAGGATTATCGTACCTTAGATGACCGGCTAGAGACTCTTCGTCCAATTGCATGTCTAAAGATAAAGATTTTCCTTCTCCCATCCAATTGTTTTCTTTGATTCCAAAGACTAAAGTTCCACCAGATGTTCCAATTCCTGCACCAGCACTAATCTCACCTGTGGATTGTTCTTCTACATTTATATTAATAATTTTCAAATTATTTTGTTCGCTTTCAGTAATGTCGTACATAACATTTTTAAAAATCCCTCTAGATTTTAAATTTGCAATTGATTTTTCTAAGTTAATTTTTGTTAGAGGGTCTCCTTCATCTAAAAGTAACTCACTTCTAATTACAGATTCATTTGTGGTATTATTTCCCGTAATATTTATTCTTTCAATTAAATTTTTTTCTCCTTCATAAATATTAAAAATTATATTGATACTATCTTTCTCAACTATTTCTTGAACATTGTGTTCAACAAATTGTAAGTTATTTTGACTTATTAAAATATCGATTTCGTCTAAAAGTTTTTTAACTTTAAAGGGAGAGTAGTATTGACCTGCATAATTTTTATAAATATCATTTAATCTAAAAAAAATGTCTTTATCAAAAACTTTATCAACATTTGTAGAAATTTTATTAATCGTGTATCTTGTGCCCTCATCAATAGAATAAATTAATTCAGCATTACCAAATGGATTAATCTCTGCAACATTAGATTTAACTTTCACATTGTAGAACCCTATAGATTTGTAGTAATTTGTTAGCAATCTATTATCTAAATTAATTAAATTTTCACTAAAATTTGTATTTCTAGATAAAAATTTCCAAAATTTATTTTCTTCACTTGCTATTACATCTCTAAGTCTTTTAGACCTTATGTTTTTATTTCCGATAAATTTAATTGATGTAATTTTTGTTTTATCTCCTCTATTAATTTCAAATAATAAATCTACTGATCTTTCATCTATGGTATTTATTTTAGATTTGACTTTTGCAGAGTTGTAACCGAGCGAGGAGTAAAGTTTTTTTATTACCTCAACATCATTTAATAAGGTGGATTTAATATAAGATTTTTTTTCTTTTAATTTTATAAGTTTTTTTATTTGATCTTCGTACCCTTTCTTTTTTTCGCCTACGATAATTATTTGGTTTATAAATGGATACTCTAGTACATCTATATTGAGAGTATTGTTAATAAGTTTTACTTTTACATCTTCAAAAAATTCTGTTGAATAAAGATTATTGATAATTTTATTTAAATCTATTTCAGAATAATTTTTATTAATTTCAATATCGCCATAAACCTTAATCGTCTCTTCTGATATTCTGTTGTTGCCATTAATTTGTATTTTTTCAACTATTTCAGAATTGGCATTAGATATTGTGAATACTGTAAAAATATAAAGTATGAAAAGTAAAATATATTTTTTCATTGTTTCAAATTTTTTTTTTAATTAATTTACGAGCCCAATTATCTATTTTTAAAATTTCTTTGATGTTTTTAGGCCTCTTTATAGCATATTTTAGATAATTACTATCTTTATGAATCTTCAAAATGGTTTTAGAAATGCTTAAAAATGGTACTTTTTTTCGCAAAAATAAATCAACCAATACTTCGTTAGCTGCATTATAAATAATCGATGAGGAAGGATATTGGTTAATTTTTTTTTTAATTTTTATTAAAGGAAAGTTAATATCATTCACACTTTCAAAACTTAAATTTTTAATATTCTCTTTAAATTTGATTTTAACAAAATCTTTTATATGAAGATTGTTTTCAAAAATAGCATTCGCTAATGGAATTATCATTGTAGTATCGTGATAAATAAATTTTTTTAATCCATTATTAAATTCTATAATTGCATGCACTAAAGACTCGGGGTGAATTAATATTTCTAATTTATTATTTGGGATATCAAATAATTTTTCAGCTTCAGCTATTTCAAAAATTTTATTCATTAAAGTAGATGAATCAATAGAAATTTTTTTTCCCATTTTCCATTTAGGATGTTTTAGTGCATCTTTTGGTTTTATTAATTTTAGTTGCTTGTTACTATGTTTCAAAAAGGGCCCTCCAGAGGCTGTGATAAATATCTTTTTTATAGACTTTACCTGTTCTTTTTCTAAAAGATTAAATATAGAATAATGTTCTGAGTCTACAGGAATAATTTTAGTGTTAAATTTTTTTGCACTATCTTTTATTAAACTCCATCCACAAATAATTGACTCTTTATTTGCAAGTAAAATTTTCTTAGTTATTTTTGATGCTAATATAGTTGGTTCTAATCCTGCTAATCCGGGTATAGCTGAAATGGTTATATCATTTTTATCTAAAACTTTAAAATTAAAATTATTCAAAATTTTAATTTTTTTATTTTTATATTTTTTTTTAACTTTTTCAAAAACTATTTTATCTTTAATAATAAAGATCTTTGGCTTAAATTTATTTATTTGTTCACATATTAATTTAAAATTTCTATTTGCAAATAAATAATTTATTTTAAAAAAATTTTTTTTTTTTTCTAATATAGTTAATGACGATAAACCTATTGAACCTGTTGATCCCAATATTGAAATTATTTTTTTCATTTTAATTTAAAAAAGAATTGTTAATGATAAAAAGCCAACAGGAAAACCAATTAGTAAACTATCTAGTCGATCCAAGATACCGCCATGACCAGGTAAAAGGTTTCCAGTATCTTTAATCTTTGCTTTTCTTTTTAAATAAGAAAAAAATAAATCTCCAATTTGACTTCCTGTAGAAGTAATTACTCCTACTAGTAAAATTGCAAGATTAAAATTTTTAGTGAAAAAAAATATTAAACTACAAAAAAAAATTACTGAGAAAATAAGTGATCCCAATACACCTGAATAAGTTTTGTTTGGACTAATTTTAGTTAATTTAGGGCCTTTAAATAATTTACCAAAAATAAATCCTCCAATGTCTGATGAAATACAGGTTGTTAAAATTGAAAAAGCTATAATTTTCGATTGCGGAAAACTAGTTAAATAAAAAAAAAATATGAATAAGGTTGAAATATAAATTATAAAAAAAAAATTTGAAAAAAGAAAAAATAATTTATTACGATTTATTTTAATTGTTAAATTTAAAAATTCTAAAATTGAAATAACAAAAAAAATAATTAAGATAAATATTAAAATTAAATTTTGACTTATTAACAAAAAAAATATCGAAAATAATGCTAAAGATGTTAAAAATCTTTTTTTTAAATTTTCTTTAATCATATGCTACCAAAATTTCTTTTAATTTTTTTGTAATTTGAAATAATTTTTTCTAAATCTTTAGTCTTAAAATCAGGCCACAACTTATCTAAAAAAAATAATTCTGTATAGGCTAGTTGCCAAAGCATAAAATTACTTAATCTTCTGTGCCCACCAGTTCTAATTAAAATATCTGGGTCATGCATATTTTTAGTATAAAGATTTTTTTTAAGATTATTAATATTTATTTTTTTTTTAATTTTCTTAAACGAATTCAAAATCTCATTCTTTGAACCATAATTTATAGCTAAATTAACTATTATTTTTTTATTTTTTTTTGTAAGTATAGTTATTTTTTTTAAGGTAGATTTTATTTTAAGGGGTAGTTTTTTTTGTTCTCCTAAAATATTTATTTTTATACCTTCTTTAATAATTTTTTTTATTTCTTTATCAAAATAATTTTGTATAAGTTTAAATAGAAAATATATTTCTTTTTTAGGCCTTTTCCAATTCTCAGATGAAAAAACAAAAAAACTTATAATTGGAATATTTAACTTAATTGAACTTGTTACAATTTTTTTAACTACCTCTACACCTTTAAGGTGACCAAAATTTCGTCCCCCTTTTTTTTTCTTTCCCCACCTTCCATTGCCATCCATTATAAAGGCAATATGGTTGAGTTTGTTCATATTTGGCTGATCTCTTTTTCTTTTTCGGTTAATATTTTTTCAATATTTTCTATATATATATCTGTAATTTTTTGAATATTTTTTTCATAGTTTTTATTATCATCTTCTGAAATTAATTTTTCTTTTAATTTTTTTTTAAGATCTTCGTTTGCTTCTCTTCTAATATTTCTTATTGCTATTTTACCTTTTTCACCCATATTCTTTAAAATCTTAATCAGATCTTTTCTTCTTTCTTCTGTTAAATCTGGAATTCTTAATCTTATTATTTGCCCATCAATTTGGGGATTAATTCCAAGTTCTGATTTTTGAATAGCACTTTCTATTAAAGTTGTATTAGCTTTGTCCCAAACTTGAATAGAAATCAGTCTAGCTTCTGGTACGCTTATTGTGGCAATTTGATCTATAGGCATAAGTTGGCCGTATACATCCACTCTGATAGTATCAAGCATATTTGTATTTGCTCGCCCGGTACGAAGTGTCGAAATATCTTTTTTTAATGATTGTAAACTTTTATCCATTTTAGATGAATAATTTTTTTCATTAAATTCACTGCTCACTTTTAAACTCCTTCACCAACTTTATAGCGAATAAAATCTATGATTTGTAAAGGTTTTTCTGATGAATTTTCTTTTAAAATGTCTGAAACTTTTTTTTTTGGATCCATTATCCATACCTGATTTAAAAGTGAATTATCGTTAATAAATTTTGATATTTTACCTTTAGAAATTTTTTCAGCCATTTCAACAGGTTTACCGGAGTTAGTAATTTCCGCTTTAATAATTTCAAGTTCTTTATCAACTATATTTTTATCAATTTTATCTTTTTCTATTGCGAGCGGATTTGAAGCAGCAATATGCATTGCAACTTTTGACCCGATATTATTATTTTTTTCTTTTGATATACCTTCTATTTTTACGATAGAAATTATTTTACCTATCCCTTTTTCTATTGCCGAATGAACATAGAAGAAATTCATACCGATTGTATTGTCAAAAAATTTAGTTCTCCTTATGGTTATTTTTTCGCCAATTTTTGCAATCAAATTCACCAAGTTATCTTTGACTGGTATTCCGTTATTCATTATAGAGTCTTTTAGTTTGTTTAAGTCTCCCTTTGTAATAAAATTAAGCTCAGATAGTTCTTTGCAGAAATTTATGAAATCTTGATTCTTAGCAACAAAATCTGTTTCACTATTTATTTCTATTAATGAAATTTTACCTTTTTCTTCCTTAACTAAAGCTAAACCTTCTGAAGCTGTTCTGCTCATCTTTTTCGAAGCTTTAGCTATTCCTTTTTTTCTCAGAAACTCAATTGACTTTTCTATATCGCCCTTGGTTTCGTCAAGAGCCACTTTACAGTCCTTAAATCCGACACCGGTCATCTCTCTTAGTTTTTTTATATTATCTAATAAATCTTTATTTGACATGTAATGATAATTTAAAATTATTTATTTTTTGATTTAGACGAATTATCTTCTTTTTTGTCTTCTGATCCTTTTATAAATTTTTCTGCATCTTTGATAGTGTTTTTTAAAAGTTCACAATATAAATTTATAGATCTTCTTGCGTCATCGTTGCCAGGAATTGGAAAATCAATTCCTGTTGGGTCTGAATTGGTATCTAAAACTGCAATGATTGGTATTCCTAATTTTTTGGCTTCTGCTACAGCAAGGGACTCTATATTTGTGTCTATTATAAATATTAAATTTGGAATTTTTTTCATATCAGAAATACCACCAAGTGATCTATTAAGTTTTTCTCTTTCTTTACCAAATTTAAGTATTTCTTTTTTAGTAAACCCTATGTTTTCTTTCGATAATTGTTCATCAAGTTTTTTTAATCTTTTAATTGAATTTTGAATAGTGTTCCAATTTGTCAACATTCCACCAAGCCATCTATAATTTACATAATATTGACCTGTTTCTTTAGACAAATCACTTATTTGCTCGGAAGCTTGTTTTTTTGTTGAAACTATTAATAATTTTCCGCCGCTTGCTATTACTTTGTGAACTTGTACTAGAGCATTTTTTAGAAAATCAACTGTTTGTGTTAAGTCTATAATGTGAATGGAATTTTTTTCGCCAAAAATATATTTTTTCATTTTTGGATTCCACCTCAATGTTTTATGACCTAGGTGTACACCAGCTTCTAATAATTGTTTTATGTCTATTTTTGGTACGTTCATATTTTTTTCCGGTTAATCCACCACAGTAATTCCAAGTTAATGGACCGGTAGGGCAATGCCCTTATAACTGTGTGCGAAATTAAACACACATATATACAATCACATTAAAAAATCAACTGTCTAAACTGTTATTTTTTCCACGTATTTCTTAGTTTTTAGGACTTTTAAATGATTAAAGTCAAATTTTCTATTTTCTTCAAGGGAATAACTAGCCTGTTTTTTTTTATCTTTTATTACTAAATTAATTTTTGTCTCACCTTTAATTGACAATAGCTGCTTAATTTCATCTAAATTATAATTATCTTTAAGTGCTATAGTTACTTTGGAAAAAGGTTTGTTTATAACATCTTCAAGACTTAAAATTTTTCTTACATTAATTCTTTTTTTTGTTTCATCTTTAGTAACTCTATCTTTTTGGAGAGTTAAAACAAATGACTCTGACTCTTTAAGTTTGTCTCTGTTTGCAACTAAAATCTCTGCAAATAAAAATAGTTCAAATTCAACTTTTTTATCACTAAACTTCACTATTGCATACGGAGTTCCTTTTGCGCTTTTTTTTTCTTGAATAGACATGATAGTTCCTGCCACTAAACCTTCGTTTAAATTATTTTCATAAAATTTATTATAAGAATTAATATTTAACTGATTAAATATTTCTTCAAATTCATGAAGCGGGTGATTGGTTAAATAGAAACCTAAAGATTTAAATTCTTCAGATAACAATTCTTTAAGTGACCAGGGTGAAGAAGAGTCAAAGTTAAATTCTTCTTTTTCATTCTGTTGATCGTCAAAAAGATTTGATTGATGATTTTCCTTATCATCATTTATATTTTTAATTTTTTGAATAATTTTTGGTATGGAGTTTACAATTTTATTTCTATCGTTATCAAATTCATCAAAAACCCCTGCTTTAACCAATCCTTCTAATTGAAGTTTGTTTACATCTCTAATATTAACTCTATTTATAAAATCAACAAAAGATTTAAAAACTCCTTTTTTTTCTCTTTCTTTAACAATATTAGTAATAGCTTCAAAACCAACATTTTTAATAGCTCCAAGTCCGTAATATAACTTTCCTTCAATAGCTCTAAAATCAGAAAAACATTTGTTTATCGATGGTTTAACAATCTCAATATTCAATTTTTTTAATTCCTCTACAAATTCTCTAAGTTTAGAAGTATTGGTTAGCTCTGTTGACATAGTTGCTGCTATAAAGTCTTCTTTATAATAAGTTTTTAAGTAGGCTGTTTGGTATGCAATTAAAGCATATGCAGCGGCATGGCTTTTATTAAAACCATACTGAGCAAAAGGCTCGATTTTTGTAAAAACAAAATTAGCTACATCTTTTGTAATACCATTTTGTAAAGCACCGTTAATAAAACTTTCTTTTTGTTTATCTAGCTCTGCTTTTTTCTTTTTACCCATTGCTCTTCTTAGAATATCCGCTTCACCTGCAGTAAACCCTGCTAATGTTTGTGCAATTTGCATTACTTGTTCTTGATAAATAATAATTCCATAAGTTGGTTTTAATATTTCTTTAAGTGTTGGATGAATATAATCAGGTTCCTTAATTCCATTTTTACAATCATTATAAATAGGAATATTGCTCATTGGACCCGGCCTATACAATGCTACTAGAGCTATTATATCGTCAAATTTATTTGGCTTCATTTGCTTGATAGCTTCTCTCATTCCGGCACTTTCAAGTTGAAATAAGCCTGTAGTTTCTCCAGTTGAAAGCATAGAAAAAACTTTTTCATCACTTTGATTGATCTTACTTATGTCTAAATCAATTTTTTTAGATTTTAATCTTTTTATAGTGTTGTCAATTACTGTAAGAGTTTTTAAACCGAGTAAATCAAATTTAACTAACCCAGCATTTTCTGAAGAATACATATCATATTGAGTAGATGGCAGAGTTAAATTTGAACTATGGTCAATGTATAATGGAAATTGTTCTGCTAGTTTATCTCCAGCAATAACTACTCCTGCTGCATGAGTAGCCATATTACGATTAAGACCTTCTAATTTAAGTGAAAGTTCTATGAGCTTTTTTACTTTAGTATTGTTTTTAATCTCTTCTTTAAACCTAGGCTCACGATCAATAGACTCTTGCAGTGTAAGAGGTCTTGAAGGATCAAAGGGTACCATTTTACAAATTCTATCTACATGACCATAAGAAAGTCCCAAAACTCGACCTACATCTCTCAAAACCATTCTAGCTTTTAATTTTCCGAAGGTAATAATATGGGCCACACCATTTTTATATTTTAATTTTAAATACTCAAATACTTGATCTCTTTTTTCCTCACAAAAATCTATATCAAAATCTGGCATTGAAATTCTATCAGGGTTCAAAAATCTTTCAAAAATTAAATCAAATTCAATTGGATCTAAATCTGTAATATCTAAACAATAAGCAACTAGCGAACCAGCACCTGAACCTCTTCCTGGGCCAACTGGTATAGAGTTTTTTTTAGCCCACTTGATATAATCTGAAACTATTAAAAAATAACTGGCATAATTCATGGAATTAATGATATTTATTTCATGATTTAATCTATCTTCATAAAGTTCTTTTAGGTGTTCTTTTGATTTGATTTTGTTTTTTTTAAAAATGAAATTTTCTAACCTATTTTTTAACCCTATCTTTGCTAATTTTGTTAATTCCTCCTCTGGAGAGCCACTCTCTTTGCTTATAATAGAGGGTAAAATTGGTTTTGAATTTTTTGGCTTAAAATTAAATCTAAGATGAAAATTATAATTATTTTCAAGTGCTTCAGGTATATCTGAATATAATTTTTCTAATTCATTTTGAGGCTTAAAATAATGTTGATTATTATATCTGAATCTATTTTTATCATCTACAAAATTTTTTTCACCTATGCAAATTAAAGCATCATGTGCCTCGTACATATCTTCATATAAATAAAAAATTTCTTGAGTAGCAATTAGCGGAAGATTTAAAGATTTTGAAATATTGAGTAAATAATTTTCAAAGTTTTTTTCTTGAAATTCGTTATGACGTTGAATTTCTATATACAATCTATCTGAAAAGTTTTTTTTTAAAGTATTTAGAATTTGTTCAAAATCTTTAAGTTTATTTTTGTAAAAAAGTTTACCAAAAAAGTTTGTATAATTTCCAGTCAATAATATTAAGCCTTCACTACTTTCAATAAGATCTTTTAGACTGCAAGATGGATCTACTGTTTCGTTGTTTTTTAAATAACTTGAAGAAGATAATTTAGTTAAATTTTTATACCCTGTTTCAGATGTTGCGTATAAAGAAACTTTTCCAATTATATTAGATGTATAAAGATTTACTTGAGTTCCAATGATTGGGTGAGTACCTACTTTAGATATTTTTTCTGAAAATTCTAGGGCTCCACATAAATTATAACTATCAGCTAAACCAATAGTTTTAATTTTATTGGATTTACAATAATCTGCCAATTTATCAATTTTAATAGCACCTTCACATATTGAGTACTGGGTATGAACTTTTAGATGATTAAAATTTTTATTATTGCCGAGCATTAACTCGTTTTATATCACCATTCGAAATTAACAACTTGTAATCTGCCCTGTTAGCAAGTTCTCTATTGT
>Ga0209335_10003371_pt1 | contig 16000 bp, 15 predicted proteins | sample COG_09_FD_184753 | JGI IMG/M metagenome (GOLD analysis project Ga0209335, IMG submission 184753) | Pelagic Microbial community sample from North Sea - COGITO 998_met_09 (SPAdes) (version 2) | ecosystem: Environmental > Aquatic > Marine > Neritic zone/Coastal water | place: Helgoland, sampling...
AGAGATGCTGCCAAAATATCTGTTTTTGATAGTGGTTATTTAATTGGCGATGGGGTTTGGGAAGGTATGAGGCTGCACAATGATGTCGTAGTTTTTATCGATCTTCATTTAAATAGGTTGTGGCATTCAGCGAAAGCAATTGGAATGAACCTGATTTTTACTAAGAAGGATTTAGTAAAAGACATTCAAAAAACTCTTGCTGTAAATGACATGCACAACAATATTCATTTGCGTGTCATGGTGACAAGGGGCATTAAGAAAACACCGACTCAAGATCCGAGATTTACCATTTCTGGACCCAACGTTGTTATTATAGCGGAACATAAAAAAGCATCTATTGAAAGCAAAGAGCAAGGTGTAACTTTGTTTACAAGTACAATAAGAAGGGGATCTCCCGATTCTTTAGACCCAAGGCTAAATTGCCATAGTAAATTGCATGAGGTTCAGGCCCTGATGCAAGCAATTGAAGCTGGTGCAGATGAGGCATTGATGTTGGATATCAACGGATTTGTCGCCACTTGCAATGCCACTAATTTTTTTATGGTTAAGGATAGTGAAGTTTGGACTTCAACAGGAGAGTATTGTATGAATGGCATTACAAGAGGGAACGTAATTAGCGTATGTAATAACAATGGCATTAACTGTAAACAAAAAAACTTCTCCCTTTTTGATGTTTATGGTGCTGATGAAGCATTTGTGACGGGAACATTTGGAGGTGTCACGCCAGTTACAAAAATTGATGGAAAAACAATTGGCGATGGTAAGTTTGGCAAGTTGTCGAGAAAGGTGAGTAACTTATATGAGCAATTAATTCAAAGTGAAACTCGAGAGCATGGATAGCACTAAAAGAATTTGTTTATGGTCTGGGCCAAGGAATATTTCTACAGCCCTAATGTATTCTTTTGCTCAAAGAGCTGATACTAAAGTTTATGATGAGCCGCTATATGCCCATTATCTATGTCGAACGAATGCGAATGAGTATCATCCAGGAGCTGATGACGTGTTGGCTTCATTAGAAAATGATGGAGAAAAAGTGATCGAAATGATGATGGGCGAGCACGAAAAACAAATAGTGTTTTTTAAAAACATGACGCACCATATTCTTGATTTAGATAAGTCGTTTTTGAAAGACACGATAAATGTTATTCTTACTCGAGATCCTGTTGAAATGCTTCCATCTTTTGCTGAAGTAATTGATAATCCTACTATTACTGATGTTGGTTACCAGTTGCATATTGATTTAGTTTCTTATTTGGAATCGATTGCAGTAAAACCAATAATTATTGATTCCAAACGAATATTATTAGATCCCGAAAAAGCCCTACGTGAACTGTGTGAAAAGGCTGGTATTGCATTCGAATCTGATATGTTAAGTTGGGAAATGGGAGCAAGGCCAGAAGATGGTGTTTGGGCAAAATATTGGTATGGAAGCGTACATAAGTCAACGGGCTTTATGAATTATAACCCAAAATCGAAGCCGTTTCCAAAGCATTTGAAACCTTTGCTCGAAGACTGTAAAGTTTGTTACCAAAAATTGGTTCAATTAATATAAAGGCATCTTTGCAGGGAACACTCTCTATCAATTCAATCTTAATGTGCAATAGAAGTTTATTTTAGCTTTTAGGAGTGCCATTGTATAGCCAACATTGGGTTAAGTTTAATTCGTTGATGTTAGCGAACCGTTTTCAGGCATTGCTTTGGTTGTGATGGCGTCTTTTTCTACATTTCCATTCTAAATTTCACCACCAAGTCCGGCATAAGTAGTGTAATCTCCGTTTGATGCTCCAGACCCGGGGCAATAACCTTCGCCAAAATTAGCTTCAATTATTGTTTTGATGTTGGAACTAAAAGCTAGGGCTGAACCATCACAAGAAATAATCGAAAAGAATTAAATTGTCAATTCTAATTTTTTGAATGCTGTATTTCTTGATAATTCCATTACTCGCCCTTGCTCTAAACCATTTATTATAAGTGATTCAATGCTTATTCTTAAAAGTCGAAGCGTAGGAAAACCAGCAGCAGCTGTCATTTTTCTAACTTGCCTGTTCTTTCCTTCTGTGATACTTATCTCAATCCAACTTGTAGTTTTTGTTTCATTAACCGGTGGTTTTCTTTGCTTAATCCAGTCGGGTTTTTTAACTATTTTGATGGTGGCAGGAGCGGTGTAATGAGTTACTCCTTTCGATTTGATGTCAACACCTGTTTCCAATGCCTTTAGCGATTCATTAGTCGCCAAGCCCTCGACTTGCACTAAGTAGGTTTTGCTATGGTTTTTTTCTGGAGCTAACAATTCCTGGTTGATGCTCTTGTCGTTGGTGAGCAACAGAAGCCCTTCTGAATCTTGGTCGAGCCTGCCGACAGGGTAGACGTCTCTTGGAAATTTGTAATCTAAATCGGCCAAACAAGTTTTACCATGCTCGGGCGAAAACTGCGATAACATTCCATACGGTTTGTGTATGATAAAATATCTAAGCTTTCTTTTATTCATTGAGTAGTTGGAAATGATCTAGAATCTCACTAGTTTAAATATTTCTCGACCCGAGGCTCCAATGATTTCTACTAAGTAGACTCCGGCTTTATGGTCTGCAGGTGAAATAGATATTTCATCAGTATGGTGAGTAGAGAATTTAATCAATTGCCCGTTTATGTTATAAATACTTATTAAGGTCTCTTCTGTTCGATTTAAAAGAATAATGACATTATCACTTCCTTTTGCGAAAGATTGACTATTTAAAAGCTTAGAACCTAATGAAATAGTATGCTCGTTTAACGAATTCGGGCAAGTGCCCATAAGGCCCCTGGATTGAAATCGATTGCAAATCGAGAGATAGTTAGCGCCATTATTTAAATCAACGTCGGCCTGGTAAAATAACGCAGCTGCATCTAGCATCGTCATTCCGGAGGCATATCCGTAGGCAGATTCTATTAGTAGTTGATCGGCAGTGTTCCTACCTAAATCTTCCCATATCTGCATGATGGTAGAAGACCAAATATCAGTATCAGTATACAGGTTACCTACTAAATCTTCAGGGTAGTGTTTGTCAGAAGATGCCATTCTGCCATCCCAATATTCATTATGCCCATCCCATGTATAAACGGAATCCCAACTATTCGAATTCAATGACCTAGAAAATGAAGCAGCGAAATAATCGCCATTTGCTTCGTCAAGAGCCGCTCTTTCTGTTCCTGTATTTGTTCCCGGAGCCGCACTGTTCATGATTGCATGCCCATATTCGTGAAGAATGACATCTGCGTCTTCAGCATCATCTACACCGCCTTCACCGAAGGTAATTCTAGGTGGATTAAAGCTCGATTGAAAGTTGGAGTTATCACTTCCATTTAAGCCATGTGTATCAATGTTAATTTGATAATTAACAATATTGTTGAATCCCAGTGTTTGGATATGGTTTTGCATCCGATTGATGTGGTAAAACGCGTTAATGTCTTCAAAGCCAGATTCAGAGCGCGTATAGTAAAACTCTCCGTTAAGCGAGGTGACCGGGGTAATGGTAGGTGAGGAGTGTTCGGTTATGAGTACTGCATTACTTTCTAATAAGAATACACCACTGCTTGAATCGTAGTTTGCTGTTAGAGAAACAGTATCTATTTGGGCATTCAGTTGCGGTACATCATTGTCATTATTGTCAACGAAAGGAATTCCATAAGAGACTCCTGCCTTGGTTAATGGGTCTGGAAGAAAAACGGTCCCCGTTACCGCTGAGTCGAAATACAAACTAAGGTCTTTCTCGAATATTATTGTTCCTGTGTTGTCTATTGCTAAAGCAAATGGGTAATCTTCATCTTTTAAGTGGAAGATTAGCGCAGCAGGAGTAAGTTTTTCATTATTAAATAAATATATTAATTGACTTTCATTAAGTATCTGATAATTATTTAATTGTGAATTAATTATATATGTATTTGGGAAAGTATTTGAAGTGATTAAATCAGAAGAAAAACTGTAATCAAATACAGATGTAATAGTCCCGTTATTATCGGTGTTTACTTTAATTTGAGAGTTGTAAATTTCTTTGCCATCGTAGTTTTGGTGGTAGGTGAAATGCCAACCGGTTAAGCTTTCTATTGCCGTATCGAGAAATAGAGTTGTTTTGTTGTCTGTAAGGTTGGCATTTGTTTTTTCAATGTAGTTAGCAACTTTGTTTTCTAAATCGTCAAAACCTAAATATACATGGTTGTATGATGAATTAGCTTTTTTGTAGTCGAAGTCACTTGGAGCGGGAGTTTCTACTTTGCTTTGGGCTAATCCCAATGCGCTGATGAATATATATGATATTATCGCTATTAATTTTCTCATTCTGTTTTAATGAATTTGAGCTCTAAAGTACTGATTTTCTCTATTTGACTGCTAATACGTTTAGCTTCACTCTTACGCACCGAAAACTCGATTAAACAATCTATTTCGAATTTTTGGTTGTTGATTTTTACAAAATCATCACTTAAAACACGCATTACATCTCCTGTTTGTTCGTAGGTAAAACGTAAATTGTAATAATTATCAACGGTTTTTTCAATAATTACTGCGGAGTTAAGGGCTTCTAAAGCTGCGGTTCTGTATGCTGTAATTAATCCGCTCACACCGAGCTTTGTTCCGCCAAAATATCGTGCAACAACAATAAGGGTGTTGGTAAGATTTTTGCTATTTATTTGACCTAGAATAGGTGCCCCAGCGGTTCCACTTGGCTCACCGTCATCGCTTCCTCTATAATGACTATGGTCTGGTTTTAAAACAAATGCATAGCAAAAATGTCGAGAGTTGTGGTGAGCCTCTTTTAATTCGTTAATGTGAATTTTTATTTCTTCTTCGCTTTCTATCGGGTAAGCAAATCCTATGAACTTACTTCCTTTCTCTTTGTATACGCCTTTACTTATTGCTGTTATGGTTTTGTAGGAGTCTATCATGCAGCGTAAGCTAAAGTTGCAATAGCAACAACAGCCAAACCAATACCAAACCAATTGGAGAGTGATAACTTTTCTTTAAAAAAAACAAGTCCAGCAATGGCAGAAGTTAGAACTACACCCATGCTAACCAACGGGTAGACAAGCGAAGGCTCTAGGCCAGGGGTGTTTAGTGCTTCGAACATGAACTGTAAAGTAAGGTAGTTCGTTATGCCGAACATTATGCCAAATAACAGAGCATTTGGTTTTAATTTTTCCTGCTTAGAGATAATCTTTGGCAATGCGGCAATACTTCCCGCAAGCCCTGCGATAAGAAATAATGCCCCGAAAAAAGTCTCCATTTCTTCTGGTTGAACAACTGTTTTTTGAGCGTGATTAAATGTGATGTCAGCTAGTCCTTGCATAAAGAAGATTGTTGCTATTAGCCAAAGATATCTATTGTCGAAAGCTAATTTACCTGCTTTGGTAGATGAAAAGTAAACACCGGCTAAGGCTAACGAAATTCCAACAATTTTCAGGAAGTTTACTGTGTCTGAAGCATAGAAAAACAAAGAAAATATTACAGGAATAACTAACGACATTTTGTTGGCAACAGTGGAAATAGCAATTCCAACTTTTTGAGTTCCAAGAGCTAATAGATTGAATACAAAAATGAACATACAGCCAATAATTATAGCGTGGAAGATCCATTTAGAATCTAAAATATCTATTATGTTGAACGGTTGCATCGCGAAAACGAATCCCCACCCAGCAGCAAATAAATAATTAATTGATATTGCATGTAAGGAAACAACATTGAACCGCTCAAATAGCTTAAAAAAGATAACAAGCAAGCTAAAGAGTAAAACAGTGAGAATAATACTAATCATTTCTGTATAGCGCTAATTTGTCAATTCCAATTTGTAGCATCTTTATAGGTATTTTATTTATTTCAGGTGCTTTAACTCCAGATTCAATTTCTAAGTCACTAGTGAAAACTCTTGATTCATCCCATAGGTTCGCATCAATAAATGATTGGAGAACCTGTCTTCCGCCCTCAACGAATAGCGAAAGAATGTTTCTTTGGTGCAAGTCCTTCAGTATTTCTTCAAGTGTATTTATAAAATTAATTCTTACCCATTCAATATTATTTTCTTTGTGAGAATTAGATGATGTATAGCAAATTGTTGGAGAGGAGTTACTGAATAAGTTAGATGATTTAGGTAGCTTATATTCTCGGTCAATAACAACTCTAATCGGGTTTTTGCCATTTAAGTATCTAACTGTTAAGGTTGGGTTGTCAAGCAAGGCTGTATTGGTTCCTACCATAATGGCCATTTCTTCGCTTCGCCATTTGTGGACCAAAGTATTAGCCGTTTGCGATGTTATTTCGGCAGAGGGTATTTCGGAGCTAATTCTGGTTTTATCGATAAATCCATCTGCAGACTGAGCCCATTTTAGAATAACATATGGCCTTTTCTTCTCTTGGAAAGTAAAAAAGCGTTTGTTCGATTTTTTGCATTCTTTTTCTAGCACCCCTGTAATCACCTCACATCCTGTATCTTTAAGTTTTTGAATTCCGTTTCCACAAACTAATGAGTTTGAATCTGTGCACCCGATAACAACAGCTTTAAGTTTATGTTTTGCAATTAATTCAGCACATGGTGGTGTTTTTCCAATATGGGAGCAGGGCTCAAGGCTAACATAAATTGTGGATTGAGAAAGCAGGCTTTTGTCATTAACACTATTAATCGCGTTTACTTCTGCATGATTGCCGCCATGAGGAGAAGTATAGCCTTCTCCAATTATTTTACCATTATGAACAATTACAGCACCAACAGATGGGTTAGGCATTGCATTTCGAAGTCCATTTTTCGAAATATCTATGCACCTCTGCATGTATGCTTCATTTGTTTTCACTATTAAAAACTAATCATATGTTTTTGCCAGCAAATATGCCAGTTCTTTAGTGTTATGTTTTTCTTCAGATAGGTCGAGTAGGAGTCTTCTCCACCTAGCTTAAACATTTTGTTTCCAATTTTGAAATGATCAATATAGAGCTCATTCTCATCAAGAATAGCGTGCGTATATTTTCGCTCGTACTTCTGATTGATCTTCTCTTCTGACTCCAATATAACGAAATCTTTATCTAATGTATACATGCCCCAATTGCCCCCAGCGCAAGGGTGATTCATTTCGAGCACAAGCGAGTCAGTAGACACTAGATATTTCGAGAAATATACTCCATTACCAAAAAAACGAAATACGTGGTATGCGGTATCGTGTTGATTTGTATTGTGATTAACTTTTTTCATCATACTTACATAAATCACCGAAGTATCAATTCGTAAAGTATCAATTTCTTTCAGGGTCTTTATGTAATGAGGCTTACTAAATTTGTATTCAGATCTGGGCGTTGGTTTTGTATGTTGAGCTTCTGAAAAAAATGGCACCAAAAAAATAGATAAAAGTATAGTTATGAAATGTGTGCTCTTCATGTGTCAAAAGTAACCTTTTTTACTACTTTCGGGGAAGTGAAATCGTTGGCTGATATAAAGGAAGAATTTGAAAATTCATTGTCAGAAATCTATCCAAAAAGAGAAGTAGAATCGATCTTCTTATTAGCAGTTGAACATGTTTTGGGGTGGTCAAGATTAAAAATGGGTGCAGAAATTAATACTTTACTTAATAAATATCAAATAATTGATTTTAAGTTCATTAAAGATTTATTAATTAAACATGTTCCGATTCAGTATGCAATTGGATCGACTGAATTTTACGGCCTTAAATTTAGTGTAAATGAGCATGTGTTAATCCCTCGTCAGGAGACTGAAGAGCTTGTCCGTTGGGTTTTGAATACAATACAGCAAACCAGATTAGCAGAACCAAAAATAGTAGACATTGGAACAGGGAGTGGCTGTATTCCAATCTCGATAGATAAGAATTTGAACAATGCACAAGTGTTTGGGTTGGATATCTCAATTAACGCATTGGAAGTTGCGAATAAAAACAATGAAATTAACGACACCAAAGTGCACTTCTATGAGTTAGATATCTTGCAGGATGATTTGTCAAATTACTCCGATATAGATGTCATTGTAAGCAATCCTCCATATGTACTGCCTTCTGAAAAACAATTGATGCATAGTAATGTTCTAAACCATGAGCCACATTTGGCTTTGTTTGTTGAAGAGAATGATCCGCTTGTGTTTTACAAACGTATTGCTCAATTAGCTCTGGAATCTTTGAAAAAACGTGGATTTCTTTTCTTTGAAATCAATGAAAGATACGGCCAAGAAACCTTAAATTTGTTAGTTTCTGTGGGTTATGGAGATATTATTGTCAAAAAAGACATCAATGGAAAAGACCGAATGATTAGATGCACAAAGCCATAGTTTTTATATTATTTGTTTTACCTTTTTTGTGCTATAGTCAGTTCAAATACACTTCAATTTATAACCCATCTTGGCAATACGCTATGGTAGATTCGTCCTCTGCAGTAGAACTAAACCCAAAGAAGAAAAAGCATGCTAAATTCCTTTTTTCAATTGATTCACGTAACTTTTACATGAGCGACCAATGGGTTAAAATGTTCGGTTTTAAGATTGGCATGGAAATTCGAGAACGTTATAGATGGGGCTTCGGTGCGTACGAATTACAAGAGCATATAGCGTTAGACCCAATTGAAACTAAATCAGGTAAAACATTAAAATCTACGTTAACAAAATTTGATTATAGCACATTATTCACGGAATATCTTTTTCATCATAATTATAGATGGACAGGAGGCGTAATGATGGCGTATGGTAATGGAAAAGCTGATCTTCACCTTGAAGATATAGAGGCGGGAAGGGATTCAATCATACAGATTACTGAAATTCCAATTTTTGCTATTGATTTATACGGTTATTATCATGTTACCCCTTGGTTAGCGCCAGGGTTAGGTTTTGGATATCGTTGGGTTCTCGGCGAGGGTAAGAATTTGAGGAATGGTTTCAATGCCCCGTTTTATGTTGTAAAAGTTAAGTTTATGTTGGGTAGGTTGTATAAAACTATTTTCAAAAACGAATTGATAAAAGCTGAAAAACTCGAATATAAAAAGGAAATAGAAATAAAAAAAGCAAAGAGAAACGCAAAAACAATTGAAACCAGTACCAATGGAGAAGGAGCAAGCGCAGGAGAAGATTAATCAGTTGTCGTCGGAACTTAGAGAGCACAATCACAATTACTATGTGCTAAGCAGTCCGACAATTAGCGATTACGATTTCGACATACAGCTTAAAGAGTTACAAGGATTAGAAGAGCAATATCCAGACTTTGCAGATGTAAACTCACCAACAAAACGTGTTGGCGGTGATATCACTAAGAACTTTGAAACGGTAGTTCATAAGCGGCCAATGCTATCTTTAGGTAATAGCTATTCTATAGATGATATAACAGACTTTGAAATACGTATTGCTAAATCCATCGACCATCAAATAGAATATGTTTGCGAATTGAAGTATGATGGGGTAGCGATTAGCATAACCTACGAAAACGGGGAACTAGCAAGGGCTGTTACTCGTGGTGATGGAACTAAAGGAGAAGACGTTACTGCTAATGTGAAAACGATACGTTCCATACCACTAAAATTGAAAGAGGGTGATTATCCATCCGAATTTGAAATTAGGGGGGAGATATTTTTCCCAAGAAAAAACTTTGATAAACTCAATAAATTACGAGAAGAGGCTGGAGAACCGTTATACATGAATCCTCGAAATACGGCTTCTGGAACAATGAAAAGTAAGGACTCTTCAGTCGTTGCCGAACGCGGATTAGACTGTTTTTTGTATTTCGTTTATGCTGATGAAAAACAGGTCAATACTCACTATGATAGCTTGGTGAAATCTAAGGATTGGGGATTTAAGGTGCCTTATATTGAGAAGAATTTTGTTTGCCGTACCACAACCATAGGAGGAATAAAAGAGTTTATCGAATATTGGGATAAAGAACGTTTTAATCTTGATTTTGATATTGACGGCATAGTGATAAAAGTCAATTCTTATCATCAGCAAGAGGAGTTAGGTTTTACCGCAAAATCACCTCGTTGGGCAATTGCGTATAAGTTTAAAGCAGAACAGGTTTCTACTACGTTAGAAGCTATAACCTATCAAATAGGCAGAACTGGTGCAATTACACCAGTAGCTAATTTAACTCCAGTTTTGTTGGCGGGCACAACAGTTAAGCGAGCATCGCTGCATAATGCAGATCAAATCGAAAAATTAGATATTAGAGTCGGAGACACCGTTTTTGTGGAGAAAGGTGGTGAGATAATTCCAAAAATTATCAGTGTCGACTTAAAGAAACGCTCAACCTATTCGGTGAAAACGAAATATATCGAGTGTTGTCCAGAATGTGAAACGCGGCTTGTTAGAAAGGAGGAACAAGCACATCATTACTGTCCTAACGATACTGGGTGCCCTCCACAAATTAAAGGCCGTATAGAGCATTATATTAGCCGCAAGGCAATGAATATTGATGGGCTTGGAGAAGAAACGGTTGAGCTGTTGGTAAATGAAGGCTTGATAGCGAATATGGCAGATTTGTATGATTTATCATACAATCAGTTATTTGCCTTAGAGGGTTTCAAAGAAAAAAAGGTGCGCAACATTTTAGATGGAATAGAAATCAGTAAAGTTGTTCCTTTCGCCCGTGTGTTGTTTGCTTTAGGAATTAGATATGTTGGCGAAACGGTTGCAAAAAAGCTAACAAAACATTTTAAATCCATTGATTTTTTAATGCGGTCAACAATGATTGATTTAATTTCTGTTGACGAAATTGGAGAGCGAATTGCAGATAGCGTAATTGAGTATTTTGCCGATGAAGCAAATATTGAATTGGTAAACCGTTTACGTGGGTATGGATTGAAATTCGAATTAACAAAAGAGCAATTAGAAGGAGCTTCTGAGAGACTGCAAGGGCTCACTTTTGTAATTACGGGTTCGTTTGAAAACCATTCAAGGAATGATTTAAAGAAGATTATCGAAGATAATGGGGGCAAAAACACAGGCTCTGTATCTAAAAAGACCAGCTATGTTTTGGTTGGTGAAGCTGCGGGTAGTAAACTTGCAAAAGCACAAGAATTAGGTGTCAATATTATTGATGAGAATGAACTCATAGAAATGGTAGGATAGATGTTCGAAGGAATCAGACAAAATATAGGTGAGCATTTTCTGAAGAAGGAAGTTGAGGGTAAGCGAAGGGCTGTGGTTGCAAAAAACTTCAACGATATACAAAAAATTGGGATTGTTTTTAACGTAAAAGATGAAGACGATTTTAAGCGAATTAAACAGTACATCAGCTTTTTTAAAGAAGAGGGAATCAAGAAAGTAACAGCGATTGGGTACTATAATGGGAAGATAATTCCACATTATTTACGTCCAACGTTAGAACTAAATTTTTTAGATAAAAAGGACTTAAACTGGTATTTTATGCCGGCTACGCACGAAGTAAGTACTTTTTGCGATAGTGATTTTGATGTACTTATTGATGTGCTCAAAGATGACTGCTTACCAATGAAGTTTGTTTTAGCAAAAGCCAAGTCGAGGTTGAAAATTGGAAGGTTTTCTGAAGAAAATCAGGCGCTTTACGATTTAATGATTGATGCTAACGAAACAAAAGACATGAACTATTTTATGGAACAGGTAAATCATTATTTACGCATCCTCAATAAACCGAAGGTAAATGAACAGTAAATATAGAGGAACAGGTGTGGCTATAGTTACACCATTCAACATTGATAAAAGCATTGATTTTGCAGGTTTAGAAAATTTAGTAAACCATTTGATTCTAGGTGGTGTCGATTATTTGGTAGTGCAAGGAACAACAGGTGAATCGGCAACTTTATCTAAAGAAGAAAAAGTAAAGGTGTTAGACTTCGTTCATGATAAAACTACCGGTCGTGTTCCGCTGGTTTTCGGTATTGGGGGTAACAACACTCTGGCTGTCGCTGATGACATCAAATTCTATGATTCATCTAAGTTCGATGCCATTCTTTCTGTTGTTCCTTATTACAATAAGCCTACCCAGGAAGGTATATATCAGCACTACAAGCACTTAGCTAATGTTGCTACAAAGCCAATCATTTTATATAATGTTCCGGGTCGTTCAGTTGTAAACATGACGGCAGAAACGACTTTACGTTTAGCAAACGAGTTTGATAACCTTATCGGAGTAAAAGAAGCTTCAGGTGATTTAAATCAGATAAAAGAGATTATTGATCGCTGTCCTGCAAATTTCTTGGTCATTTCTGGGGATGATCCAATTACAGTTCCAATTATTGCATTGGGAGGTGATGGAGTAATTTCTGTTGTGGCTAATGCCTTGCCAAAATCATTTTCAAATATGGTTAATCAGGCCTTAGAAGGTAATTGTTCGGCAGCGCAAGTCACTCAAAATAGCTTTGAAGACATCACTGACCTGATGTTCTTAGAAGGTAATCCAGCAGGGGTGAAGGCTGCACTACATATTTTAGGAGTTCACGGTGTAGATGTCCGTTTGCCGTTGGTTAAAATGGGTGATGCTGGTTATGCCAAAATGCGAGCAGAATTAGAAAAAATCGGTGAATTAGCTAATGTCTAGAATAAGCTCTCAACAAATACTTGATGATTTAATTGCCGATGTTGAGGCAATCATCAATACTGTGCAAAGCGAGTTTATTCCGCTAGACAATGACTTGCTATACAAACAACCAGCAACAGATAAATGGAGTGTTAATCAATGTTTACAGCATTTAAACGTTACAGGTTACCACTACCTGCCTAGAATCAAAAGAGCTATAGAAGGGGCGGTTGGTAATTGCCAAAAGCGCAAAGAAAGCTATCGTCCAAGTTGGTTAGGTAATATGGCTTATAACGTCACTAAACCAGCAGAAGGTGGAATTATTCCAAAACCGATGAAAACTTTTAAAAAGGAATTCAATCCAATTATAGCAGAGTATAAACCAACAAGTTCTATCCCAGAGTTTTTAGAGCAGCAGAAGCAACTTTTGCATTATTTAGATCAAGCAAAAAACATCAATTTGGGAGGGAACCGAATATCTTCCTTAATTCCAATAATTCGATTTAAATTGGGCGATGCTTTTCGGTTTCTAATAGCCCACGAGCAACGCCACATTTTGCAAGCAAAAAATGTTCTTTTTATCATAAATTGACTATTTATTTAGTAAAGGAAGAAAAGGGCCGATTGAGTTTTCTAAAGCCATTTCAAACCTTAATTTCGAAGCATGATAATAGAAGGAAACATCGTTGATGTAATTAACAAAAGAATATATAGCGGTTACATTACCGTAAACAACGGAGTAATAAGTGAAATAGTTGAAGAGGAGAATAGTGAATCAAGATACATTATGCCTGGATTTGTAGATGCACACGTACATGTAGAGAGTTCAATGTTAATTCCTTCAGAATTTGCCCGCTTAGCGGTATGTCACGGTACTGTAGCCACAATATCAGACCCACACGAGATTGGTAATGTGCTAGGGGTAGAGGGAGTTAAATTCATGATCGAAAACGGAAAAAAAACACCATTCAAATTTCATTTTGGAGCGCCATCTTGTGTGCCAGCCACAATATTCGAAACAGCGGGGGCAAACATTACAGTTGCCGATGTAAAAGAACTATTGGCCAGTGATGATATTTATTATCTTACAGAAATGATGAACTTCCCGGGAGTACTTTTCGAGGACCCAGAGGTATTGGCTAAAATTCAGGCAGCCAAAGATTCAGGGAAAGTAATTGATGGGCATGCCCCAGGCTTGCGTGGAGATTATGCAAAAAAATATATTGCTGCTGGAATTACAACAGATCACGAATGCTTTACTAAAGAAGAAGCTTTAGATAAGCTGAAGTATGGGATGAAAATTCAAATCAGAGAAGGTAGTGCTGCTAAAAATTTTGATTCTCTTATCGATTTACTTGATGAGTATCCGAATAAGATAATGTTTTGCTCAGATGATAAGCATCCCAATGATTTGGCTGCTCAGCACATTAGCACATTAGCAAAAAGGGCTGTTGCGCATGGTTGCGATACCATGAATGTATTAAGGGCGTGTACCTATAATATTGTGAAACATTATTCCATGAATGTCGGATTACTGCAACCGAACGACCCTGCCGATTTTTGTATTGTAGATAATTTGAAGGATTTCAACTGCAAAGCGACTTATATTAGTGGAGAGCTAGTTGCCGAAAATGGCGAAACGAAAATCAATTCAGTAGTGGAAATTCCGATAAATAACTTCAAATGTTCACCAGTTTCAGTGGCCCAAATAGCAGTGTCAGCTACTTCATCAAAAGTTAAAGTAATTGAAGTTGAAGACGGTCAGCTGATCACAAAGAAAGGAGAAACAGCTTTAGCTCCTGAGGAAGGAATGTTGTTTAGTGATACGGCACAAGATGTGTTAAAAGTTGTAGTTGTAAACCGATATTTTGATGCACCTCCTGCTGTTGCGTTTATCCGAAATTTTGGTCTGAAACAAGGGGCATTGGCATCGTGCGTTGCTCATGACAGTCATAATATTATTGCGGTTGGTGTTAGCGATAATGACATCGTAAAAGCAATTAATTTGGTTATTGAAAGTAAAGGTGGTGTTTCATTAGCTAATGGAAGAGAACAAAAAATACTGTCCCTGCCTTTTGCAGGAATTATGACGGGTAAAGACGGTTACGAAACCGCAGAGGCATACGAAAAACTAGATTTGAGAGCTAAAGAGCTAGGGGTAACTCTTTGTGCTCCATATATGACTATGTCTTTCTGTGCATTACTTGTAATTCCAGAATTAAAACTGAGTGACAAGGGATTATTTGATGGGAATAAGTTTGAGTTTACATCTCTCGAAGTTTGATTTTTTGGGCATAAATATTTTTAACAGCTCGGAAAGAAAATCAGAACAAAAGTTATGAAAACTTCGGCAATCGCAATAATATTATTTGTTTCCTTATTTTTACGAATGTTAATTTTTAAACTATGGGTCAGAAAGAAGAATTTATGCGTGAAGCCATTCGGCTCTCTATTCATAATGTAGAATCTGGAAATGGAGGCCCTTTTGGTGCTGTTGTAGTTAAAGATGGAAAGATCATTGCGCGTGGAGAAAACAATGTAACATCAACTAACGATCCTACAGCACATGCAGAAGTAACTGCAATAAGAAGAGCATGTAAAAAGCTAGCCACATTTCAATTAGCTGGTTGTGAAATTTATACAAGTTGTGAACCATGCCCAATGTGTTTAGGTGCAATTTATTGGGCAAGACCAAAAGCTATCTATTACGCCAATGCGAAGCAGGATGCAGCAGATTTCGATTTCGATGACCAATTCATTTACGAAGAAATAGCCCGACCTATTCAGGATAGAAAATTATTTACTTTACAAATGTTGAGAGACGAAGCAATAGAAGGGTTTCGAAAGTGGAGTAATAATAAAAGTAAAATAGAATACTAGCAGTTAACTAAAAAATGGTAATGAGACTTTTAAAATATGGCCCGGTTTTACTCATTCTTATTATAATTGGATGTAACTCGAAGCAAAATGGAACTTTGGTTGAACAGATTCAACAATCTACATTATTAATTTCTCAAGATAATAATGGACACATCGAAAATTGGATGCGTTCATTAGATAATGAAATTAGTATTAAAATATGTTATGGTTTATCAAAGGATTCTTTAAACTTCTATTTGCTTAATGCAGATGCTATAATTATTGGAGGAGGAAAAGATGTAAATCCCCAGCTATATAAGAAGCCTGAGTATTCCAAAATTTGTGGTGAATTTGACAATTATCGAGATAGTTTAGAAATTACTATGATTAAATACGCAGATAATAAAAAACTACCAATTATGGGGATATGTAGGGGGCAGCAAATAATAAATGTTGTTCATGGAGGAACCTTAATTCCTGATATACCTACTTTTATTGATGGGAACATAAAACACAGAAGCGAAAAAGATAGTGCACATGTTATTATACCAGTTAAAGGATCTTGGATAGACAAAGTTTTTATCCAGGATACTTTTTGGGTAAACAGTAGACATCATCAGTCTATCGATAAACTTGCCAAAGGTTTTGA
>Ga0209335_10003374_pt1 | contig 15996 bp, 13 predicted proteins | sample COG_09_FD_184753 | JGI IMG/M metagenome (GOLD analysis project Ga0209335, IMG submission 184753) | Pelagic Microbial community sample from North Sea - COGITO 998_met_09 (SPAdes) (version 2) | ecosystem: Environmental > Aquatic > Marine > Neritic zone/Coastal water | place: Helgoland, sampling...
AGTCCTGCAGATGGTTCGATACAACAAACTATCTCTGCAAGAAATTTATGGATTAGATTATTAACTGCAAGAATTGAAACAGGTGAGCCTTATATTATTTATATTGATACTGTTAATAGACAAATTCCACAGCATCATAAATTAGCAAACCTAACTGTTAAAACATCAAACCTTTGTAGTGAAATAACTTTACCGACAGGAATAGATAAAGATGGTAGAGATCGAACAGCAGTATGTTGTCTTTCTTCTTTAAATTTAGAGAAATACGATGAGTGGAAAGATGATGAATTAATCATCAGTGATGTAATGAGATTTTTAGACAATGTATTGTCTGATTTTATCAATAAAGCACCTGATCAATTTAAAGATGCAAAATATTCTGCAGAAAGAGAAAGAAGTGTTGGACTAGGTGTGATGGGATTTCACTCATATTTACAAAAACAAAGAATTCCGCTTGAGTCAGTAATGGCAAAAGCTTGGAATAAAAAAATTTTTAAACACATTCATGAAAAAGTTAATCAAGCATCAAAAGATTTAGCTGAAGAAAGAGGCCCTTGTCCTGATGCAGCTGATTATGGTTATAAAGAGAGATTTTCTAACAAAACGGCAATAGCACCAACAGCCTCTATTTCAATTATTTGTGGTGGAGCTTCTCCAGGAGTGGAACCGGTTGCTGCGAATAGTTATACTCATAAAACTTTGTCAGGATCGTTTAACGTTAGAAATAGATATCTTGAAGAAATTCTTGAAAAGCACGGAAAAAATAATGACGAAGTTTGGTCAACTATCACTACCAATCAAGGATCAGTTTCTCATTTAGATTTTTTAACTGAGTTAGAAAAAGATGTTTTTAAAACTGCGTTTGAATTAAACCAAGCATGGATTGTTGAGTTGAGTGGGGACAGAACTCCTTATATATCACAAGCTCAATCAATAAATTTATTTTTACCGGCTGATGTTCATAAAAGAGAATTACACAAAATTCATTTTGATGCTTGGAAGAAAGGCTTAAAGAGTCTTTATTACTGTCGATCAAAATCAATTCAAAGAGCTGAAAATATTAATGATGCAAAATCTACAGATATTTTAGCAAATGTTTATAAAACTAAACCAAATACAAGTAGCGAACCAGAATACGAGGAGTGTTTATCATGTCAGTAGCAGAAAAAATAATTAACGAAATTAAACAACCAAAAAAAAATAATAATGGTTTATTAGTCAGTAATCCAGTTTACAAACCTTTTAGATATCCTTGGTGTTATGATGCTTGGTTAACACAACAAAGAATTCATTGGCTGCCTGAAGAAGTGCCACTTGGTGATGATGTTAGAGATTGGCAGAAAAATTTAAGTGCATCAGAAAAAAACTTATTAACACAAATTTTTAGATTTTTTACTCAAGCTGATGTTGAAGTAAGTAATTGTTATATTCGTCATTACATGAATGTATTTAAACCTACAGAAGTTTTAATGATGATGTCAGCTTTTGCATCAATGGAAACAGTTCACATTGCAGCATACTCTCATTTACTTGATACGATTGGAATGCCAGAGTCTGAATATTCTGCATTTATGAAATATAAAGAAATGAAAGATAAGTATGATTACATGCAAGGCTTTGATGTAAAATCTAACCACGATATTGCCAAAACTATTGCTGTATTTAGTGCTTTTACTGAAGGTTTACAGTTATTTGCAAGTTTTGCGATTTTATTAAACTTCCCAAGACATAATAAAATGAAGGGAATGGGCCAGATAGTTACTTGGTCCGTAAGAGATGAAACATTGCATTGTAATTCAATGATAAGACTGTTTAAGGATTTCATTAATGAAAACCCAGAAACATGGACACCACAGTTAAAAAAAGAAATCTATGAAGCGTGCAGAACTATAATTGAACACGAAGATGCATTCATTGATTTAGCATTCCAAATGGGACCAATGGAGGGTTTAACAGCTCAAAATGTTAAAGATTATATTCGATTTATTGCTAATAGAAGATTAGATCAATTAGGTTTAGAGAGAATTTACGATATTGATAAAAACCCATTAACTTGGTTGGATACAATGTTAAATGCTGTTGAGCACATGAACTTCTTTGAAGGTCGGGCTACAGAGTATTCTAAAGCATCAACTCAAGGAACTTGGACAGAAGCGTTTAGTTAAAATATGGAAATAGTAATTTTTTCATTAGTAGTAATAGGAATTACTTCTCTACTAAACTTATAATTAAATATTATTAAATTATCTTTGATTTAACTGCAGTACTTTTCTGTGGGTGCTGCCTTTGTATTTTGCTAGTGGTCTGATTAATTTGTTAGCTGCATGTTGTTCCATAATATGTGCTGACCAACCTGTAATTCTAGAAATAACAAATATTGGTGTGAAAAAATCAGTATCAAATCCCATTAAATGGTATGTTGGACCAGTAGGGTAGTCAACATTTGGATAAATATTTTTTCTTTTAATCATAACTTTTTCAACAATATCGTAAATCTTTTCGAATGTTTTATCTTTTTTGATTTTTGCTACTTTTTTAAAATATTCTCTCATAGTAGGCACTCTTGAGTCTCCTGATTTATAAACTCTATGACCAAAGCCCATTACCACTTGTTTTTTATCCAAAGCTTCATTAATCCATTTTAATGCATTTTCAGGTTTTTTAATTTTTTTCATCATATGCATCACTTCCTCATTAGCCCCTCCATGCAAAGGTCCTTTTAGGCTAGCAATTGCTCCAGTGATTGCACCGTGAATATCTGAAAGACTACTGGTAATTGTTCTGGCAGTAAATGTTGAAACATTAAAGCTGTGTTCTGCGTATAGAATTAAAGAAACATCAAAAGCTTTTACAATTTCTTTTTCTGGAACTTTACCAAAGCACATGTAAAAAAAGTTTTCAGAAAAAGATAAAGTTTTTTTAGGTTTGATAATTTTTTTTCCTTTTCTAATTCTATAAAAAGCTGCAATAGCTGTAGGTGTTTTTGCAAAAATTCTTAGAGCTTTTCTCATATTAGCTTCATGAGAAGAGTTAGATGTTTCTTTATCTTCTAGTCCCATTACACTCACAGCTGTTCTTGCAACATCCATAGGATGTGATTTTTTTGGCATGTGGTTGATTATTTCATATAGATTTTTTGTTAACTCTCTATTTTCTCTTTCTTCTTTTTCAAATTTTTTAAGTTGAATGGAGTTAGGCAAATCTTTATTCAATATTAAATAAGCAACTTCTTCAAATCTACAGGCTGCACAAAGATCTTGAGCCGCATAACCTCTATAAGTTAATGAGTTTATTTCGGGCATTACTTTTGAGACTTCTGTCTCATCTACAACTATTCCAAGTAAGCCTTTTTTAACTTCATCATTCATTATTCATGTCCTTCAGTACTAAAATTATAAATTTTTTCATCTAAAGCATTATATTTTTCGTATTCCACCAATTCATATAATCTTTTTCTAGTTTGCATTTTATCAATAATGTTATTCTGATGTCCATTAGTATAAATGTCTCTTAAACCGTCCTCAACACTCTTCATTGCAAGTCTTTGTGTAGTAACTGGATAAATTACAATATTATATCCAAAATTCTCTAATTCTTTAAAATTAAATAATTTTGATTTACCAAATTCTGTCATATTAGCTAACAAATAACATGAAAGTTCTTTTCTAACTTTTTCAAAATCATTTTCATTGTGAAGTGCTTCTGGAAATATGATTTCTGCTCCAGCATCGATATAGGCTTTGCAACGATCAATCATTTTATCAATTCCCTCAACACCCTTAGCGTCAGATCTTGCAATAATTTTAAAGTTTTCATCTTTTTTTGCAGCAACACATTCTTTAATTTTTTTAACCATGGCTTCAGTTGAAATAAGTTCTTTATTGTCTAAATGACCACATCTTTTTCGTTCAATTTGATCTTCTAGATGAACTGCGGTAATTCCAAATTCTTCAAATGTTTCTATTGTTTCCTTGCAGGATTTAAATCCAGTATCGATATCAACAATTGTTGGTAAATTTGTTACTCTTGAAATTAAGTAAGATCTTGTACTAACATCCTGGAGTGTAGTTAGGCCAATATCAGGAAATCCCAAGTCATTAGCCATTACACCACCAGATACGTAAACTGCATCATAGCCTATTTCTTCAATTAATTTAGCTGTAAGCGGATTATATGCACCTGGTGCTCTTAATATTTTATTTGATTTTAATTTTTCTACAAAGTTTATTCTTTTTTGACTAGGCTCTTTTTCAATAAAATGCATTAAAAAATTCCTTTTTTTAAATTTCTTTTTAGTTTATTTTTTTTAATTTCAATATTTAGTTTCCATAATTCACCAGATTTTAAATTTTTTAGATTTTGTACAACTTTTAAAAATCGATCACTTTCTTTTTTGTCTAAGATATTTTCAGTTAAAGTTAAAAATTTATTAATATAATTTTGTCTTTTAAATGGACGAGCCCCATAAGGATGGGCATCAGCTCGATCAATTTGATCTATAATTTTTTTACCATTATTCATAGTAACCACTACTTTAGCACCAAAAGATTTATTTTTTGGATTTGGATCATGATATTTTTTTGTCCATTTTTTATCTTCGTGAGTTTGAATTGAATGCCAAATTTTAATAGTACTTTTTCTTTTAGCTCTAGCTTTTGTATATGATTTAACATGATGCCAATCTCCATCTTCTAAAGCAACTGCAAAAATATACATAATGGAGTGATCAAGAGTTTCACGGCTTGCATTGGGATCCATTTTTTGTGGATCATTTGCACCAGTGCCAATTACATAGTGAGTATGATGACTTGTATAAATATCGATTTTTTTAATTTGATTTAAATCATTAATCTTTGATTTAATTTTTTTTGCAAGATCTATTAATGCTTGAGATTGGTATTCTGCAGAATATTCTTTGGTATAAGTTTCTAAAATAGCTTTTTTTATCTCTCCTTTTTTTGGTAATGGCACTTTATATAAAGCATTTTTTCCATCAAGAATTCTTGCAATAACACTGTCTTCACCTTCATAAATTGGACTGGGTGCACCTTCACCTCGCATAACTCTATCTACAGCTTCTATTGCAAGTTTTCCAGCATGAGCTGGGGCATAGGCTTTCCAACTAGAAATTTCACCTTTTCTTGATTGTCTTGTAGAAATTGTAGTGTGTAGTGCTTGTTGCACAGCTTGATAAATTGTTTCAGTATTCAGTTTAAGCATTGTCCCAAGTCCAGCTGCAACACTAGGACCAAGGTGTGCTATATGATCTACTTTATGTTTATGTAAACAAATTCCTTTAACAAGATTTACCTGAACTTCATAAGCGGTAATAATTCCTTTTAAAAGATCCAAACCATTTTTTTTATTTTGTTGAGCAACACTTAATAAGGGTGGAATATTATCACCAGGATGACTATAATCAGCAGCTAAGAATGTGTCATGGAAATCAAGTTCTCTAACAGCCGTACCGTTTGACCAAGCAGCCCACTCACAATCAAAAGTTTGTTTTGAATTAATTCCAAATAAAGTGGCACCATTTTTTCTTGAGTGCTTTAAAGCCATTTCTCTTGATGAGATTACTGGTTTTCTATTTAAAGAAGCTATAGCAACAGACGCATTGTCAATTATTCGATTGATAACCATTTCAATTGCATCATTATTTAATTTAGCATTATCACTTGCTATTTCTGCAATTTTCCAGGCCAATTGATTTTTTTTAGGTAGCCTAATTTTAGATGGATAAACTTTAACTTTATGTATTATCAAAAAATCTCCTTGGAATTAAAATTGTTTTAATTGGTAATTAAAATTAATCAATATCAAAGATATTTAGATACTATTTTATCTATATTTATGAAGTCTTTTACTAAATGGTTATGATAAATTTCATCTGAATTCTTTTCAGTATAGCCATTTTCTAATAAGATCACTGGAATTTCAGCAGCTTTAGCAGCATTTGCATCCGTTTCACTATCTCCAATCATTAAAGTTTTTTTAATATCCCCATCTAATATTTCGATCACAGATGTGAGGTGTCTTGGATCTGGTTTGCAATAATCAAATGTATCTGAACCTGCAACATATTCAAAGTAATCATAAATACCTATTTTTTTCAAAAGATCATTAGATAGATGTTCTTGTTTGTTTGTGCAGACTGCCATTGAGATATTTTGGTTTTTACACCATTTAAGAAATTCTTTTACTCCATTAACTAGCTTACTTTCTTTAACAATATTTTTAGCATAGAAGTCTATAAATTCTGTCACCATTTTATTTTTAATTTTTTCATCTTCAATTTTACCAAATTCTTTCTTTGCTTGTCCCCAAATAGATCTTCCTATTAATGCTCCAGCACCTTTACCAACTAAATTTCTAATATCTTCTGTTGATTTAGTAGGGTAACCATACTTCTTCATCACATGATTGTGAGCAGACATAAGATCTGGAGCTGTATCAACTAAAGTTCCATCTAAATCGAATAGTATTGTAAATTTTTGTTTCATTAAGGTATTTTTAAGAAATAATTTGTGAATTAAGATTAATATATACTTAATATAAAGATTTTTCTAGTGAAACAGATTAAATCAGAAAATAATCAAAAAAAACTTAGAGATAAGTTTTTAAAAAGTGGGGTCAAAATGTTGGGACCTGAAACGGTTTTTTTTTCAGCAGACACACAAATTGGTAAGAATGTAATTATTGAACCTTATGTTGTGTTCGGTAAAAAGGTTAAAGTTGGTAACAATGTAATAATTAAATCGTTTTCTCATTTAGAGTCTTGCAAGATAGAAAATAAAGTTGAAGTAGGACCTTTTGCTAGAATTAGACCACAAACAATTTTAAAAGAAGGATCTAAAGTTGGAAATTTTGTTGAAATCAAAAAAAGTATTTTAGGAAAAAAATCAAAAGTAAATCATTTGTCATATATTGGAGATAGTTATATTGGTAAAACTGTAAATATTGGAGCAGGGACTATTACTTGTAATTATGATGGTATTAAAAAAAGTAAAACAATAATTAAAGATAATGTCTTTGTAGGATCTAATTCCTCTTTAGTTGCACCTGTGAGTCTTGCAGAAAATAGTGTTATTGGTGCAGGCTCAGTTATTACCAAAAATGTTAAAAAAAAATCACTGGCATTAACAAGAGCTAAACAAATAGAAGTAAAAAATTATAAAAGAAAAAAATAAAAAATGTGTGGAATTATTGGAATTACAAGCAACAAAACAGTTTCTGCAGCAATCATTAATTCACTAAAAAAATTAGAATATAGAGGGTATGACTCTGCTGGAGTTGCTACAATATACGATGGAGTAATTAAAGAGGTAAAATCAGAAGGTCGAGTTGAAAATTTAGAACAAAGTTCTTTGATTAAAAGCTTAGAGGGTACAGTTGGCATAGGACATGTGCGATGGGCAACTCATGGCGTGCCAAATAGTATTAATGCACACCCTCATTCTTCCTCAAATGTATCGGTTGTCCATAACGGAATTATTGAAAATTCAACAATACTTAAAAAATTTCTAGAAGGTAAAGGTCATGTTTTTAAATCTCAAACTGACACAGAAGTTATCGTTCATTTAATTTCAGAACATTTAAAAACTAAAAATATTATAAACTCAATAACAACAGCACTTAAACAGCTTCATGGCAGTTATGCTTTAGGAATTCTCTTTAAAGATGAGCCTGATTTAATCATAGGTGCAAGAAGAGGTTCACCGCTAGCTGTTGGTTATGGACCAAATGAAAATTATCTAGGATCAGACTCTTATGCTTTAAAATCAATGACAAACAAAATTACTTATCTAGAAGATGGTGAATTTTGTTTCATTAAAAAAGATCAGGTAAATTTTTATAATGAAAAAGGAATTAAAATTAATAAAAAAGTTTTAGAACTTTCATCAAATCAAGCAAATTATGAAAAAGGTGACTTTAAGCATTTTATGGCAAAGGAAATTGAAGAACAGCCAGTTACAATTTCAAATGGAATTAAAGAATATGTTGATCAATTAAATAATGAAATCAATATCTATAATTTTCCTTGGAGTATTGATGATCTTAATTCAATAAAATTAATAGGATGTGGAACTGCTTATCATTCATGCCTAATGGCAAAATATTGGTTTGAAGAATTAACCTCTTTAGATGTTAGTATCGATATTGCCTCAGAGTTTCGATATAGAAAAAATAAATTTAAAAAGGATTGTTTATATATATTTGTTTCTCAATCTGGAGAAACAGCCGATACATACGCTGCATTAGATCTTTGTAAGCAAAATAAAATGAAAACTTGTGCAGTTGTTAATTCTGTCGAAAGCTCTATTGCACGTGATAGTAATTTTGTTTTACCTATTCATTGTGGTCCTGAAATTGGTGTTGCTTCAACTAAAGCTTTTTTAGGTCAAATTTTGATTTTATATATTTTAACATTAAAATTTGGTTATGTTAAAAAAGATTTATCAAAGAAGATTTATCAAAATAAAATTAAAGATTTAAAAAAATTGCCCAAACTAATTGAGAAAACTTTGTTAATGGATAATAAGATTCAGAATATAGTTTCAGATTTAAATGAAGCAAAAGGCTCTATGTTTTTAGGCAGAGGGTTTTCTTATCCAATAGCCTTAGAAGGTGCTTTGAAACTCAAAGAATTATCCTATATTCATGCTGAAGGTTATCCTGCAGGAGAGATGAAACATGGACCCTTAGCTTTAATAGAAGAGGGCATGCCAGTAATCGTTTTAGCCCCAAGAGATAGTTATTACAAAAAAACAATTTCAAACATGCAAGAGGTTATAGCAAGAGGTGCAAAAGTATTATTAATAACAAATAAAAGTAAAGATGAAATACTTTCAGAAAATCTTTGGGAAACTTTAGAGGTTGAAACAACTAATGATGATCTTTTGCCTTTTTTAATTACAATTCCTCTACAGAAATTAGCTTACTATTCTGCATTGCAAAAAGGTTTTGATATAGATAAGCCAAGAAATTTAGCAAAATCTGTTACAGTTGAATAATAATTAAACTCTGATACAACACTCTCTGGTTGTATGAAAAATTGGAAAATAAATAGCTGGAGAAAATATCCCGTAAAGCATATTCCAGAGTATCCTGATAAAAAGGATCTTGGTGATGTTTTGGATAAAATAAAAAGTTTTCCACCTCTAGTTTTTGCAGGAGAGACAAGACATTTAAAATCTCAACTTGCAGAAGTAGTTGATGGAAAAGCATTTTTATTACAGGGGGGTGATTGTGCGGAAAGTTTCGCAGAATTTCATCCTGATAACATAAGAGATACTTTTAAACTAATGTTGCAAATGTCATTGGTTTTAACTTATTCAGCTTCATTACCAGTTGTAAAACTTGGAAGAATAGCTGGTCAGTTTTCTAAGCCAAGAAGTGCACCAACAGAAATTAAAGATGGGGTAGAGCTTCCAAGTTATCTAGGGGATAATATAAATGGAATAGAATTTGAGGAAAAAGCAAGAATTCCTGATCCAAAAAGATTACTACAGGCTTATTCTCAGTCTGCATCAACATTAAATTTAATTAGAGCCTTTTCTCATGGTGGATTTGCAGATCTTAAAAAAGTTCATACTTGGAATTTAGGTTTTATAAAAAACACCCCAGAAGCAAAAAGATTTAAAGAACTTGAAGATAGAATAGCTGATGCCTTAGCTTTTATGGACGCATGTGGAATTAATTCTGATTTTAACCGAAGATTAAAAACAGTTAATTATTGGACTTCACATGAAGCATTACTATTACCTTTTGAGGAAGCGATGACTAGAGTGGACTCAACAACTGGAGAGTATCATGATACTTCAGCGCATTTTGTTTGGATTGGAGATAGAACTAGACAATTAGATGGAGGTCATGTTGAATTTTGTAGAGGTATTAAAAATCCGATAGGAATTAAATGTGGTCCTACTCTTAAACCAGAGGATTTAGTTAATTTGTGTAATAAAATAAATCCTGAAAATGAAAAAGGAAAAATAACTTTAATTTCAAGATTTGGTTATGAGAATGTAGAAAAACATTTACCAAAATTAATTAGAGCAATAAAAAAAGAAGGCCTAAATGTTATTTGGTCATGCGATCCTTGTCATGGCAATACAGTTAAAGCTACCTCAGGATTTAAAACAAGACCATTTAATAGAATTCTAAGTGAAGTTAAAAATGTATTTGCTTGTCACCAAAGTGAAGGTTCTTATGCGGGAGGATTGCATATAGAGCTTACAGGTCAAAATGTAACTGAATGTACTGGTGGAGCTCAGAAAATCTCAGATAATGATCTTTCTTCAAGATATCACACTCACTGTGATCCAAGATTAAATGCCAACCAAGCATTAGAATTAGCTTTCTTGATTTCAGATGAGATAAAAAAGAATAGCAACTATTCAAAAAATGCAATTCAAGTGGCATCTTAGATCATTGCTTTAATATCTAAACATTGTTAACTTTATTTCATGAACGCTTCAGAAAAAGTAAATTTTATTTCTAATTGGATCAAAAATTATGCTGATACCATGCCAAAAAAAGCTCAATCACTTGTGATAGGGATTTCAGGTGGCATAGACTCATCGGTTTCAAGCACTTTAAGCGCTATGACAGGTTTAAAAACAATTGTGCTGACAATGCCAATTAAACAAAAATCATCTCAACATGATTTAAGTTTAAAACATAGAGATTGGCTTTTAAAAAAATTTTCAAATGTAGAGGCCCATACAATTAATTTAGATGAATTGTTTAATGTTTTTTCATCTTCATTATCAAATTTTAGTAATGAGCATGGGTTTGCTAACTCAAGAGCAAGACTAAGAATGACCACCCTTTATCAAGTTGCAGCAGCAAATTCAGGCATTGTAGTTGGCACAGGAAATAAAGTAGAGGATTTTGGCGTAGGTTTTTATACAAAATATGGCGATGGTGGAGTTGATATTTCACCAATAGCAGATTGCAATAAAACTGAAGTATGGGAAATGGGCAGAGAGTTAGGTATTTTAAATGAAATCATTGAAGCCGACCCAACCGACGGTCTATGGGATGATGGAAGAACAGATGAAGGTCAACTTGGATTTAAATATCAAGAACTAGAAGAGGCAATGGAAAATTCAAATTCTAAATTTAGAGCTGAATACGAAAAAATAAGAAAACAAAATTTGCATAAAATGGAGCCAATTCCAGTATGCAAAATTCCAAGATAATCAAATAGATTCACAAATCACTAAAATCAGTATAATTGTAAATTATGACTACAGATATTTTTTTAACTAATAATTTAAATAACAAAAAAGAAAAATTTGTTCCAATCAACGCTGATAATATTGGAATGTATGTTTGTGGTCCAACGGTATATGATGATCCTCATATTGGTAATGCTCGACCAATAGTTATATTTGATATTTTATATAAGATTTTAAAAAATAAATATCCAAAGGTAACGTATGTAAGAAATATTACAGACGTAGATGATAAGATAATAAAATCATCAAAAGAAAATAATATTTCAATTTCTGCTCTAACCCAAAAAATTATTAAAAATTTTTCAAATGATTGTACTTATTTAAATTGTGATGAACCAGATTTTCAACCTAAAGCCACAGAACATATTGATCTCATGATTGAGATGGTTTTAAGTTTAATAGAAAAAGGTTTTGCTTATTCAAATAATAATCATGTTTATTTTGAAGTTAAAAAATTTAAAGATTATGGAAAATTATCAAATAAAAAATTAGAAGATTTAATTGCTGGTTCAAGAATAGAAGTTAGTGATAACAAAAAAAATTCTGAAGATTTTGTATTATGGAAACCTTCAAGTTCCGAAGAACCATCATGGGACTCACCCTGGGGAAAGGGAAGACCTGGTTGGCATTTAGAATGTTCAGCGATGTCTAAAAAATTTTTAGGAAATGAATTTGATATTCATGGAGGAGGAATAGATTTAATTTTTCCCCATCATGAAAATGAAATTGCACAATCTAGATGTGCAAATGACACTAAGGTATTTGCCAATTATTGGGTACACAATGCATTTATTACTATGTCTAATGAAAAAATGGCTAAATCTCAGGGAAACATTTTAAAGATAAGAGATTTTCACGATAAAGTTAGTGGCCAAGTTTTGCGATTAGCCTTAATGAGTGCACACTATAAACAGCCCTTAGACTGGAACGATAAATTAATAAGTGACTGTGAGAACACTTTAAACAAATGGTACAATATAGAGTCTGGTACCCATAACTTAGACCAAGTATCAGAAGATGTACTAAAACCTCTATTTGATGATCTAAATACACCTGGCTATATTGCTAATCTTCATAAACTATATGATGAAGCTATTAAAGGTGGAGATAATGATAAAAATTTATTTATCTCTGCTTGTAAATTTGTAGGTCTTTTAAATGAAACTAAAGAGCAATGGCTTAATTTTAAGAAATCTAAAATATCTATTAATGAAAAAGAAATAGAGCTTAAAATAAATGAAAGAAATCAAGCTAGATTAAACAAAGATTATAAAGAGGCAGATAGAATTAGAGATGAGTTATTAGATAAAGGTATTTTAATAGAAGATAAAGATGGTAGAACACTTTGGAAATTAAAATGAGTAAGGACAGATTATACATATTTGATACAACTTTAAGAGATGGTGCCCAAACCCAAGGAGTTGATTTTTCAGTTGAGGATAAAGAGAAAATTGCTCAATCGTTAGATAACCTTGGTGTAGACTATATAGAAGGGGGTTGGCCTGGAGCTAATCCTACAGATACAGAATTTTTTCAAAAAAAACATAATTTTAAAAATGCTCAATTAACCTGTTTTGGTATGACTAAAAGATCTGGTCGAAGTGCAGAGAATGATCCTGGTTTATCTGCATTATTAAACTCAAATACCCCCGCAGTATGTCTAGTTGGTAAGTCTTGGGATTTTCATGTTGATATAGCTTTAGAGATTTCAAACGAAGAAAATTTAGAAAATATTAGAGAAAGTGCAAAACATTTTGTTAATGCAAACAAAGAATTTATGTTTGATGCTGAGCACTTTTTTGATGGCTACAAGTCAAATCCAGATTATGCGATAGCTTGCATTAAAGCTGCATACGATGAGGGTGCTAGATGGGTTGTGCTTTGTGATACAAATGGAGGCACTTTACCAAATGAAGTTTCAAACATAGTTTCTGAAGTTACAAAAATTATTCCAGGCAAAAACTTAGGAATACATGCTCATAATGATACTGGGAATGCAGTTTCAAATTCTTTAGCAGCTGTTTTAGCTGGTGTAAGACAAGTTCAAGGAACTATTAATGGTCTTGGTGAAAGATGTGGTAATGCAAATTTAATGTCTTTAATTCCAACTTTTTATCTAAAAAAAGAATTTTCTTCAAAATTTGAAATAAATATGAATTCTGAGAATATTAAAAATTTAACACAATGCTCTAGATTGCTAGATGAAATTTTAAATAGAAAACCTAATAAACATTTACCATACGTTGGAGCTGCTGCGTTTTCCCACAAGGGTGGTTTACACGTTTCTGCAGTGCAAAAAGATCCTAAAACTTATGAACACATAAATCCTGAAGATGTAGGAAATACTAGAAATATTGTAATCTCAGATCAATCTGGAAAATCAAATATTATTTCTCGCCTAAAATCTATTCAAATAGACATTGAAGAAAATGATCCAAAAATTAAAAAATTATTAAACGAAGTTAAGGATAGGGAATTTATAGGATATAGTTATGATGGCGCTGATGCTTCCTTTGAATTATTAGCAAGAAGAATAATTAGTGGTGTTCCAAGATACATCTCAATTTCAGAATATGATGTTTCTGTTAAAAAGGATGCATCAGGAGAAATAGTATCAACGGCTAAAGCTCAATTAGAAGTGGATGGTGAAAAAATTATCTGTGAAGGTGTAGGGAATGGTCCTGTTAATGCACTGGATAATGCAATCCGAAATAATGTTGAAAGATTAGCAAAATATTCAACTTATTTAAAAGATTTAAAATTAGTTGATTATAAAGTTAGGATTTTAAATACTGGAACTGAAGCGGTGACAAGAGTGTCAATTGAAAGCACAGATGCAAAAGGAAAAAATTGGTTTACGATTGGAGTTTCGACAAATATTATCGATGCTTCTTTTAAAGCATTAATTGATAGTTTAGATTATAAATTATTTAAAGATAATGCCCCTGCAAGTATTCAATAATGAAAACTAAAAATTTTACAGATAAACCAAGGGATATAACCGATCGTATTAACAAAAAACCCAAAATTTGTTATTCAATAGAGGATTTTAAAGATAAAAATTTTGACCTTTTGCAAGAGGCAAGACAATCTCTGCAAAAAATTGACGAAGTTATTATTCCACCTCGAGATGCCAAAACTTTTAAAGTTAAATTCGGTAATTTTTTTAGAATAGAAAGTGTTGAAGGCCCTCAGGTTGGTGATTTAAATCTTTTTCAATTAGATAATTTAGATGAAAAATTTTACTCTGGAAAATCTAGAGCTTTATATGGCACCCACTTATCGGTTGGGGATAAAATGTTTAGCTCATTTCCATATCTGAGATCCCTTGCAACAATTACCTGGGATACTCTTGATTGGTATGGTTATGATGCAGATGGAGGTTCAGTGCATGATGTCATTGGTACAAGATGTGATCCTTATACATCTAAATTATTATCAGGAAATGACTATCATTATTGTTGTCATTCAAATCTAACAAGGGCTTTGGTTAATGAAAAAAATATAGATTTAAAAGATGCTGAAAAATTAGTTCATGATGTTTTAAATGTATTTATGCTTACAGGTTTTACTAATGACACCAAACAATATTTTATGAAAGCTAGTCCAGTTAGAGAAGGGGATTATTTAGAATTCTTTGCTGAAACAGATTTATTGGGTGTACTATCAGCTTGTCCTGGAGGTGATTGTGGATCAGAACATTCTTCAGATAATGCTAAATGTTATCCATTAAAAGTTTCTATCTGGTCAACTGATACAAAATATTTAGATAAAATTAAACCATCAATAACATCAACATATAATAGAAATCATGGTTTAAAATAATTAAGAAATGTCAAAAAAAAATATTTCTTTTATTTTACACAAACCTCAGTTGTCAGAAAATATTGGTGCTTGTGCGAGAGGCATGAAAAATTTTGATTTTAATAATTTAATTGTGGTAAATCCAAAACCAATATTTCCTAATGATAAAATTCTAGCAACATCAGTTGGAGCTAAAAATATTATATCTACTAGTAAAGTTTTTGATAATCTTGAAGAGGCTATTCAAGATAAAGATTATGTAATTGCAACATCTGCAAGATTTAGAAACAAAAACATTAAACACATAACTTTAGACGATTTAAAAGAATTAGACTTTAGTAAGAAAGTTGCTTTTTTATTTGGTTCAGAGGCCTCAGGTCTGTCTAACGAACAAATTAGCTATGCAACACATACTTTGCAAATATCAACAAATCCTAAGTTTAAATCATTAAATCTTTCTCACAGTTTAATTATTATTGCGCAAAAGGTTTTTAGTTTAGTTAAGAAAAATAAATCAGTATTTAAAAAATCTAAGAAAGTTAAATCCGCTTCTAAACAAGAAATTTTAGCAATGGTGAATTTATGTATTAAGAATTTAGATGAAATTGATTTTTTTAAACCGAAAGAAAAAAGACCAATTATGTTGGAAAATCTTAGGAATATTTTCTATAAAATGGATCTATCTGATAAAGAAACACGGATATTATCAGGCGTATTTGCCAGTTTAGGGAAAAAACGTTGATTGACAAAATTAGGAGTAAGTTTATAAACCCCACTATTAAATGACAAAAAGATTAAACTCTAAACATAAAGTAGATAGAAGATTAAAAGTTAACCTTTGGGGAAGACCCAAAAGTCCTTTTAACACAAGAGCTTACGGACCTGGACAACACGGTCAGACTAGAAGTTCAAAACCTTCAGATTACGGAATTCAATTACAAGCTAAGCA
>Ga0209335_10003399_pt1 | contig 15908 bp, 23 predicted proteins | sample COG_09_FD_184753 | JGI IMG/M metagenome (GOLD analysis project Ga0209335, IMG submission 184753) | Pelagic Microbial community sample from North Sea - COGITO 998_met_09 (SPAdes) (version 2) | ecosystem: Environmental > Aquatic > Marine > Neritic zone/Coastal water | place: Helgoland, sampling...
GCAGGCGAAGGGGCAGGGGTGGCTGCTTCGTTTGGGGCACGGCTTTGCTGCTCTTGCGCGCCAAAACTCCTGTGTTTAGGATTTGAATCCGCGAAAGAGGTAACTGATCCAGCTACAAAACTTTTTTTATCCGTAACTTTTTTTTCGCCGAATCACTCCGAAATTGCGTTGACGAGAGTTTGCAGCGAGGTCAAACCGCTTTGTAACCTAGTCCGTCGTTGCGGACGCAGCGCAGTCATATTGTAGCACTCGGCAGGCATTTGTTTATAAAACGCAGAATTTATTTCGCTGTTTGATTTGCAAATCTGGCTGAAAATCTGCGCTGCCAGAAGTTGGATGAATGATCTCTGCCTATTGTCTGCCTCATCCATGTCTTGAACGGAGCGGTCACCATGATCATCATCGTGCCGGTGAAGTGTTTGGCGTCCTGACTCGTTCTGATGTGTTCAATGAGGCACTGCTCCAGCCTCAGCCGCCGCCATTAGTCACCTGAGCTCCACATTAGATCATGAGAACTCTCTACTTTCGTGGAAGTGGTCACACGTGTGTCCCTTCGAGGACGCGTGGACTTATCCTCTTCCTTGTGATTCCATACAAGCACGCGCTTGTGGTCGCCCAGCCTTCTTGGCTGTCTCTGACAGGGCGTAGCCCAGTGCCCCCCCGGTCGTGGTAGTCGTCGTAGTGTCCGGGCTCCTGCGATGTGCGGTCCAAGTCTTGCAGTGCTCCTCTCGCGCGAAGTAGAAGAGGTGAAAGGTGCGCGTAGTAGCATCCGTTTACTTCCTCCAGCAGAGGGAGAGAGTGTATTGCACAACCTTGTACAGAGCGGGTGTCATAAAACCAAAGCAAACCGATAGGTGCGCAAAAAACTCAAAAACGGAGAAAGAACACACACCAGGTAGTAGGTGTATTGAATAAACTCGTATAAACCAGGCCTACAAAAACCAAAACGAAACCACGAAGGCACACGAACCCCAGAGGGGAGCACCACAAGACCAGACCGCGAAAAACCACGGCCGGGAGCCTCCTCACGCTGCACCGCCCAGCACATCCGCATACGACCCACCGCCCGCCGAGACCGCCACCGCCTGTACCACCTGGGCCGCGAACGCAACCGAAGACGGAGGAGTCAGCACCGGGCCCACGCCCGGTAGAGCCGCGGCCGAGGCCGGGGGCACCGCCGCCCCGCCCCCGCCCTCCAGCAGAGAAAAATTTGATTTGTCGCTTTACACCAGATTTCTTTCGCAGCTGAGTCACCAGCTTGCGGTCCAGCGGGATCTGTGCTCCCGTGCGCTGGGTACCACAGAGTGACCTCCCCTGGCGTTTCCACGTTCAAGATAAAGTTTTTGCGTGTCATTGTGTGCCTAGGGGAGGCCCGGTTGCTGTTTTGGTCAGCGCTACTTCAATGCGCGCGGATCTTCAATCTGACGAGGATGATTGGCGTGCCACTGGCCACGGCGGATACTTTTTGGAAGTGCAGGACTGCGCTGCTGCAAGACTAGTCGATCAGAATGAGACGATGTGGAACTACGGAAGTGGCATTTCAAAATTGCCGGGAACGAGAGCAAGAGGTGCACGACGATTGGCAATGTACGCTGTCATCGGAGCGGCAGCGGTGATGATGGCATGCTTTGCTAGCGCTGGGAGAGGAGAGCAGCATGGTCCAACTGAAACGGCAGCCCGACAATGGACGGAGCTAATGGAAAATGCGGATCTTTGTGCGACTCAGGTGGGCGCAAACGCTAGTTTTCCAGAGTCCACTTGCTGCACCACCTGCCGCTGAATGCGGCAAGGAAACACACATTCCGGCAGCTTCCTGTTTGATCTGTGGCCCTGAGTTGCTCCGATTATCGTTAGGTGGTTAAACTACCTGACTGCATTGCGAAGGCACCGCGCAAGCTACCAAGGTAAGGATATTCCGTTCCTTTGGTGTTGTTCGAGGAGAGAGGATCGGTTGTCCAAGTTTGATTTTGACTGCGACCAGTCAGCGGCAACTATCCGAGGGAAAGAATCATGTTTCGATTGATTCGGTTTCACAGTTCGAAGAATCGGTGTGTGCAGGAACTCTCCATATGTGCTGCATGGCAAGGAAGTTCCTTGGAAGACGATCAAGCAAGTTGTCTCCACAAACCCGAAGCTGGTCTGAATCCACATCTATTCAGATTTCCTTTCCGCATGGACCATGCTCCCGTGCCCCCTTTTCGTGTCGCTCCTCTTTCCCTCAGCGGTCAGTTGTCTTTTGTGGTCGATGGGTTTTCCTGCCTTCATATCCGGGCCTGGATGTCTGGCAGGTGCAGCGTCGTGCGCTGCGTCATTTCGCACGTACTCGACATGCGCTCGATTCGATCGAGGGAAAGGAGGTAGCCCTACAAACCACACCGTCATTATGAAGACACGATTTCGATCAGCTTCAGTCTGTAAAGCCTCTGCCGGATTCAAGAAGCCAGACGCCAGCAGCTCCCACAGCACTGTACCAAGAGGTGGATTGCAATCTGAAGAATTGCGTGTGCAGGTCATCGCCGACGAGGCAGTAAAACAGTCACAGAGGAGAATTGAAGCTGCGAGAAAGCGCATTAATTCTCTCCTGGCCAAAATGCATCCGCCCCCACCTGGGGGACCCCCGCACGTTGCGCCAGTGGCCAAACCAACCCTCACGTCGTACGCCGATCAAACGCCAGCCCCCCCGCCTTCAATGAACACAGCCGCTCAAGCGCTCATGACTGCCATGGCGACGACCATGCAGGCAGAACAGGTTCTCAATCGTGTTTCCACCCGCGGCTCACAGGAGTGGGAGCGGGGCGACGCACTGATCGTGTGTCGAACCGCAGGAGGAGATCGAATCGCTGCGACGGCGCGTCCGCGAGGTGAAGGCGCAGCCTCATCCACACGTCCGTTCCCACTTGAAGGCGTCATCTCTACACTTTTCGACCAAACCGAGGGTAAATGCGACCGCATGGGAAGAGTTGCACCCTCCTCTCTTCTGCAAAGCGGAGTGCAAGAGCGAGGCGCACTGGAAAGTGGTGAGTTCCACAGCATCCTTTAGCCGAAGGAATTATGCGATGCGAACGCGGCGTGTTTTTGTGGCTGAGCCAGCTGCCTCTCACAGCCGAGAGAGGAGAATCAATGCATCCGGGCATGTGCGGTCAAGCATGGCACACATCAATCTACCGCGGTCAGACCTTCAAAAACCTTCACGAGCAAGCATGCCTCGCATCTTGAGGGTTTCCAAGGTATCCATCTAGGTCTGTGCCTGGCCGAACCTGGACCAAAAAATCCAGATCTTGCAGGTTAGATTGACTGATTCTGAAGCGTTTTCGTTCCAGACATATCTGCAATCGCGGCCAAGGTGGCTCAACTCATTTCAGGCACGAAGGTGGGAAAGTTGAAACGAGCTGATCCGCGTGCAGTGGAGGATGCCAAGCTACAGGCGGCAGCAGAGAAATTGGTTGAAGCCAAGGAAAGGGCAATGATTTCTCTGGAAAAGGCAGAGCAGAAGCATTTGCAGGCCATGCAGACCTGGTCGAAGGGCCTCGAGACTGGTACTGCGAACAGTTCCTCTTCTGGAGTGGTGCCATGGTGTGGACGCCTGTCGAAGTATTTTTATCTGGCTGAATCTGATGATGTGAATAGGTGGTCTTCATACCTTGGGATTGCATGCATATGGAGTTGACAGGGCAATGGCCCGTGCCAAGAGGGATGCTTCAAGAGATGTGCGCTTCCCATTAGATGTTCGTGGCATCTCTGCAACGTTGTATTCCTTGCAAACCCGTACAAAGTGATCACTCAAGTATTCGTTTGATGCAGGTTGTGCCGCACAAGGAACACCTGACCGGCATCGAGGAAACACGCCAGCTAGAGAAGGCAGGCGTTTCCAAGGCTGACATTGTGGGGGCATTTCACTTTCCTCTCAAGAGATCAGTTGGTCGTTTTGATGTCACAGAGCGCGTTCGCAGAGAAAGTGGAGCCCACGATTTCCAGCTGAGGAATAGCGTCAAGAATACAGGAACCCGAGGAGTGTTCGGAGAGAGCTTCGGCGGAAAAGGAGAACATCACGCTAGTGTGACAGATATGCGGGCTGAGGCAAAGGTGCAGATACCTCGCCTTCACACTTTTTTTTTATATTTGCGTGATTGCTCAGATACGATATTGAATCTATGCTTTTCCTGTCAAGAAATCCATTTTCTTGTGGTGAAAATGACGCACTGTGTCAACCATCCGAGTATTCTTGCTCGCCTGGCCACTGTGTGACAAGTCAATCGCCAGGTGGGAACGATTGCACATGCGACTCGCGTCAAGGCGCGATCAGCGGTGGATTCAATAATCAATTCAGGACCAAGGCACCGACTAGATGGGCCAGGATCTGTTCGGGGGGACGGGAGGCGTGGTCGGTCGAAAGGGCACATCAAGATTGAGGTGTTCCCTGGCTCTTCGCGCCCGCTACGAGCTCGCGTGGACCCTACCTCTATCAAGTTCTGGAAGGAGCTAGATGCGGGTGGTGTCGACGTCGGTCGTGGGGCGCGCACTAGCGCCACCGCGAATCAACGCATTCTTGAGCAGGGGACAGGGTAGAATTCTATCTTTGCAGTCATGTGCCTTTAGCTACCAATGTTGGCAGGAGCAGTAGTGAATCATGTATTATCCACCGTGCACTCCCAACATGAACTTCGGTATTAGGTATTCACTTTCCCAACATTCGATCGGAAAATCCGCGAACGAAAGAAATTCGATCCGGGATGTGTGTGAGGCGGTGGGACACCGGACCGGTGCGAGTCTGACCCCACCGCGCCCCTGACTCCTTTGTTGAGGGGCATGATGGCCCTCTTCCTCTCTGGGGATAGTACACATTCATTGTCGACAGTCTCGAAACCTTGAGTTCGATGCTTAAGAACAAATAAGGTCACTGGCAAATACAGGTAAAGATCAAGCCTCATCTAGTGATTTGGAAATTCTTGAAAAGCTGTCTTTACCTTTGATACGCCTGAGTGGCTGTCACGACTTGGGAAAGAGTAAGAAGTGGGCAAGAAGTCAGAAGACTGGCTCTTCCTGTAGGGAATCAGGAGTGGCTGTCACAGACTGGTGAAGAGTAATTGAATCGTGCGACTTCTGGAAGTCCAGCAGAAATTCTGTCATCAACGTTACTTTAGTTTCTCAAAAGGTCGAGCAAGACTCTGACAGGCGCATGAATTGGAGGATGACTGTGCCCCAATCCTTTCCAGTACTGGGCATTTAGTTCTGAAACATACCGATGAAAAGCGAGTTGCCTAGCAGACAAAGTTATCAGATGACCTTCCATGTAGATGGGTCGTTGGATTCGAAATGGCAGCGCTTCCCATTCCATGGTCCATGACTGCAACGGCGTGTCGTCCAATCAGTGCCCACGATAATGAGAATTGTGTGGCAGGACTGTGAGGCGGACAGCAACTAATCTCACTTACGTCAACTTCCTTCCATCGAGATTGTGAAAACGGTAGATGATCAACTCGTCCGATTTCCATTATCCTAGACGCAATTATCGTCAGCCCGCAAGAAATTTGTGGTATCCACCAGATAACAAACCTCTAGGCACCGTGTCGGATTGACAAGGAGAGGCTGATTGTTTCCACGATCGAAGAAAGAATCCGGTTGGATGGGTAGAGTGTAGCGTGTAGCCAGTACCCTGCTACAGTGATGTTGTACAAAAGACAGCCATCGTACTTCTTTTCGTAATTCTCTCGTTCTTCGATCGGAAACGCAAGAAGACCATTTTTCGAGTAGAAAAGAAATGATTTGTGGTCATAAGCAGCGATCTGGTCATGTTGGCTCGCATTACACGTGCTGAGCAGGGAATAGGTTCTGCGGGCGAAGGGCCATGGAACAGACCGTGGACGAGCCCTTGCCCCCTATCACGATCGATTGAGCCTGATGACAGAAATTCGTGACACAGCGTTCGTAGTGCTCGCAACACCGATCCAACGGTGTGTACGTTCGGTCATAGAAAATGGAGGCTGGGACAATGGCAAGTGGTTCAGACCTCCTTGGGATTTGTAGGGTCGCGAACATTGAAGAGGGAAATCTTGACGCCGCCGGTTCTTCCCTCTAAGTCAGCATCGTGACCAAGACCAAGCAGATGTGTAAAGTTCACGGGATGCAGGTAATTTGAGAATCCAGGAATCTTGAGCTGCCCCTGTTGAAGGTATGTTGACCGTCACCTTGCTCGCACTTCCGGCCCCATAAATTGGCAGGACTCATCAGAGAATATGTAGCGCACACGTCCGGAGGATAGACAGGCGCTCGAAATGTGCCAAAAGGGGCTGGTGTGAGCGAGGCCGGTCCTGAACTATCGGTGCCGTAGGGTCTCTCAAGTCCAGCACGAAAAGCGGATCAACCTGACCGAGGTCATATGATGAATGTTTTGTGCGATCTCTGCATTCAGCAGCTGCAACACGTCCACATCGTGGACGGGCTTCCTTGGACAAGCTTTTTGCAACACACCGGTTCGCCTAAAATGCGAACCTGTCGGAATGTCACGACGTACGCTTTGTCACCCTCGAAGCGAGCAGAATAGATACGTTCTCCCGGTGCAAGCTCGGTCACTTCTCCGGTTTGCTCTCCATTCGCATTGAAGATGTAAACGCCAGATACACTTGTCGGAGGATTCGACCACATTTCTCCATACGTGGTGGCGACGCGCAGGTGGTCCCTGTGCTCGTCCATCGAAAACTGGTCGGCGAAATGTAATGGTCAGCGTATCAGTGGCGAAAAAGGTCTGATCCTGGAAGGGTTCATTTCACCTGGTTGAGAACGGATCCTGGGATCGTAATCAATTTTGAAAATTGTGGGCTGCCTCCATTCATTGCGAATTTGAGCATAGCCGTCCATACCCCTCCAGATGGTAGGACTCCGGGAATCTGGAGAAGCAAGTACCGAACATGATACTTGTGAAAGGAGAGTAGCATGCAAGCTAATATCGAACGTGATACTCGTCGCTGGAAACCAGCATACACGCCGCCAATTAATTCGAATCATGGTTTTACCGATGAGGACATGTAGTTCCAATTTGTCTCCGCAATGTATACATTGGTCTCCGACATCATGATGTTGTGGCCCCTAAATTACACACAACACATGAATAGAGCTTTGAAGACTGCACAAGAAGGCGGGAAAGAATTGAACCATTCCAGGACCAATTCTTCTTTATCTAGGCTCAATCTGGCGTGTCGACATAAGGGTCAGGAAAACCTTCCCGCATGCGTTGAAGCAGAGACCTCGCCCATTCTGTCGCCCGATAACCGAAGAGCAATCACCTGGTCGATCCAAAAACGTAATGTGCACTAAATGTACATTACAGCGCAGGGATCACAGTGTGTATATCAACAGCGATGGGAAAATCAACCGAGAGAAATCCAGTTGGCGGAGACTCTAGGCCCTCCACCTTCGTGATCAGTGTGCAATTACACATGTTTTCCATGGAAACTTTGCGCGCCTCATCTGCACAAGAGACAAATTTTAGCATTTAGGTTTGCGATGATCCCCTCATGGCTCCTTTTCCAAAGCGCTGTGAACACGATCAATATTCGCTATGACCTGTGCGCGCCTGTTCTCTCGAAAGTTTCCTCCAAAGCGGAGGTCTGAATTGGACATTCATGCTTGAAATCCTGCCATTCGACCGAAAATAAGGAGGACAATAACGAATCCCATGATATTGCTTTTTCTTCGATCCTGGTGCACTCTGTCGGTAGAAAGAACAACACCCGTCATGCTACGATAGTGTTCTGCAGCCACTATTGATCCTGATGCCTGAAATCGCACCTATTGTGATACTGATAGGTCCTCAGCCACGAGGTTTGAACGACCAGATATGCAACATTGCATCCGTCACTGCTCATGCCCTGCAACTTCGCAGTGTTGCAAGACACAAGCCTCGAAGTGATGGCGTCGCCCTCCACTTCAATTTGTTTGACGATGCTCGGCGCAGTTCTATTCGTGATGTTCCACACCTACGTTTTTGGGAGGCCGATCTCACCGAAAATTTTGAAGATGAAGTTTTTTGATGGGCCATCTTTTGGAGCGGACCTGCATGACTGCCACAGATATGTGTGGTCGATCAGAGGAGATTTTTGTCGGCGGTGAAGCGCTGTCACTCAATATCCCCCAAGTTGTACCGACAATAACGAGAAGATCACCATCAAGAAGAAGTTCCTTGGGCTGCAAGAAAGGTGACTGACTATGCTCAGAAGCTAAAGGTTTGACTCTGAATCCTCGCTTAGATACTGATGACCACCTACAAAAAGCTTCGGTCCTCAGAAATTAGACACGCCTGAATTCGGTAGGGACGTAGATCGGTGTGTGAAACTTGAGATGCCTGGTCAAAAGGGTAAACCCGTGCAATAACCTGCGTCGAAAGCGAAGCATATTAGCCGATCGGAATTGTGAATGCTGGCCACTCTTGGTCCTAACTTTTCTACTTATTGCACGGAATGTACAAGCTGAAATTCATAAGCAGGTAGTACGTAGATGTATTTGCCATCCGTCTTGACTATGTCCCCCTCGTCGACGCTATCCACCTTCGTCTCTCTGAATTAGTGGTTCAATACAAAGGGCAAATCAGTGAGCTCAATACTGAAATTTCCGACACCGAGCACCTGGTTGTTAGTTCCAGAAAAGTCGCTGGTCGAACTCCCAGCAGATTTTCCATTTTGAATTCCAGTATCGGATGCAGCGGCTGAGACTTGTGCCTCCATCACTGTTCCTTCCATCACTGCGCCATGCTGAACTCCAGAGAAGTATGCCTGTCCAGAGCAATTGCAATAGCTGTGGGACGATTCCGGACTCAGTTTCCAATAGATGTCTTGAGAATCCATCCACGACCCTGCTCTAGTGAGACAATAAAAACAGTATTAGGGAAAATGCTACCTGCAAAAGTCTGGCGCCTGAGAACCATAGAAGCCTTGTTCATTATGATGGAAATATTGATTAGGGTCATTTGAGACATCGACAACAGTAACTTGCGTATCGCTCCATGAATCCTGTCGAGCACGTTTCTAGTTATGGACGATCGAGATGTGATGCATCCCAGATCGAGCAGAAAATGGCAGTAAGGACGTAATGGTACGGGGATCGTGAGTCCGTGACCAATCAAGATCGTCCTGATTATCGAGCATCTCGGTACATGCCATTTCTCAACGGCAAGAATTGGATCCTATCTTCTCATCATGCGGGACTCACCTCGAGTCCTTGCTTGATATCATCGACCGCGCTAGAACAACTGGAGTACGTCTTGTACTCCAGTGATCGCCTCGGCGATGCCGGTTGCATGCCGACAGCACCAAGCGAGACCCCTAATGCAATCCCGATTACCAGAACCTGGAGCAAGTCCATCGTCCAGTAAGCAAATGACGCCCAACAGCCATTTCAGTCTCTGGGGCTGTTCCACAGCAGGAACAGTCCCTGTCTGGAAGGAGGAGTGCACCGCAGTAACAGCGATGCCGAGGCCGATCTGGAAACTTCTTCGAGACATACGCCACTTCGTGCGAATCAACTCATTGTTAGCAGCGGAGGGCGGTACATCTGGCCGTCCTGTCAGTCAGGGGGATGTTCAAGAAGCCCGCAAAATTCTACTTTCACAAGCGGGCTTCCCGAAAAACCTTGTCGCGTTGTCCTCACTTCCGAGGTTTCCAGGTCCGCAGCGTCAGAAAGTGCTGTACCAATTTTCTGTAGCCAACTCGTGTGTAAATAATTTTGACGCTGGTTTTGAGATCAAACGGCTGAATGTCTTGAAGCGTAGCGCGCTTCTTGGCATTCAGCTAGGTTCTACAAGGGGGAACGTCGAACAGTTGATGGTCATGAGGACAAAAAGAACTCTTCGAAACGCGGATTTTTCCTCCCAACAAACGCGCACTCTGCCTTCCTGTTATGCAACGGGTTTGGCGGAACCTCTGGACCGCAGCTCTCCGCCATCTGTCACAACGGTCTCTGATCTCCGTCAGGGAGGCGGAACTTCAGTCAGGAAGGCGGATTTTCCTTGGTAAATTACTAGGGAAAATCCATCCAATTGGCCTAAAACCCCTCTAAAAATAGGTGAAACCCAAAACATCATCACTTTTCGCTTGAGGGCTGAACGCCATGTCCTCGACACCATGTGTGCAGAAGCTTAAATTACCAATGATCCTAGTGCTCTGCGTCGCTCTACTTTATGATGCCGGGTGTGTGGCCGACGCTTTCCTGCATCCTGTGTCATTCGCTGTGCCATTGCGCGCGAGGAGCGAGGAAAGCCGGTGGGCATCGATTCATCGGTTCAGGATGTGTGAAGATGGACCCAAATTTGTCAAGAAGCGGGGCAAGGTATTCCAGAGCCCTTTTCAAATCCATGATCATTGCTATGGGCTTGAGCGTAGATGTTCCGCCGCTTGGAGACCTGCAAGCCGATCTTGCTGTTTGCAGCCGAGCTGTCTGCAGCCGAGGCTCCTGCGGCGAGTATAGGCAAGGAGCGAGCAGCCGCCACTACTTTGACAGTGAGACTTCTGCAGATTCCTGATGCGATCACGCAGACCGACAATTCAGCAAAGCGCCAGCAAAACGCCATGATGCGCGCGAAGCAGGCCAGTAATGTCGGATTGCTTGTTCTCGGCAGTTTGCTGTTCTGAGGTAACAGAAAGTTGGCATGGGGGGATAGATGAATATCGACGAGCCAGAAGCGCTCAGAAAGATGAGGGAGGAGCGTGAAGCACGTGAAACACGCGAGGCGGTAGAGGGCAAGGTCTGTCTGATGGACGAAGCAACTGAGTGCGTCCAGAGCGCAGAGTGTTGGTCCTTGTTCGTGCTTGTGATTCACTATGTTTTGCCCGGATCTAGGCTGTGGAGGAGGATGCTGTGCTTAAGGATGCCAAACGCCGCAGCGAGACTGGCGACTTCGTGTCAGGCACAGACCTGCGGTGAGAACCATCGGTGGAACCACCTTACTCGTTCCCGAAATCTCGAGCATCTTGTTTGCGCAATGTCCCACTTTTAGGCTGGGCTGTGACGCTGGTGACGTGATCTTCAGGGAGGCACGAATGATAAAACAACAGGAAGAGTTAAAAAAAGCAGCAGAAGAGGGAAGTAGGGCTGAATCGGGTGCCGATGCGGTTGTGGTGGGGGAAGCGCGCACGGATATTCGTGAACGGCTCAAGGCAATGCAGGGGTCTTCCCGCCGGGTGCGAGCGGTAGAGGAAGATCTCCTGCACCAGTCCAGGCTCTCAGGGCAGAGTGTCACAGACGTGTCGGCATCAGTGATGGCGTTCCTTAACGAGGCGCTGCCTCAGGCCCTCGGAGCCATTTGCATGCGCTTCGATGCAGATATTTCAACTCGGGCGAGCAAGGCAAACTCGTTCATGAACGGATCGTTTCAAGTGCCAGTCGCGCGGATTCTCGAGCTGACAGCAGCAGGCATGAAACTGGAGGCGCGTGTAGAGAAGACCGGGTTCTTTGGCAACATCGATACCTCTGTCGAAACGGTCCGTTGCCAAGCGTTCCTGTGCTCGCTTTTGTTGCAGAAAGATAAGGCGCTGGCATGACCCTGGGGTCTCCGCATTATGGATACAGGTAGAGTTGCTCTTTGACGGCGAGGTGGCCTGTAACGCTGACGCGCTCAAGCAAGTGCTCATCAAGATGCTCACAGAAGTTGGACTGGGCGGAAAGGAGTCAGCCCAGGTGCTATCAATGCCACAATTCGGATCGCAGGGATGGAAGGTGCCATCAAATTTGTGGCTGAATGAGGTCCACCCCCTGCTCATCCTACAAGCTGGGGCGCACGCAGTGAGGGCGCTCGTAATGAAACCGCGAATCGGTGACGTTTTTTTCAAGACAGGTGCCGTGCCGGGAAGAAATCCGGGACTGGTTCTACCGAGATGCATGCGACGCGGTGCAAGTAGCACTTGAAAATGCTGATGTCTGCAAGCGTGCGAACGGGCGCTTCCGTATCGAGTGTGCGCCACCGGAGTTGAACCCAGAGATGGACACCTTCCGTGTCGGAACGATGCTTGAGCTGGTTCGCGAAGTGTCGCTGCGCATTGCTCTTGTGAATGACAAGCGCGTCAAGATTTGCATCCAGGGCTCGCTCGGACAGGGTATCTTCACAGGGCTCCCTCTCATGCTCTCGGGAATGCGCAAGGTCTCCCCGTGTTCCTCAGAGCCTCGGCCCAAGCGACGAGGTGAATGAGTGAACGTTAGGTGATTGATTTGTCAGGTCTTGGAAGGAATGGACTGGCAAGCCGGAAAAGGCGAGATGTACGAAGGCATCATGGTGAACGATATCATCAACCGCCGAACAGGGGACGTTGTTATTCAAGGCAACCCTGACGGAAAGGTTGCCTTTGGAGAAGTGGGCCCGCATGTGGTCGAGGAAGAGGACGAAATCTTTATCGTTATTGCACCCCAGAGCATGGTGATCACCGCTTTCTTTCGGGGCCAGCCCGCGAGCTGGCATGCAAACATCTCCGAATGCTGCGTTCGCTCACTCTCATGCGATGTGAGCAGGTGGGGGCAAGCGTCTATGATGTACTGGCGCCGATGGTCGAAAAAGCGGGTTCGTCTAAATTTTTTATTCTCATCAACCCTCGCCTGCGAGATCGCCCTTCGTCAGGTGGGGTGATGTCGGTCGGCGGTCGGTCGGAGCGCCTCGCCTTCGCTGCTTCGTTCACACAGCTCTACCATTTCCGCCTTCTCTACTCTGGCTCCACCTTTATGTTCCCCATCCAAGGCGCCCTGCGTTATAACTTGGCCAACGCCCCTTATTGGACTCTATTCCGGCGCCTACAAACTGATGTAGCCGAAGAAGAGCGCGAAGAGTATCGCCCGATTGCCGTCTGTTCCGCAGAGCCCGACTCGGAGCTGATTACGACCCGCATGAAAGAGAAGTAGATGTAATTGCACTTTCTAGGGCGCACTGATGCAGTTACCGCTCGAACGATTATCGGCATGCATTCGTGATAGTGAACAACTTCAGGGCGCCCTAATCCTCCATTTGGCGCTCGGCCTTCGAAACATACGTCACTCTCTCCTTTCGCTTTGCGATTTTGTTGGCCTTTTTAGCTTTCTTCTTGATCAAATGATTCCGTTTCGATACAATGTTGTGGATCTGCAGCCAATCGGTAGGAAGCGTGAGTGTCACTGCAAAGCGGGTCCACCAAAGGACCATACAGCGGATGGGTTGTGACCCTTTTCGCTCTCTGCTTCGAGGTTAGACTTGTTTCTTCCACGCCATCCATATCGTCATTTTCTTCCAGATCTGGAGCGTCCATCATCTGCCTGACAGAAGCACCACCTGCCACACGATGCCACTGTCAGCAAGTTCCCGGGACGAGGAACCTGCGTATACTTTGCGTGACTCGCCCAGCTGTGTGTGCCAAGTGTCTTACCCATGTCGAAGGAGAACTTCGACCCTCCCTTCAATGTTACACTGTTCAAAGCCCCGACGCTCCCTCCCTGACCGGCTTTATCAAGCATTTCCCGCTCAGTCCGCTCCTTGTTTGCCTGCCTCTTTTTCCCCTGTTTCGCCTCAAGCTCCTTCTCCTTCTCAAGGACCTGCCGTGTCACAATCAGCTGCAGACACACGATCGCATCAAGTAGCAATTTCCCTCGAAAGCTCTTGAAATGATGAATGCATACCAGCTGATGATAACCCTGGCGCTGCTTCCGGGCCTTGTGCTTAACCATCGTGAAACTCACGTGAAGTTGAGGGCTCGAAAGTCAACAACTTCTTCTTTGTTCATTTCGAGAGTTCTCCGCGATGAAGAGCCGGCTGCGACTCGCCGCGCTCAGCATCATCACGCTCGCTGCTTGTGCGGTTTTCCTCTCATTCGGAACCTCTCCACAACGCAGTGAGCTACTCGCAAGACACGATGTTTTGTCTCGAGGGTCGGAAATCGTCGCGATCAACCGCGGGTTGAACCTCCGCCAGCAGCGGCTCGATGTAGCAGTGGCGAAGGCCCTCCACGCAGCCTTCAGAGTGGAGTCTGTGTTTGAGGGCATAACCTCTGGATCGACTAAAAAAGGCACGAAATCCATGTTGTACCTGCCGACTGACGAAGCACCAGACAATGCTATGATCAAGGAAAGTTGGGACGATTTCACTGAGCTGCCTCCTTCCAGTCGACCGGGGTTTGGCATGGCAGAGTCATCCGCTAGCATTGACGCTCGCATCGCCAATTTGCAGCAACACAGGTTGGGCCGCAATTTCGAGCGGTCGGCCAAGGCATCAACCACTCTCCTTTCCAGTGTGCAGGGCCGGCCAACGGGAAAAGGACACCACGGCAGGGTGTTCGTCAGGGGATTTATCCCAGCATGGCGTCCTTGGGAATTCTGCTCTACTGGCTCTGCAGCACATACTGACAATAATGCGGATCTTTGTATCGTCTTTCGTGCCATGGGCGACTTCGGTGTGGACGGGTTTGGCGAGCGAGCTACAGTTCGCTTCGCGCCGTCATCGGGACCGAGTAGTGCGACCCTTGCGCAGGAGCCTGTGCAGGCGCAGCGCGCAACAGAGCTCCTCAGCGCGGCACTGCGTCCGCTCAATCGTGCACAAGCTGTGCTCAACCTAGAGCGCCTGTTGCTTGCTCGCGAGCTGGTCGCACACACAGGTCTTCGTGTTGCGCCTGGGACCTTGCTGGATTACTTCCCCGGAGATTTTGAGCTGGATGGTTACCGCAAGGACATTTCGGGCGGCAACGACGGCGGTTATGGTGAGATCCATATGCACCTCCTCACTGCTTTGCTGCAGGGCTGCTTCGATCTCCGCGTTGCGGACTTGGCACAATCTTGTTGGGCTCATCATACATTTGTGGTGGCAGATGCTCCATTTGACTTTAACGGAGATGGTCAGGAGATCGATAATTGGGCGCGAGTCTCGACAGACTGGTCCTATACACAGCCCGCGGAGGGCTATCTCTTTCCTTACGGACCATCACATCCCGACATGGCCCCTCCAGCGATGTGGGCGCGGGGCAACTTGGCGCAAGGCAACCGCATCGTGCATGGCTCGCACATGGCGCAGCAGCATTCCATGCTGGCAGGATGGAACCCGGATTGGACTCAGTGGGCTGGTTGGACGGCATTCACTTCAAGCGGGGCCATGAAGGCGTTGGATGCGACAGGGGTCGACTTGACTGACACAGTTGGGCCACCTGTCGAGGTAACCACCTCACTGCCTTGCACCCACAAATGCGAGGGAATCAAAGGAGCCGCTGAGTGTACGAAACTTACCCGCAGGAGGGATGGGAGCGTGCAAAACCTGCGGCGGGAGATCACCACGCGGCTGCTGGGCTGGATGATGGAGCTCCTGCGTACATGAACATGCCACGAGAAGGCTTAGATCAGGACAAGTGGACTTGGCAAGGGAAACTTGGGGCACTGTTTCCGTCCTTGGACTTCGACTTAGACGATGTTGAAGCACCGCTTTATGAAAACAGAGGCACTCTTGTCGGTGACTACATGCACCACGCGGTGGCGGGTGTGGATGCGGATCAAGTTGTCTTCGTGAACACGCCCGAGGACGAGACGCGCGTGCAGGTGCCAGGATTCAGTAGTGCAGTGTCTGAAGTGAGAAATTATGCGGAGAAGGGGACCTGGTTTGAGGATGAGACACATCATTCTGGTGTTCAAGGGGTTGATGACAAAAAGTGGATTGGCTCGTTGCCCTCACGAAAATTGGAGGTACCTTCAGTTGTCGAGAAAGTCGAGGCCGCCAGTAAGGCAGCAAGCCAGGTGATGGGTGAGCCGACGCGCGCAAATTCAGGAGAGCCAGAGGCCGCAGAAGATCTGTGGCCATTCAGAGACATCTCTGCACCCGCAAAGGCCGTCGATGGGGACATCCCGGCAGGCGACTACCTGCATCATGCAGTGGGCGCGGCGCCGGTGCCGGATGAGTCTTTCGTAGACGTGCCGCTTGAGGGCCCTTC